>Ga0265297_10003257_pt1 | contig 29941 bp, 47 predicted proteins | sample Munlanlwell13791_FD_192502 | JGI IMG/M metagenome (GOLD analysis project Ga0265297, IMG submission 192502) | Leachate microbial communities from a municipal landfill in Southern Ontario, Canada - Leachate well 137-91 | ecosystem: Engineered > Solid waste > Landfill > Unclassified | place...
CCGCGCTCTGATGAACCCCCCGGCGCCGATGAACCCCCCGGCGTCGATGCACCCCCCGGCGCGGATGGACTCCCCGGCGCTGATGGACTCCCCGGCGCGGATGAACTCCCCGGCGCTGATGAACTCGGTTACTTCGAGCGGTACAAGTATTTCAAGGCTTTCTTCGGTCTCGATGTTGCCTTCGTACTTGTACCAGCCGCCCATGTCCTGCAAGCCTGGGAAATCTTTGTCAATACGCATAATGTCCTCCTTCACCTAAGCTTACACTATCGCGTCTTGCTTGTCAACTATTTTCGGGTTGTTTGCCCATAAAAAACTATACCATTCAGGCTTCCATTGGCTATCGTCCTCGTAGAATGTATCATTATCGGTAAGCCATGATATAGCATCGCGGCGCACAAATATCCTAATACCTAAAAGCTCCTTTGTGGTGATGTACCCTTGCTCCCGGCATACCTTGCGTATATATTCTATTGCCTCGCATACCGACTTTCTAGGTTCTGTTGTCGGCCTTTTGAGTGGTTTCTGCCCAAGCGATACAAGCTCGTCACTCTTCCTACGTCTCACCCTGGGCGGGTCTTTCCATGAGCTTCGGCTATGGCGGCACGGGTTACAATAGTTTAGATGCCCGTCAAGCATTCGGTCATCGCGCGCGAACTTGCTTATCGGTAACTCACGCCCACATCCCTTGCATACCTTGGTCAAAACTCACCCCCGCACAATGCCTTGATCGCGTCAATATCGTTCGATGAGAGCGCAGAGGCAAGGCTTTTCTTATTGGCTAGTAGCTCCTCTAGCCGCTCGTCGATTGTGCCCCTGGCTATAAGCCTTTTGTACACGCACGGGCTGTGCTGTCCGGGCCGGTGTATGCGATCCTCCGCTTGCCATACAATCTCGGGGCTCGTGGGCAAGCTATACCAGTATACTAAGTGGCAGTGCTGGAGGTTGAGCCCGTAGCCCGCGCATGCGGGGTTGGCGATCAACAAGCGTGCCGCCCCGGATCGGTGCGCCTCGATGGCCTCGGCCCGTGCCTTGTCGTCATCGTCGCCGTAGTACGTTGCATAGCTCCATCGTTTCTTATCTATCGCATCATTAAGATAGGTAGCGATGCTTTCGATGTCGGCCCGATGCACGGCAAAAATAATTGCTTGTTCGTCGGTATCCTCAAGATCGGCAAAGAGCGCGTCAATCTTACTACGCCCCACACGCCACGCCGTCCCGCATTCGTCAAGGAAAAAGCCGCCCGTCAATTGCCTAAACTTGGCAAACAAGGCTTGCCGATTGTCAAGCTCGAAAGTGCCTTGCTCGATGCTCACCATAAGCTCGCGCTTGAGCTGTTTGTATGCCGCTTTCTCGGGGGCCGACAAATCGATATGCATGGTCACGAATATCTTTTCGGGAAGGTCAAGGCAATCGGCTTTCTTGGCTCGGAATGTGAAGGGCTCGATCTTTTGCATAAGCCTATCGAGGTCCCGATAGCCGATGATTTCAGGATACGAGCGCCCCCCCGACAAGGTGCGGTTGACGATAATAGAATACCTGGCGCGCCATAGAAAGAAGTTTTTCTCCGCCCAAAATGCCTGGTCAAGAATGTACCACGGCATATACAAGTCAAGCGGCGAGTTGGTTATCTCGGTGCCCGTAAGCATGAGCCGATGGCTACAAAGGCGGGCGATATTGGCAAGGGCCTTCGAGCGGTTGGCGGTGGGGCTCTTGACCTTGGACGCTTCGTCAATGATTAAAAGTGTATCGCCTACACAAAACTCCTTCAACTTTTGTGCAAGGTCGGCGTTGCGTAGCCGACCATACTTGTCGGCATTCTGGAGGGCTTCGACGTTGACGCAGAAAAAAGCAGTCCTGCCTTCCCAGTGGTTTGTCCATTTAAGCGAGTCCCAAATGCGCATCCATGCGATGCTCGTTGCCTTCACACTATCCCACTTTATGTAGACATACTCGCGGTCGGTATGCTCGTCAAGCTGCTCTTGCCACGAATCCATAAGGGCCTTCGGGACGACAAGCAGGACGCGGGCAAAACCATACTTGGCTATAATCTCAAAAGATGTCAAAGTCTTGCCGGTGCCCATCTCCATGTAGAGGGCCCCGATCTTCCCCGCGCTGAACATCTTCGATACTGCATGCCTTTGATGCTCGAATAGTTTCTTGTATACCTGCATTCAGTGCGTCCTCCACATGCCGCATAATCATGCTCTCGTCAACCGGGATGTTTTCGGCTAGCTTCTCTAATACATGCATGCGGTCAATAAGATCGTCGATCATGGCGGCTAGCTTCTTTCCGTCCTTGATCTTGTCGCCACGGCGGGCCCGAGCATAGTCCTTCCACGCGGCGGTGAAGTCGATAAGCTTCATTCGCTTGCTTCTTTGGCCCATAGGCTATAACGTGTGGGCCGCCATACATCCAGATTAAGAGGGCCTATAAAGCGCATGTTACAAGATAAACAAACACCATGACGTACTTTGTCATCAATGCAGGTTATATCGGCTATTTTGTGTTCTGATAATCCAGTGCAGCATGAAGCGTATTTGTTTATCATCTATTCCCAGTCCTCCTGCCATTCGCTTTCATTCGCTAGGCCGTAGCGAGATGCCGGTATAGATTCGCACGCCACTTGTGCGGCGTCCGATCCCTCTCTCGGTAAGGGCTCGCCCGAACTTGTTTGCACTAAGGGTATATTCTCCCTCGTCTTGCGTCCACTCTTTATAGGCTTTATAGATTCCCTCCGCTTTTACCTCGTTGCTCACGCCTAATATGCACCGGTCGCCGATAAACCGCCCGATCATGTCCTCCGCTTCACGGTACTCTTGGGTGTACTGCCTGATTGAATCGGTATCGGATATCTTACGGTTGGCCGAGTACCACACAATCGCACCGCGTACCATCCATGCTAACACGCCTTCCAATTCATTGTCAATGATATTGCGCGCTAGGTTGGGGTCACGCTCGGCCTCTGGGATTGTAACGGCAAACGGTATTTGCCGGAAGCGCCGCCATATACCTTCATCCTGCTCGGTGACACGGGGCCTGTGATTGGTCACGAGGATTATTTTCCATGTCGGGCGGTATTTGAAAAATTGACCATACAGAAAGCGACACGCTATCTCATCGCCTCCGGTTATTTCTTTGACCGTCGAGGTCGAGAGCCGCGCCCCGTCGTCGCTCTCGCTTGCCACCACAAGCCGCTTGCCCCGGAGCGTCGCCAAGTCGGCCCGCCCGTTGTCGCCGTGCTTACTTATCATGAGCGAGTCCGCGCGGACCGGGGCGTAGAACTCATCCAGCACCGCGCTCACAATCTCGATGAGCGTTGACTTGCCATTGGCGCCCGTGCCTAAAAAGATCGGGAAGAGGTGCGCCGACGTGTGGCCGGTCAATGCGTAGCCGAAAAACGATTGGAGCCACGGCACCACGTCCAGGTTATTCGCGAAGATGCGGGCCAAGAACTCAAGGAAGCGCGGACACTTAGCCCCTGTGTTATAGTTGACGGGGAGCCCGCGAGAGAATAGGTAGTCCTTGTCATGGGGCTTTAGCTCGCCTGTTTGTAAATCGATGACGCCATTGAGGGCCGGGATTAAATCGGGGCTACGGTCGAAGGCGACCTCGTGCAACGATATATCTTCCATCACCTGGAAGCCTTCGATCGCGGCCTTGATCCGGCTAAGATTCTGCGAAACGTGGGCATGCTTGGCTATAAACTTTTTAGCGTCATCCTCTGCCTCTTGCGCCTCGTCCGCGATCCACTTGATTGTCCGTACCGCCATCCTGCGCATCGCGCCTAAGTCATCGATGCGCCATAGCCCGTTCTTGTAAATATGCCACTTGCCTTGGTCGACATTCCAGCGGGCCTCGGTGTTCCAATCCCTATACAATCGCTCGGCATTGCCTTGGTCATGGAGCCCATAGGTAGCCTTGATCCGCGCCGCCTCTAGCGCAAGCTCGGCAAAGGGCCGCGCGCTCGCAATCAAAGCTTCGATTTCTTGACTATCCATGTCGGCAATGTCGCGCCCGTCGTTTTTGGCATAGTCAACGGTTGCGATCTTTAAGGACGCAGCCCCGGAGAGTTTAGCCGCGATGCCATCCATTGCTTTCTTACCAGGCTCGTCCCGGTCGGGAAGCAAGATCACGTGGCGGCCCAAGAGAGGTGAGCAGTCGGCGTACTTGGCCGCGGCGCTCCCGCCATGCCACGATGTCACGAAGTAGCCGGGCACGTTGACGCTTGCCGCCTTCTCTCCCTCGGTTATGAGAATAGGTAGCTCGGTATCAAGTAGCTCAGGAAGTCGCAAAAGCAAACGTCTTTCTTTATAGTTGCGGGGCATTTTATAGACGTATTTTGTACCGTCCCAGTACGCCGGGGTGAACTTCTTGCCCGTTGGCGTCTCGGATCGGGCGACGTAATAGGCGATCTGGTTATCGCGCTCGCGGTACTCCCATACGTGCGTTGCGCCGTAGAAGGTAGGCGCTTGATCCTCGGGCGCAAAGCCAAAGGTAAATACCTCGGCGCTCTCGGGCCTTGCCTTGCCTTCCTTACGAGGGAGCCCCGCGATCATGCGGGCGGCCTCCAGCGGCTTGACGCTTTGCATCTTGGCGTAGAGGTCGATGATGTCCCCGCCATCTTGCGTCGCGTGGTCGTAGTAGACATAGACGCCAGCGCCCTTGTCCTCGATCTTGAACGAATGGATTTTATTTTGCGGACGCAAGGGGCTTCGCGTCTCGTAGCGATTGCCGATCCACTTCGCGCCGGGCGTAAAGAAGGTCGATTCGATGAAGCCACGGTTTATCGCTTGTTTCGCCAATGCAAAATAGTCGTCCAAGGTTCCTCCATTGTCGCATAATTATACAACATTTATGCAACGTTATACGACACGCCGTGCAAAGTCGGTGCAAAGTCGGTGCAAAGTCGGGACAAAAAAGGCCGGGCGGGGCGCGGGGTGCCGGTGGCATACGGTCGTAGGCGCGTGCGCCTTAACGCCCCGCAAAAGGGGATGCTCGACATCTGCGGCCAATATCCCGCACGAGTGGAGGACCCCCCCCGCGCCCCGAAAGGCATAAAAAGCTATTGTATATTTTTACTTTAGGTAAGTCAAGCCAGTTTAGCCCAGCCAGGCCGATCCACGCCATACCTTGCCATGCCTGCCCCGCCTCGACAAACCTCGCCACGCCCGGCCACGCCCGGCCCTGCCTGCCTTGCCTCTACAAACCGTCTACACTTGCGCGCATCTGTATGCGCTTAAGACATGCTACACCATGCCAACTATCTTGTCAACTATATTCATGCGGATTCTCGGCCCAATCTTTCAGCGTGTCGGGGCCAATCACAAACCCATGAGCCGCGAGCAAGGTATAGAAGTGCGTCAAAAGCTCGTAGGCGTTATAGTCGCTCGCGTTATCGTTGCCATCGTCATAGCTTGCAACATGCGCCCCTAGCTTAATCTCTATCTTCATATTTCGCCTTTCCATGATTTAAGGGATTCCTGGTAGAGGCGGTCGGATTCACGGGCGTCGTGTATTACGTCACGACTTCCTGCAGCATATCCTGCACGATACCACGTTATTCCGGTAAGAATAAAAAGCAATGCAAGCACTAAAGTCTCAATCATCATTCCGCCCCCTTATCCTTAATCTCAATATAGAACGAGTGGCGCGGCTTATAATAGCCCAGCGTCACCTTGCTAAAACTTCGCGCAAAATCGGCCAAGTCCTCGATAGTATCAAAGTCTACCGTCTTTTGCACGTCCGCAACCGCGATCCGCTCGCTTGAGCGTAGAACTAGGAATGTCATATAATCTCCTTTGGAAGCCACTTACGCGGGTTGATATGCTTACCGATACTTGGGTCGAAGTTCCCGAACCGGGGTTCGCCTGTGTCGGCCTTCACTATCCACTGCGTCATAACTTGGAAGTGAAGGTGCGAGCTGATGCTCAGGCCCGTGTTGCCCTGCTTGCCGACTACTTCGCACGCCTCGTACTCCTTGCCGATTCGATCTGGCTTGCTCGCCATGTGGCAATATACTGAGAAGTACCCGGACTCCCATTCGATCCCCACTACGTTACCCCATATCGGGTGAAGCTCGGCCCGCCAGATCACATAGCCAGGTTCGCAGGCTAGTAGCAGGCCACCTGCGCACTTGATATCGATTCCCGTGTGGAAGCGCCGCTCCCCTGACTTGAGTGGGTTATCCTGCCATCCGTACTCGCCAGTGACTACGGAGCCCGCGCCGCAGGGCCAATGCCGGTCTACCTTGCGGCCCCTATCGGTGATGAAACCTCTTAAGCGTTCAAACATGCTCGACCTCCTTATATATCGCGGGAACTTTCACGCCTGCAATCGGCGCACATCCATACCGGAGTATCATTATTGCGAATCTCCTGCGCATACGGATCGGGCTCATACGTTACATCATCACCCTGCTTGCCGCATCTCTCGCACTTAGGGTCTTCCCACATTCTCGGCCTCCTTTAGTCGCGCTTTGATCGCTTCCCAGGCCAGCACATCAAGCTCGACGCCGTATGCGCTTACAAGCGCCCCTATGTAGATCACATAATCATCGAATGTTGGCATTCGTGCGCCTCCTTATCCACCTTCTCACCCGCTCCCATATCGAGGGGCCGAGAATGGCTACGATGTCTATGCTCGTCGGAAATTGGGTCTTGCCTTCGTTCTCACGATACCACCAAAACCCACCCTTATGTTTAACGACATACCATCCTTGCTTATACCCTTTGTACTTCCCACGTCTCCCGTCCCTGAGCCTCACCCGATCCCCCGGCTCGCAGGTGGAGAGGTCTATCGTTGGCGGGGTCATTCGGCGGCCTCAACGATAACCTTGATTCCGAGCACAAGGACTAGTATCGGGATGCCTACACCACCGAGGGCCCCGACTCCAAGGTATACGACTACCTGAATGAATCCTTGCCACTCCCCGGAGGGTATAAGCCCTGCGAGCGCTGGAGCCGCGAGGCCCCAAATCAGATAGCCGACGACGACGCTAAGCGCCACGGGAACGATGTAACATAGTCTTCTCATCTCCTACCTTCCTTTCTCACTGTCGGACGGGGGCGGCGTGCGCGTATTCCATTGCTCTATGGCTTCCGCTTTTGTTCGATGGCCTAATAGCCCTTGATTCGACGCCCCGCAACTCATGCAGTTGCAAAAATACGCCATGTCAATAGGCGTACCATCGGCCCACCACGCATTCCTTTCGCTTTTTTTCTTGAGGCTGTTCTTATAGTTCACTTTCCCCTCGGCGCTTGCATCACGCCCGCAGAATGGACACGGCTTTAGCTCTTCCATCACTCCCCCTTCATCCGTCGATCCACTGACTCGTTTGAGTCAAGTTGAAATCGTTGTTCTACGCCCCGGCGCGCGTGTTCCAATCATTTATGATTTGCGCTTTCTTGTTTTCATCATAAAGCGCATCGGGGGAACCCATAGAGCATGCACTTGGCGAGGATCGCATCGAGGGCGGTTTCCCACCCGGCGCGATAGGCTAGATAGCGTTGATCATCAAGTGGTAGCCCGCATCCTACGACCTCGCTAGCCGTCTTCCACTCCTCGAACTTTTCCGCGTATCCTCCCTCCCGTGCTTCCTTGAGCGCCGAGAGCAAGCGAGCGACCTGGGCCTCTAGCTTACCAGCATTTGTAGCCTGTTGGTCTAAGGCGCGGTGTTGAAGAGCCCTTATAGTGTCACTATTCTTTATCGCTTGCTCTAGTTCTTCGTTGCGACTCCATAGGCTGCGAACCTCAGCCTCTAGCGCGGCGACCTTGGCCCGCTCATCGCGATCATGCTTACATTCAGCATCGTATAAAGCTTTATAATCCGTCATACCTTCCCCTCCTTGAGAAGCCGGTCGGCAATGTCGGGGCATGAGTCGTCAGCCTCAACCATAGGACAAGGGCCAGGGCAATCGCGCAAGCCGTATCTTACAGCACGACCAGAGCATGAATACCCATCGCATGGAAGAATACCGGAATGGTTTTTCCCCCATGCCGCCATCGCTTCGCACTTATCCCTGTTGGTCATCTCTGCCCAAGGTTTACTTGTCATCCAGCTCTCCCTTCGGGGGCCATACCGCCTCCCCACTCGTGCCTTGCGTGTCAATCGTATACCTTGCTTCCTGGTAGTCGCACAAGGCATTCGCGCACATCTGGCCGTCAATCCCCGTGTAAAGAAACGTTCCGCACTTCGGGCAGGTTGGGGAAAGCGCTGAATCACTTGTCATGCTTGCCCCCAACTCGGGAGAGAAGCCACATGATAAGCGCAACGACCGCCAGCATGCCCAGCGCCAAGCCTCCGCACACGATGGCCAGAATGCCGAGCGGGGTCACGAGTGGGCCTCCCTTCTACCCATTTCATAGGCAACACAAAAGTCCATGAACTTCATTCCGGCCTCTCCGTATTGCTCGACTAGTTTCTGGAATATGTATTCCTTAAATGGCTCGTTCTCATACGCTTGGCGGTGGGTTGCAAGCCCCGCAGTTTGCCCGAAAAGCGTATCTATGACATGGCATAAGCCGCCGATTGTGTCGTATAGTTCCAAGATTTTATCAGCGGCATCCCCCTGCTCAACAAGGGCTTGCGCTAGCTCTATGGTCATTCGGAAGCCTCCTGCTTGCGGGCTTCCATCATGGCATCGGCATGTAGATACCTTGCGTATGCCCGAGTGCATAGGAAGCCTTTACTCATCTTGAACTCCGCAGCGGCACCCATAGTCTGAGGCATGAACTCCTGTATATCTTCCTCAGTTGCTTGCCCGGCGAACCAGTCCCGAAGGTCCATGCCAGGTTGGAGAACAAAGCCGTTTGCCAGTTGCACAATAAACGGGAATGCTCGTGTCCTACCCTCAAGAGCCTTATTCAGCGCTTCTCTTGCATCCATATCCTCACCCCTCCCTATTCTTGATCTTGCGCTTCTCCCGCCAGTCAAGCTGATCCCACCACGCTCGCTCTAGGGCCTCACGGGCGGCGACGATAAGCATTTTTGAAGGCTCAGGATCACGACTCCATGATATACTATAGGGGGTCTTTTCAACTAATTCCCATATATGCAAAATCTTAATATCGTGTCCATCGCGTGACACGGTGCCATTAACTTGATACTCCCCGCCGTCGTGGTCGAACTCCACGGGATCGCCAGAGTTGTCCCATGCGTCGCTCATAGCCCACTCCTTCCGGCCATGAGCCCCAGGCCGAACACACACCCGGCGAGGCCGAGTATCACCACCACCGCATACCCGATGCGGAACCGCTGCGCTATCGGGTCATCGCTCCAGAACCAATCGTAGAGGCGGGAGATAGCGGAGAGAGCGTTGCGGAGGCGCGCGGGTCGAATATATGTATCACCACAATGCACGATATGCTCACAAGCAGTATTGTAGAAAACGCACTTTGCGCGTTTTGGCCCGCATAACCCTTTCAGCCCCTCTCTTCGCGCTACATACCACTTCTCCTCATACTCGAAGGGCACTCCGATCTTGGGCTCGATCATTCCCCGGCCTCCTTCCTCGCACGGGCCTCGGCCACCGTCGGCGCGGGCTCTAGCTCCCCGTCGATTATGCGGGCGGGAATGAAAGGGTCAGAATCATCTTTCGCGTACATATAGAGCATGTATTCGCAGTCCGTGACATCATCCCATGTATCTCCCCACCACCACACCCATGACCTTGGCTTCGGCTCGGGCTTGAGCACGGGGGAGGCATGAAGCCACGCAACCCCATCTGCGTCCATGTAATACCGCCCATCCCACGTGACAAACTCCTTGCGGCACTCCGCAGGCTTCTCGTCCTCGTCCCACACCTCGGCCAAAATCATGGCCGGGCACCAATCAGGCTTGCCCTTCGTGCTCACATACTGATAGCGCCTCTCGTCGGTCATGCTTCCCCCTTTAATCGATCCTCGAACTAAAGCCTGGAAGGGGGAGTCGAACCCCCATCGGCGAGCTTTTCCGTACTCCGCCAGTTACCCCAGGGGAGGCGGCGGCGCGCTGCACCCGGCCATTATCCGCATCCCCCTCGGCAGTTTTCAAGCTGCTTACATCATTCCAGACCGGGAGGAGGGGGCTAGCCCGCTTCCTTCCTATAGCAGTGTCCGGCGTTGACCCGGAAACGTAAGGTCTCGCGACCAGGGGAGCCCCTCGCGAGGCTCGCCGCCTTTCCCTTGCGGCCTCACTGCTAGGCGATTAGTTGGAGGATCGCCACACCTCGCAGGGCAAGCACGGCTTACCCCTACCCGGATAACGCGCCGGGCCGCGCTCTACTGGTATGCTCAAGCCCTATCCGATGGCAACGCCTGGACGGGCTAGTGGCCAATCTAAGCCCGGCGCGCTGCCTCAAGCCTCGCTTTCGCGTTCTCAAGCAGCGCCTCAAGCGCCTTCACCTCGCTCTCTGCCTTTTCGATTGTCGTGTCCTTGTTGGTCTTCGGCTTCGGTACATATGTGCGATTCATGCTCGATCCCCCTTTACTTGCGTTTCTCTCGGCCTGTGCGTCCATCCGGGCGATCCACTCACGCGGGGTGACGAGGCGGTAGGAGGCGTCTAATCCTACTACTTGCCACAGCTCGCCATGCTTCGTCCCCATGTACTTCGTATATGGATTGATGTCGTTAGTTGCTGGTTTGTCTTTATGCCACCGAACCCCTGCCCGTTCGGCGGCCTCCAGCATCCGCTTGACCTTGCTCTCGCGCTTGTCGCCCAAGGCTTCCAAATCAACCTGCATGGGGATCAGCTCGGGCGGGCCGGAGAGGGGGATGTACTGAACATCCTCATAGTAAAAATGACATCCACGGCACCCGAAGCCACCTTGCACCTCGCACCACGTCCCATCCTCGGCGCGGAACACCTCGCCTCTTGCGTACTCGATCATTATTGCGTACTCGATCATGTAGCTTCCTCCTTATCGTCCTTTGCCGACCATCAAGGGGCCGGAGACCCTTTAGGTTTCGCCCTTAGGCAAGGGCTCATCAGGGCTAGAGTCCGAGCTTCTTTTTCATGATGTCAGAACTCATCTGATATATGATTTCGTCGCTAGCCTTGGGGAACTCTTTGCGCAAGCTCGCATAAACCGAATCCCAGGCCGCCATCAATTCCTTAATCTCGTTCATGCTTTCCTCCTATAAGCGACGCCGTATCGCGTCCGCCTTATGTAGTAACTATAGCATAGGCTCATGGGCTTGCCAACTAAATAATAGAAAATAATTGATTATTTTTTAAAGATTTTCAGCGAGGGGTTAAGGCCGGAAGTGTTACCATTGGAGATTATGGAGATATGGCGGCGCTTGGCTTTGTTGATAAAAAGAACGTCGTTCGCTAATATGTGTTACCATTTGAGGGCAAAATGGGCCGAAATCCGTCCAATGGTAACAGATCGTAACACTAATGGTAACTAAGATAAATGCCGTCGAGGCAAAGATTTATACCATATTTGTTACTAGTGTTACTATTTATCCCATAAAAAAGCATAATATAAAAAAAAGAGTAAAAAGACAGCATAGGGGTCGCATATATAAAGAGAAAGTTTTCAGGGAAAATCCGTCCAAATGTAACACTCGGCGGCTTATTCTTTCTATAGCAATCAATTACACGTGTTACCATTTCAAAAAATTGCGTCCAAATGGTAACAAATGCGTCCACCCCCTCGCTAGTGCTTGACTTTATTGACAATCAATGATACACTACGCTAGAAGGAGGATAGCATGGGCACTAAGCGCGTATGGAAAAGGGAAGACAGCTCGGCGCCGTATGAGTACCGCAAGCTACTCTATGCCCGCGTTGACGATGAAACGCACGCCAAGCTTAGGGCGGTAGCCGAGGCTCGCGGGGTATCGGTCGGGAACCTTATTGACGAGATGACGAAGCACTACATAAAGCCAGTGGAAGCAAAGGAGGCGGTCTAATGTTCTACACTCAGATTTTTATGGGCGCGAATACGGTTGCTAAGGTCGATAAAATTGCTCGGGTATTAGGCGTTGACATTGATGATGCTATTGCAGTCCTCATCGATGAAGCGTACCCGCTGTACGAGGGGCGCAAGGATGATAAGGGCGATTGCGAAGGGGCGGTAGTTTAGCTGACCGTTGGTCGGTAATTGTAAAGCAAGGAGAATGCAAGAATGGCGTTCGTTAAAGGCCAGTCTGGTAACCCTAACGGGCGGCCACGCAAAGGCGAGACGATAACCGAAACACTCAGGCAACAGGCATTCCTTGTTGACCAAACATTGCCCGACGGCACGAAGGTTGAGCGCCGGGTAGCGTTGGCTAACATGATATGGGGCGAAGCGCTTAAGGGCGACCCTGCATTCTGCAAGATGATAGGAGACCGCGTCGATGGCCTACCCCGCCAGACCGTTGACCTTGGCGGCCAGGATGAGAACCCGCTAGAGGTGGCTATCAAGTTCATTGACCCCGCAAGCGATAATGGCGGAGATTAAGCAACTCGGCGCATTCCGCGACTTCTTCTCCAGTAAGTATAAGTTTAACGTACTTGTCGGCGGTAGTGGATGCGTGTCGGGTTCAACTAAAATCGAAACGCTTAATGGCTTAATACCCATTAAGCGTTTTCGTGGTGGTCTAGTAGCGTCATGGCGGGATGGGGCTAGATGCTATAGTTATGCCACTCCGCCAAAGCAATACCCCAAAGCGCCACTGTTTAGAGTTATACTTGAGAATGGATTCACTATTGATTGCACGGCTCGCCATCGCTTATTGACGGATCAGGGCTGGCGCGAGCTTCGCGCAATCTTGCCCAGTAGTCACGTCTTGATTGACGCATCTTTTCGTATCCCTCGGGGCTCCACTTGGGGCACTTGCCTGTCAACTCTATGCGTAAATGTTCGCTATTTGACTGGAATAGTTCGAGATTTTCTAACTGGTTATTCTGCTTATTGCCGTCGATATGGTGTACAACTTCATTCGGGAGAAGATACCGACCAAGGCTTTGCTCCATTACAAGGCGATGCTCGCGGACATAGCCAGACTTACTTGCAAAAGGATGGCCGTTTATCTTTATTAGAACGTATCCGCTCTTGTCTATTATCACACCGCCCTTCCAAAAGTGATTCAACCTTGGCGGGACGCTATGCTGAGGCAGACAGGAGATATTATACCTACGGAATACCTTTTGCACACTCTTGGCACTTCGGCCTAAAGCCTCACCGATTTCGCGCGATGAAAAACCATCACGCGCCATTATACGAATCTTCTCTACAATGTCCGGATCCAAAGCAGCTGGCATCTAAGCACCTCCCCATTAAATCTATCACATATATCGGCGGGGGTCAATACTACGACATAACCTGTCCCGAAAATAATTGCTATATTGCGCATGGTATGATTCATCACAATTCGGGCAAATCATACGCCGCCGCCGATGATGTAATCCTGCGTACGATACAACAATACCAGACGCGGTATATCGTCGCCCGTAAGGTCGCCAAGACGATGCGGGCCTCAGTGTTCGACCTTCTCATAAACCGTATCGCCGCGATGGGATTGTCAAGCGTTTTTGTCGTCAATAAGACAGAGATGTCGTTCAGGTGCAAAAACGGAAACGATATTATTCTCGTTGGCCTTGATGACGTGAACAAGCTTAAGTCAATCTACGATCCCACGGATGCGTGGATCGAAGAGGCCGACCAGACCACGCAAGCCGACCTGGAAGAAATCGAGCGGCGTATTCGCACAGTGACAGGTCGGCCTGCGAAGATCACGTTGACGCTCAACCCGACAAGCGCGTTTAGTTGGATTAAATCATACTTTTTTGACAATCCCGATGCGCATAATGTATACACACTGAAAACGACGTACCGCGACAACCCGCTCCTTGACCCTTCCTATCATGAGGCGATGGAGCGACTAAAGGAGCGCAACCCCTCCGCCTATCGTGTCTACGGCTTGGGCGAGTGGGGCGTCGTGGAGGGCGTGGTATTCGAGCAATGGGACATTGCCGACGTTCCCGATGGCGCTAAGTTCATGGGCTATGGGCTAGACTTCGGCTATACAAACGACCCGACCACGCTCATCGGATGCTGGACACTAGGCGATCATCTCTACCTCGACGAATCCCTCTACCGCACGGGCTTGACAAATCCCGACATTTCTGCTATGTTTTCCGCGCTTGGCGTAAAGAAGGCGGACGAGATTATAGCGGACAGCGCCGAGCCCAAGAGCATCGAGGAGCTACACCGTGCGGGCTGGTACATCAAGCCCGCGATCAAGGGGCCCGACTCGATCCGCTTAGGTATTGATACGCTCAAGCGGTACGTCATCCACCTGACGCCGCGATCCTCGAACCTTCAGCGCGAGTTCTCCAGTTACACGTGGAGCCAGGACAAGGATGGCAAGTGGCGGCAAGAGCCTATCGATATGTTTAACCACGGGATAGACGCCGCCCGCTATCGTGTGGCATACGGAGGGCGCAAGGGCGAGCTTTACAAGGGCAAGGTGCCGGGAAGGTTAGTAGGGAGGGGTTATGGATATTCGCGAGCTTGAAAAGCATATAACGAGGCATGTCGGCAACCTGACCCGAATTGACAAGCAGGAGCGATATGGGCGCGGCTATAACCCGGCGATACTTGCGCCATACCCCAAGGACGAGCCCGACATTCGCATCCCGATCCCAATAGCCCGCCGCGCGGTTGATATTGTTGTCGGCTACTTGGGCAAGGAAGGCAATATCACCTATGCGGGCAAGGGGTTTGATGATGCCACGCATGAATGGCTCGATACAAACGACGAGGGCCTGACGACGGCGGAAGAGCTTAGGGCAGGGCTTGTGCATGGGCGCGCCTATGAGCTGCATTGGATCGGCGAAGGCGGTGATGACGAGTTTGCGCCAGTGCCAAGGCATGAGGCCATCCCTATTAAGTTAAACGACCTTAAGGCAAAGTTAATCGGCTTCATCCACTGGCGTAAGGTAGACGATCAATTCATAGCTGATTATTATGATGAGTCCATGGTTACGCGCTTCGTATCGTCTTCGTACTCGTCTGGGTATAAGATTGATCCAGATGGAACAAAACCCCACCCCTATAATCGCGTACCGGTGGTCGAGTTTATGATAGACTTCGATGGATCAAACATTTTCGACCATTGCATAGCGCTCATCGACTTCCTGGACAACCTGCATTCCGAGAACTACGCCAACGAGCTGGCACGCCATGCTGCATCTATCATGCTCACGACATTGCGCTTCAACACCGATCCCGACGAGTACGGGCAGACGGACGCCGATAGGGTCAAGCAGACCGGCGTCATCGAGGGATTGCCTGAGCCCGTCCAAAACCAGGTTGCATATCTTACCAAGGACTTGGCGGGCACCTTCATTGAGGCTACGGCTGACAGGATCGAGCGCTTGACCTATGAGATGCTATCGCTTTTTAATCCGAACGATGACACGTTCGCCACGGCGTCGGGCGTCGCCCAGCTCTATAAGCTACTCGGGTTTGAGTACCTATGCACGCGAATCACGTCTTACTTCATGCGCGGGCTACAGGATCGGTTCAAGTTGTACCAACGTTTGCGCGGGTCGATGACGGTCGGGTCTGAAATCAACACCGATATCACAATCGATTGGCGGCGGAACTTGCCGAACGACGTGCTCAATATCGCTCAGATCATGGCGCTCTTGGACGGCAAACTAAGCGACGAAACCCTCTTGCGGATGCTCCCTGCGTCGATTGTGCCGGATGTCATCGAGGAGCTAAAGAAGCTTGAGGAGCAACGGGCGAACGCCATTCCGAACGTGCTTGACGTGGGGCCAGAGGTAGACGAGGAGCCGACCGATCCCGAGGCGCTCGACGATGCCAGAGCTTGACACCTTCGAGCTACGGCGCGCGGGGGCCGATGATAAGGCCGTCTCTAAGACCGAGCGTGAGATAGCTAGGCGATACCGCGCCGTATACGATGAGCTTGAGGCCCAACTATCTAAGCTCTACGCCTCGATGGGCGATAACCCGTCAATCGTTGAGGCTAAACGCTATGGCCGCCTAGCCGCCGTACAGAAAGCCGTCATTGCCGAGTATAACAAGGTGACGCGCGACGCGGCCAAGCTAACCCAAAGCCAAATAGCATCGAGCTACGCGGAAAGCTACTATGGCAACGCGTGGGCCTTTGACCAGGCGACAGGCGTGGAATTGAAGTGGCCCGAGATTAGCGCCGAGGCGATCCGTCAAACGGTATGGTCAAGCGAAACGGGCGAGAACTTCGCTGAACGTCTCAAGGGATGGGGCAGCGCGGCGGTTCCAAAGATAAGCCGAGTAATAACGTCGGGCATTGCGTCCGGGTCAGGGTACGCCAAGACGGCGAAGAAACTTCGCGAGCAGGTGAACGCGACGGCATACGAGGCAATGCGGATCGTGCGTACAGAGTCAACGCGGGCCTATAATCAAGGGCACTTGGCGACCTATGATGCGGCGGAAGAGTTAGGCGTTAAGGCCAGGCGGCGATGGGTGGCCACGCTAGACGGCGACACGCGGGACACGCATGCAGCCCTGGACGGGCAGTATGCGGACGAGAATGGGCTCTTCCATATTCACGGGTACAGTACCGAAGGCCCTGGGTTATTCGGCGATCCTGCCGAGGACATCAATTGCCGATGCAGGGTAGTCGAGGACGTGGAAGGCTTCTCGCCACAGCTCCGGCGGATACGCGGTGAAGGCTTGCAACCGTATACGACCTATGAAAAGTGGGCCAAAGAAAAAGGCTGGACACCCGAGAACGGATGGCCAGCCGAAGCCAAGGCGAAGAAGTATTAGGGCTACCCCTTTGCCGCGTCTATGATGTCGGCGTCTCCATGTCTGTTTCGTATAGATCGTATAGCCGCATGCCGTCATTAGTAAACACGATGACGTATGGAGTCTCTGGCTTGAGCAGGATAGTCTTCGCCGAGCTTTGCATGGCGGGGCCCCTGGTTGAGCTGACGATAGACATGATGACTTGATTGTCAAAGGTGCTCGCGCTCAGGTGATGCCACCTTCCGCAAAATTGTTCTTTCACGCCCCCCTCCTCTCGGTATCGTTACCAATCTTCGGATGCAAGAACTCCTCTATCTCGACGTATGCGGTTTGTATATCTAAGTCGCGTTGAGTTGGCAGCTTCGGCGGCGCAGGGGCAGGTTTGTACATGCGAGCCTCAAGCCATCGTCTAAGCATTGAAGTTTGTCGGCTCGGCGGCATGTCGAAATAGCAGCTACATGATGGCGGCATGAGTAGAGATGGTGTCGATAGCTCCATAAACTCATAACCCCATTCGTGCGCCGTTCCTATCTCTATGGTATACTCCCCGTGCATCACGCCCCCCACCTTTCGGCGATCAAGAACGCCGTTGCGCGGTCGATGTGCCCGATATGGTAGCCGCCGCAAAAGCCGCACTTGTAGATGCGAAGCCCGATGCGGTCGGGCCCGTTGAATCGCTTATAGGCTATCATTGCTCCGTAGTAGTTCTCATGCCGCACCTTACATGCGCATGATTGGCGGCGCGTCGCGCGTTTACTGGCCATATTCATTCCTCCTTGTCTCAATCTTACACCCTCGCGGCGTCCTTGTCAACTATAATCTTGCAAAATAATTCCCGACTATTCCGAGCGCTTGACTTGACAATACAATCAACCTATGATACGCTACCACTGGGGCGTGGTGTAGAGTAGCACGCTAGGGCGAATATGCCCAGAGGAGCGGCGCGAGCCCGGCCCCTAATTACTTTGCGGGGTATATGCCTTGCGAGGTGGAGGCGAAAGAATGACGATTGCGGACGTAGTGGCGGCGGTTGCGCCTGAGCAGCGCGAGGCGGTGAGGCAGTTTCTAAACGGCTTTGACGGGGCGGTCAAGATCGGCTCCGTTGAGGACGCGGAAAAGCTTGTGGATGCGAACGACTTTTTGCATAGGGTGTATGATTCGCGGCTATCCAAGAAGGTAGCGGAATACGAAACCAAGTTTTCAGAATCGAAGCTCCCTGAGATTCTGAAGGCTGAACGCGAAAAGCTGGAAGCAGAGTACAAGCCAAAGCCCCAAAACCCGGAAGTTGCAGCACTAGCTGCCGAGGTCAAGGCGCTTAAAGACGCAAAAGCAGAAGCCGAAGCAAGGTACAAGCACGAGGCATTGCTAGGGCGCGTTGCGCCTAAGTTTGCCGAGGCCGGTATCGATACGAGCTTTGCTGCTCGATTCCTTGGCAATGATGAGGCCGAGACCGACGCGGCAGTTGAAGCCTTTCTTAAGTCGTTTTCCAAGAGCCGCGACGACTACGCGAGCAAGTTGATTAAAGATAGATGGCGCGGCAGTGAGCCGCCCAAAGTTGGCGAGGGCCCTCAGGACCTGAAGGCCCAGTACGACGCGGCAGTGGCCAAGAATGACGGAGTTGAGATGCTCCGCATTAAGGGCCTCATGCAGCGCAACAAGGAGTAGTATATGGCATCGACGCCCATGGATTCTGATACCCTAAATTATCGCGGCGAATTGTTCGCTATTGGCGCCCAGCAGGCGCCCTTCCTCGCGGCTATCGCTCGGAACGCCAAGCGTGTTTCGGCGCAGAAGTTCCCCATTGCCGTCCCGTGGGCGCTTGGTGCTGCGGCCCAGACTGTCCAGTCCGAGGATGCGGCTATGGCCGAGGCCGAGCCCACCACGACCACGCTTGCGCAGGATACCAACGTCATTCAGATTCAAAAGTATGATGTTGAAGCCACCTTGCTCAAGCAGTCCTTAAATGGCCAGTTCTCCGACATCAATGCCGATGGATTCGGCGCCGCCCTTAGCAACCTCGAGTTCCAGAAGATGGTCGGCCTCAAGCAGCTTGCCGTCAACTTCGACTTCTCTTGCTTGCAGGGCACCTTCGTGGATGTCGGCACGAGCGCGACCGCCGTTGCTACTCGCGGCCTTAAGAGCGCCATCACTACCAACACCGTAGCCGCTGGCGGCAAGAAGCTTGAGAAGTCCATGCTCGCCGAGCTTGTGCGCGAGATGATCGCATCCGGCGCGATCTGGCAGAATACCGCGTTCGTGTGTAACGCCTTCCAGTACCAGATGCTGGACGATATCTACGGATTCGCGCCAATGGATCGCATGACGGGCGGCACTGCGATTTCGCGATTCTTCGTCCCTGGCGGCCCCGCGACCGGCATCCCCGCGCTTTTCGATCCCCAGATGCCGACCGATGAGGCGTACCTTGTTGACCTGGCGCTTTGCGCGCCGGTGTTCCTCCCCGTGCCCCCGAGCATGGATGAGGTCAACGAGTCGGCTTCCTACTCGGCGGATGGCCTTGACGTTGCCTATTACACCAAGGGCACCGTGGCGGCCAAGAAGGGCGGATTCCTGTACATGCAGGTCGGCTTTGACTACGGTGCCGAGGAGATGCACGGCGCGATCACGGGCCTCGCTACTTCCGCGTAACCATACGGGCCAGGGGCTAACCCCTGGCCTATTTCCTACAAGGAGACATGCAAATGAAGTTTGAAGGATCGTCTGCGATATCGAAGGGATTGGGCAACGCCCTTGAGACTATTTCCGATGTGGGCTCCCTTCCGTTAATTCGCGGCCAGTGGTATTTCGTAGACCCCACTTCCGGGGCCGATACGTCCGACGGGCGCACGATTGACACCGCTGTTGCGAGCCTCGTGCGGGCCTACGCAAAAGCAGCAGATGGCGACGGGATCGCGCTTTTGTCCTACGGGGCGACCAGTGCGGCTACCACGTCGTACATCTATCAAAATCTCGCATGGGCGAAGAACGGTATCACTGTGGTCGGCGTTGCGGCCCCTGTCGCTATGGGCGGACGAGCGCGCGTAGCCAACAAGACCATTGTTTCAACCGTTGCCATGACTGCGGTTGCCGATACCTCGCTCACCCGTGCTACCGGCTCATTCCTCACGGACGGCTGGGCGGTCGGTATGCAGTTCATCACCAACGTGAACGCTGTTGCCTTGACCGTTGCCACGGTGACTGCTACGGTCATCACGATTACGTCAGGCACCTTGACCGTAGGCGCGCATACTGCGGTTACGAGCGTGCTTCCAACCATGCTCACGGTTTCCGGCGCAAACAACCGCTTCTATAACGTCCACTTCTACAACGGCGGAACCAACGCCCTTGAGATTGGCGGCGTTGCGGTATCGGGCGAGCGGAACTACTTCGAGGGATGCCACATTGTCGGCGGCGCTGGCGCTGCGACCTCGGCGAATAACAACTCACTTACCCTTACGGGCTCCGAGTGTACCTTCCGCGATTGTGTCATAGGGACTAACACCTTTGCGCAGGGCGACAATGCGGCGGCTGAAATCATCCTGAGCGGCACCGTCAAGCGCAACAAGTTCATCGATTGCGAGATTGTCGGCATGGTGTCGGCTGGCACTGCGCACGGGGCGGTCAAGAGCGTTTCGACTTCAGGCGGCACGGGCACCGTGTTCAAGAATTGCCTCTTCAACTATGCACTCTCGACCGCCACACCCGCCGATGTTCACATAGTATCGGGCTCGGTTGACGAGATTATCTGCATGGATTGCGCGGCAGCTCAGGTTACCGGATGGGGCGCGAGCGTGTACGCCAATATGCCCGCGACTGCGGCCTCTGCGGCTGGCGGCTTAATGACGACGGAGTAGGCATGAAAATATACGGGGTTGGCCAATTCTTAGCGCCCGGATGTAGTCGGGTTGTATGGGACTTTATAGACGGGCCTTTCGATACGTCAAACCCCGTAATGATTGCAGAAGCAAAGAAGCGCGGGTACTCATTCGAGCCTCCCGCGCTTGTCGAAATCGACAAGCCGAAAGACACGCCTAAGAAGCGCGGCAGGAAACCGAAAGGGGTAGAAAATGTCAACGCCTAGACTCACTGAAATGTTCGAGCAATTCGGGGGGGATTATCCCCTCGCGGTTGCCAAGGGGAAAGTATATCGCGCCAAGCCATTTGTTAAGTTTGGCTACAATGCTGCGGTGACGACTTCAGAAGAGGACGTATGGAGCAATAGCGGGAGCTATGTTTTCCCTACCGCCTCCGCTCAATGGCGCATCGCGGCGGGTAACGCTGGCGACGCGGGGACGGTTATTTTCGGTAACGCCGAGGGCGCAAACCAGACCGTCAAGTGTGACGTGGGCGGGAACGCCACCACGCTCATCGATGCGAGCGTCGATTTCACTGCGGGCACCTCGGTTGCCGTTGGCGACATCGTGCTTCTTGACCCCAAAGGGGCGAGCCCAGAGTTCGGCTACATTACCGACATAACCGACGCGGCAACCGGGACGCTCGTCATCGGTGGCGGATTCTCCAAGGGCGGATCGTGCGCGACCGCGCGGGCATATACCATAGTGGACAAGTCGGCAACTACGGGAGCGCAGGTACTAGAAATCTACTACCTTACGAGCGCGTTCGCCGAGAAGAATATCCTTGTTGCGCTTAACGGTGCGACGGCGGTTGACTTTAAGGGCGCTGGCGGCGCGGCATTAACCGACACCTATCGGCTCAACAATATGCGCGTGGTATCGGTCGGCTCTGGGGGCTCGCCCGTTGCTGCGATCCAGCTCCAGTTGCAAGCTGCCCCGAATACCGTCTATGGAAATATCACGCTCGGATTCAACATCGAAAGGTCTAGCGTCTACACTGTGCCCGCTGGTAAGCGGCTTATGATTGACGCAGTATCATTCGGGGCGGTCACTCCGAACGACACGAAAGTCCAGATGGCCCGCATGTACCTTCGCGCCACGATGGAAGGCTATAGTGGATTCAGAACGATGGGCATCTTCTACCCATTCGTGGAATCGCTCATAGTCAACGGCGATCAGTCGATTATCCTTAAGACTCCGATACCCTTCTACGAGGGCGTTGACATTAAGGTAAGCGGCATCGGGGCCACGGGCTTTAGCGGCCCGCTGGTATGCGCTTATCGCGGATGGCTTGAGGACGCGTAATGCTATTCTACGGGCGGCCCGGCGAGCGGGTATGGGATGACGAGCTAGCGCGCCGGGTGTGCCTCTTCGATCATCGCGGCCAGCTAGAGACCGAAAATGCATACGTTATGGCCGAGCTACTACGGCGTGGCTATCGAAGCGACAGGCCGGGCGAGGCAGTGTATCGGGTCAACGCCGCGCACGATAACGAAAAGCCGCGCAAGCGCAAGGGGGAGTAAATGGCGGTCATCACGCTCGCGGAATACAAGACGCTAAACGGAATCACGAGCACCGACGCGACGCGTGACGCCCGCATATCCGCGCTCATCCCCGAGGTAGAGGCGTACATAGTCGAGTATTGTAATAACGCCTTTACGAATCCCGATGTGGAAGTATCGGGAACGATGACGACCACGGCGGCGGCGGGGCCCGTGTATACGCTCGACCTCGCCGAGGGCGGCTTCACAGCCAGCGGCATGGTATCGGGCGACATTGTGGCTTTCACGGGCTCGAAGCGCAATGATGGGCGCTTCACGATTGCGAGCGTAGCCGATACCGCCTTGACGGTTACGGAAGCGGTGACAAGCGAGACGGCAACATTCATCGGATACGTCAAGCTCGTGCAATATCCGAACGGGCTCAAGCTCATTGCATCGCGCATGATATCCTACCAGATGGATCACATGGCCGATGCTGGCATGCAGTCCGAGAATATCGGCAAGTATTCATACTCGCGGCAAGCGTCAACCAATGCCGACGGCTACCCTGATGAGATACTAAGGGCGCTCAACAAGTGGCGCAATGTCCGCGTACTCAAAGGGCTACGGCGCGAGCACTACAACGACAGGCGCGGCTCATGGGTCGGCGGGATCATTGAGCTATGAGCATGTCTAAGTGGTTCACCGAGACGGCCTACATAATCACCCGCGCGACCTGCTCGGTGCACCCCTATCCCCCGATGGCGGCGCAAACGTGTACCGCGTTTCAATGCGCGATTGACCAGGTGGGCAGCATGGAGCGTCTTATCGCGGGCGACATGGCGCCGATCACCACGCATGTAATACTCTGCGACACGAGCGTTGCGCTTGCGTCTAACTCAATAATCAAGTATAATGGTCGGTATATGAAAGTGGTAGACCGGCCCGACAATATCCCGCTTAGGCCCGGCCATCATCAAGAGGTGCTAGTACAGGAGGTCTCAGGCGATGGGATATGAAGCCTTGATTAACGATGAGACAATCGGCCCCACCGTCCTCAAGATTGCGCTTGCGATCCAGGCGGAGGCGGCAAACGCCGTGCCAGTCAAAAGCGGCAACCTTCGCAATTCCATATCGGTGGCCATGAAGGGCTTTTACAAGTCCGAGGGCTCGACCGAAAAACTGATAAGCTCGCCCAACGAAGACCAAGCCGCGCACGTAGGCAGCGCCGTTGAATATGCGCTCGCCGTTGAGTATGGCTTACCAGAGAAACCAGGCTACCCCATGCAACCCTACATGCGCCCCGCGCGCGACCAGGTATATGCGCAAATCGGGAAGATAAGCGCGAAAGAGTTAGCCGAGAATATGGAGCGGTACGCGAACCGTCACCCGCATGTCAAAGTCATGGAGGCCAAATGACAATCCAGGAAGCGCTTGACACGTACCTCCGCGCGGATACCACGCTCATGGCTTACCTTGGCGGCGGAGGCGCGCCATCGCTCACCACGGGCCGCCTGTACTGGATCACGGCCCCGGAAGGGTGTAGCGTGCCTTACGTCGTATTCGGCAAAGTGGACGACGTTGACCAGGCGGTATCGTTTGATAAGACCGATTCAACCGTCCTCGCCCGTTACCAGTTTGACGTGGTATCGGTAAGCAAAACAGGATCAGCGATTGACGATAGATTGCGGGCATTGCTCCGTTACCGCTCTGGCTCTACGGGCGGCTTGACCGCACACCTTATCGAGCCGATGGGGCGGCGCGAGCGATACGACCAGGAAACAAAGCGCTTTATTTGGACGAGCGACTATGGAATACAATGTGAATACTAAGGGGGAGCGAATGGACATCGATGCTATACTTGAAATGCTCCGAGGGGTAAAGGCAAGCGTGGACGAGACGAACACGAAGCTCGACGGCCTACGCGATGACATGCACCGCATAGCCCTTGAGCAAGGGGTATTAAGGGAAAAGGTGTGCTCTCTTGAAAAGAGCAATGACGGGCGCGGGGCTCGCATCGGCGACATTGAAAAGGACGTTGCCATCCTTAAAAATACCATCGACACTAAAGAGAAAACTAAAAAGGGCATGGGCGATAATGCCAAGTGGGCTGTCGGTATCGCGGTAGCCATCACAAGCGGCGTGCTTCTCAAGGTGCTGCTATGAACATAGCCATAGTCGGCGCTGGAACCACGATGCTTGACGCGCCATTCGATAGTGACGACTGGGAAGTGTACACCACGGGCCGCGTCTATGGGGCCATCCCGCGCGCAGACGTGGTGATAGAAATACACGAGCATTGCGCCATTGATGACTTGCGCAAAGTTGGAAATGCATATATAATAGGTCGGGAATCATCGGGAGCGGACGAGACCCTATACCCTGGCGAATTACGGGAGCAATTCGGCCCAGTGTTTACTAGCTCGATAGCGTATTTACTGGCCCTGGCGATTGACGCCGAGCCTGACGTTATAGGGCTATGGGGTATCGATATGGCGGCAGACGGCGAGTATGGAGCACAGCGGGAGCATGTGTTGTACATGATCGGCGTCGCGCGCGGGCGAGGCATCGAGGTACAGATTAGCGATGGCAGTTTAATAATGCCCGCGCGGCCATTGTACGGATTCGATCCGCCGCCAGAATCCGAGGTCATCTTAGCGAAGCAACTTGCGCAACTTGACGACGAGCTAGCGACCGCCGAAATGGAGCGCATAAAAATGCGCGAACGGGAAATGTTTTTGCGCGGGGCGCGCGATGCGTACCGCCAAGCCTTACGACTTACTAAGGGAGGTTGAGCAATGTCGGTTGAGACCGGAAAAGATACGAGCATTTACCTTGTAACGCAGGGCACCTGTACTGTGTCTGCTGACGTGATTACTTTGACCCAAGGGACGTGTACGAAGATCGGCTACCTTTCTTCCTACACGCTTAATTCTAACCGCGCCGAGCTTGACAATGGCGCATTCGGCGACCTTATCAAAAAGTCCATCCACGGCATCTACTCGGGCACCTTCTCGGCGTCCGGCCAGTACGACCCGGCTGACACTTCTCAGGACGCCATTCGCTCGGCGCAGGAGGCCGGGACTTCCACGATCCTTATTCGGCTTAAGAAGAGCGCGAACAAGGAAGTCAAGACGTTCCGCGTCTTGCCGATTTCGTTTAGCGATTCTGGGACGGTTGCGGGCATCAATGCGTTTAGCTTTGAAACCGCCTTGCAGTCGATCCCCAAGACTTGTACCAGCACCTAAGAGGAGGCCGTCTTGAAGTTTACCGTTGCGCGCAATGTTGAGTACACCCCGAAAGCCTACGGCAATGCCGAGGATGCAAAGCCAGCCGTTTTCAAGATTCACTTTCCCACTATGCGGGAACGTGAGGAATTGCGCTACTACTTGACTGACATCGATAGGCTCGTTCAAGACGGCCCCGCTGGCAAGTCCAGCATTAGGCTTAAGGTCGAGAATGCGAAGGCTATACTATTGTGTGTCGATAGTATCGATGGCCTTGAAGTTAACGGCGAGAAGATCACCACGGGCAAGCAATTCGCAGAGTTGCCGTCGGACTTCGAGGATATGCAGGACGAAGTCGGCGGCTACATCTTGCAGCACAAGGGAGCGCCAGAAAAAAACTGATAGCCGCCTTTGCGGCGATGCTAAACGGCGAGCTAGCCGACTACCACGCATCGCCGCTAGAGGCGGCTATGATAATGGCGGAATTGTCCGATGAATGTCAGGTGTGGTGGAAGTACGTTGCGCCCGATGAGTGGATAAAGAAAAGCGCTATCGGGCGCTACATCCTTGAGAACGCGGGCGACTTCTTCGAGGCGTTCGGGCTATGGGCCAAGGTGCAAAAGTACGGGAGCCCGTGGGGCAACTGGGCCGACGCGCCCGCGCATATTTGGGATGTCATGGAAGCGTTTGACCGGGTAAGCGCGGGCATCCAGGCCGAGAAGATGCAACGAAAGGGGAAGCCATGATAGCCGACGAACTAATTATAAAGGTCATGGCAGATACTCGGGACGCGGTTGTCAATCTGCAAAAGCTTACCCAAGGCGCAGAGCAAGGGAAGAAAGCTGCTGGCGGTCTTGGCGATACCTTCGCCAAATTGCGCGATGTTATGCAAGGCCCGGTAGCCGCCTTCCAAATGGCGACGCGCGTTATAGGCGACCTATGGAATACAAGCCAAGCGTTTTTTGACGCCTATGCATACGGTGAGCGCACGGTACTGCAATTCAATGCGGCGCTAGGGGCGAGTAGTCAGCTATATGTGGGCGCGACCGAGCGCATAGAAGAATACATACAGAAAATAAAAGATCAAACATACTACGGAGACGACCTCTTGAGAGAGCAAGCCGCGCTACTTGCAAGCTACGGGCGCACCGAAGACCAGATTAAGAAAATACTAGAAGTCTCCGCAGATTACTCGATGGTTACCGGCAAGGACATGGCAACGTCTGTCAAGTACCTAAGCGGCACATTGTCGGGGCTCTTGGGCGAGCTTGGCGAGACTCAAACATACTTACGCGATTTAACCGTTGAAGAACTGCAAGCCGGTAAGGGCATAGAGCAAGTCGGTAAGCGATTCAAGGACTCGGCTGAATCTATCCGTCAGAGTTCCGGGTACATGAAGCGCGACATGGCTGACATGGTTGCCGATATGCAGGAAGATATAGGCGCACTTATCGCCTCGATACAAACGGCTGTCATGGAAGCGGCGGCCCTTGCGGTCGAAATGAATCGGTCTATATTCGGCACCACTGGTAAGGCAGCCGAGAAAACAATAGAAGATTTACGCGCGAAAGGCGCCGAAGGTGTAGCCAATAAAACCCAAGCGCTCAAGGCGTTGGAGGAGTTTAGGGGCGAGGCCGCGCGCATTGAGTCAAAGATGGCCTCGGGGGCCAAGCTTACTGAGTATGAAGCACTAACGCGCCGGGCTTATAATGCGAATGTCATAGAAATAACCAAGTACATAAATGAATTGATGACGCTTACGAAGCAAGAGCAGGACGCGGCGGCTGCGGCGGAAGAGCGGGCACGCAGGGCTGCGGCGGCCAGGCGCGAGGCGGAGGATGCGGCGGCCAAGGCTGAAGAAGCGGCGGAGGCAGAGCGGGCCTTTCAGCTTCTCTTGACAGAAACTTGGATCGAGCTAAAAATGAACATCCTAGAAGCCGGTGAAGAGGTTGACAAAATCGCCGACACTATGGAGGAGATTGTTGACTTTAGCCAGGCATTCGCGGACGAGTTTGACCGCATAGCTGAGGCTGAAAATGCAGCAGGCGGCGGTGCGGTAGGAACGGTCAATAATCTCGCAGAAGCCTACCAGAATCTACAGAAAGCAATGGGCGGCGGCATGGAGTCGGCCCCGATCCTTGAGGCGCAGAAAGCCTTGATGAAGGGCGGAATGAATCCCCAGTTTGACTGGAAGGGCACGGGCGGCGACGCCTTCGACATGTACCAGAGCCCCCAGGTCGGTGCTATCAATGCGGGCATGGCCGAGCTACGAATCCAGCAACAGGTGGACGACATACTAGGCGACAAGGCGACAAAGGCCCGAGAGATTGTGGGGCTCTATCGCCAGGCCGAGCAGATCGAGACCATCGCCGCGCAAACGGCACGCGAGAAAGCAGAGGCCGAAAAAGCGTTCGCCGCTTGGCAAGAGCAATGGATAGGGCAGCTAGGGAGCACGGGCATTGATATCCTCATGGAAGCCGCGCATGCGCTCGATGTTGCCCACGCGGTAGGCTGGGAAGACGCGGCAAAGGGCTTCGATGAATACATGGTGCGCTTCGTTGACCAGCTCCCGATGATGCTCTTAACGGCGGGCCTACAGGTCATCGGTGTAAACTTCCCCGTGGGTCTTGCGCTCATCGTGGCCTCGGGGCTTGTGGCCCTTGTGGACGCGGCGACCACGAGCGCAGCCGAGCAAGCCGCCTACTCCTCCTCGACGGCGGGCTCAGGCGGCGGATCGGGCGGGGGCGGCGGTATCACTATAAACCAATATGTTCAGGGCTCGATATGGGAACGGAGGGCCCTTGAGGCCACGGCGGTACGCGCCGCCGAGAAAGCCGGGAGGGGCTGGTAGTGATTAGCAATATATCGGCGGCCTGGAAAGATGACATCATCGAGAACTTCGCGCATGAGAAGCGCGTGTATATCAATCCTCGCGGCATCCAGTACCCGCCGATAGCGTCTAACAATGGCTTCACGTACAAACAATCGACCTATAACATGGGCCGATTTTACTCCTATCAGGGCACGGCGACCTATATCCATACGCTTACGCAACCGATGACGATTGACTTGATGCTCAACACGCCAGCCGCCAGCACGACGGTGCTTGCGTGGTCAGGCGGCGGCACGGGCTATAGCCTCGTGGTCACGAGCACGTCGGTCACGTCAACGCTCGGGGCGGTGGCATCGAGCGCCACGATCACTGGCGGATGGCACCGGATCACCGTCGTCATCGGGGCGTCAAGTCAGAAGCTTTATATCGACGGCACGCTCAAGGATACCGACGCTATAGGCTCAATCTCGCAATACTCGACAAAGCTTGTCGTCAATTCAGGCAAGGGCCTTGCGTGGCTTAAGATATACGGCGTAGAGGCCAGCGCGACCGACGTGCTCAACAACTTTAAGACCGTCTACAACGCGGAGGCTTTCTGGTCATTCAACGGCCACGCGTGCGGCGAAGAGCGGTGCAACATAACGCGCCACGTCTACCAGATCGGGACGCGGCGCACGAATGGCAAGGCGGGGGAATTGGCCCTAGCTTTGCACAATACCAATGGCGAGTTCTCCGACGACCAATACGGCACCTTCACACCAGAGGGCGGTATCTACAACGGGACGGTCACGCAAAAGTATTTACAGCGCCAAATCCCTGTATGGGTCGAAGACTGGTATCAAAGCGGCGATGGCCTCTATCCATCGGACACGCTCTACCCGTCCGATACCTTGTACCCGGCAGGCGGCGACTCGAACGTGGCGCCTATTTTTGTAGGCGTCATCCCCGTGGGCGGGCTCGGGCGCGGGTCGGCGCTTGGCGCTAATGGCACGGTATCATGCACTGCGTATGATTATAGCTACAACTTTGTGCGGCGGATCATGTGGCGCGGCCAACAGTACGCAGGCTACACGCTCTCCCTTGCCTCGATAGCCTCGGCGACCGGCATCGCCGACCCGTCAACCTGGGGAACTAGCCTACTGCATGAGTATGTACGGCTTGCGACGAGGGCGGAAGAATATAATTACATGGGGCAGACCACATTCGCCGGGACGCTTAGCAATTCATGGACGCCGGTTGCGAGCACGATCGCGGCTGGCACGGGGCTCATGCAAACCAATAGCCTACAACTTGCGTCGGGAACTACCAGTGTTTACCAAATCGTTACGTTTGATCTTACCAAGGGAGAGCGCTTTAGCTTCTCGTGCCTTGCCAAGTACAACGGGGATGTCACGGTCACGATAGCCGAGTACACGGGCTCGACGCTTAACGATAGCACGGCGGAGACGTATACTTGCAATACGGGGAGCTTTCGCTATATCAGCGTGGCGCATACCATCACCGACTCGGCAAGCGACAGGATACGGGTCACGATTGCCAAGGCGGCGGGGGCCACGGCGGATATCGACGCGCCGATGCTCAACTATGGAGACCCCGCATACTACTACGCGGCTAATACAAACGTCGGCGTATCGGGTGTGTTTGACTTCAACGATAAGGTCGCGGGCACCTATGATACGTGCGGAATCGACGTGGACGCGGTAGCCTATACGCATCCGTGGGCCGTCATCGAGCCGCATAGCTATGTATGGAATCATATTGTCGCGGTATGCGAGGCGTCGGCGGCGCGGTCTTTCGGCTTCGATGGCTCTGGT
>Ga0265297_10003258_pt1 | contig 29924 bp, 20 predicted proteins | sample Munlanlwell13791_FD_192502 | JGI IMG/M metagenome (GOLD analysis project Ga0265297, IMG submission 192502) | Leachate microbial communities from a municipal landfill in Southern Ontario, Canada - Leachate well 137-91 | ecosystem: Engineered > Solid waste > Landfill > Unclassified | place...
ATAAGAGCAAATTTCTTGCTACCAGGGAAGCCAGTACCAGCCGGAATAATCCTTCCTATAATAACATTTTCTTTGAGACCTGTTAGTCTATCTACAGTACCTTTTACAGAAGCATTGATTAATACCCTCACCGTCCATTGGAATGAAGCGGCTGACAAGAAACTTCTTCTGGAAAGTGCTGATTCCGTGATACCCATTACAACCGGCTTAACTTTGATTTCTTCACCTTTTTTTGATTTTATATTTTTGTTTTCTTCAAGAAGGTCAAGTTCATCTATGACTTCACCGACGGTTAGCTCTGAAGAACCAGAATCTGTCACTATCATTTTTGAAAACATTTGTTTAACGATAATTTCAATATGTTTTCTAGATACGGCTTCTCCTTGAAGTTCATATGGCTTGCTAACTTCTGTAATAATATAATTCATTGCAGCTTCCCTTCCGGCAAATTCGAATATTTCATCTATATCAGCAGAACCGTCCGTTAAAATCTGGCCTTTTATAACTTTGTCTCCCGATTTTACAAGAGGAACTCTCTTTGGGTTGAAGACATATTCAATTTCACCAGATTTTTTTGATTTTCCTTTATCTTCAATTTCTGGAATAACAGTGATAATTTTTTCTTTTCCAAAATCTTTTACTGAAGTCACAACACCATTTACGGTAGATACTACAGCAGGATTCTTTGGTCTTCTCTTCTCAAAAATTTCTTCAACCCTAGGCAAACCAGAAGTAATATCTCCACCGACAGATGCGGTACCTCCAGCGTGGAAAGTTCTCATAGTAAGCTGTGTTCCTGGTTCTCCGATAGCTTGGGCAGCTACTGTTCCTACAGCTTCACCAATATCTATAGCTTCGCTCTTGCCCAAATCCATTCCGTAACATTTAACACAAATTCCGTGAACAGCTTTACAGGTAAGAGGTGATCTAACATATACTTTTTTTACCTCTTCACTATCAATTTTTTGTGCATCTTCCTTTGAAACAAGATGATCTTTCTTAAATAAGACATTTCCATCTTTTCCTATAACATCTTGAGCTAAGAACCTTCCTCTTACATTTTTGGCAATAGATGGACCGCTTTCCAATCCTTCGTGTTTACTGATACATATATTTTCTTTGGTACCACAATCAATTTCTTTTATAAGAATATCTTGTGCGACATCGAATAATCTTCTTGTAAGATATCCAGCCTTTGCAGTGTTTAGAGCGGTATCGGAAAGTCCTTTTCTTGAACCGTGAGTAGTAATAAAGTATTCAATTGGAGTTAAACCTTCTTTTGCAGAACTTACAACCGGAAATTCAATGGTTTCTCCCGCTGTGTTTTGTATCAATCCTTTCATACCGATCATCTGCGTCAAAGCACCGAGAGAACCTCTTGCTCCTGATTTCCACATATCATAAACAGAACCGTTTTGATCAAGCGTACTTGGAATAAGTTTTTCTAGTTCGCTTTTTGCTCCGTGCCATATTTCAATATTTTTTCTTATTCTTTCTTCTTCAGCAAGCAATCCTTCACTAAATTCGGAAAAGACATCTTCACTTTTTTGTTTTGCAACTTTTATAATTTCTCCTTTCTCTTTTGGCACAGAAATATCGTCTATACCCCAAGTGATACCTGAGTGGGTGGCATATTTAAATCCAAATATTTTTATTTTGTCTAATATTGCCCCTACTTTGTTCGGACCATGTTTGTTTATAAGTTCATCTATAATTCTTGTTAACTGTTTCTTATCAATTTCTTTATTGATAAAAGGATAATCATGCGGTAAAGAAGCATTGAAGAGCAATCTACCGACGGAAGTATCAAAAGCTTTTCCTCCAAATTGAGCATATTTCGGTTTATCCGTAGGTAAAACTTTTATTAGAGATCTGAAACTAACTGCGCCAAAATCATGACAGGTGATCGCGGAGTTTGGAGAAGAAAAATACTTTCCTTCACCCTTTTCTTTAGGAATAATTTTCGTCATCCAGTAACATCCGAGTACAATATCAAGAAGCTTTGCGGATATAGTAGAATCTCCGTTTCCTGGCTTTAGAATATTTTTATCTGCAGCCATAATTTCTCTTGCTTCTTTTTGTGCTTCTTCTCCCAGAGGAAGATGCACAGACATTGTGTCTCCATCAAAGTCTGCGTTGAAAGCCGTACACACGAGAGGATGAACTTGAATAGCATTTCCTTCTATAAGGATTGGTCTGAATGCCTGAATACCAAGTCGGTGAAGTGTCGGAGCTCTATTTAGTAAGACATATTTATTTTTTATTGCTTCTTCAAGAATTGCCCAAACTTCTGGGATACCATCATCAATAAGCTTACCGGCTCCGCGAATATTGTAAGCAAGTTCTTTCTTCAAGAGTTCAGAAATAACAAATGGTCTAAAAAGTTCAAGTGCCATATGTTTTGGCAAACCACATTGATCAAGAGCAAGTTCTGGACCTACCACAATGACAGACCTGGCTGAATAATCAACTCTCTTACCGAGAAGATTCAATCTAAATAATCCTCTTTTCCCTTTTAAATTATCTGCAAGTGACTTGAGAGGCCTTTTTTGTGTAGAAGTCATAGCGGAAAGAGCCGAATTTCCGTGTCTAATGGAATTATCAATGAGAGCATCCACAGCTTCTTGCAAAATTCTTTTTTCGTTTCTCAAAATTACGTCCGGTGCATTTATTTCTTTTAGTTTGAGTAATCTATTATTTCTATTTATAACTCTTCTATATAAATCATTTACATCCGAAGTCGCAAACCTTCCTCCATCTAGAGGAACCATTGGACGAAGTGCGGGTGGAATGACAGGAATTACAGTCAAAAACATCCACTCCGGTCTGACGCCAGAACTGATCATGGATTTCACTAAGGTTAATCTTTTGTTTAATTTTTCTGCCTCTACTTCACTTGCTGTTTCAAGAAGAGATGTAATCTTTTTCAAAAGCAGGTTCATATCAACCTTCTTTAAAATTTCATAGATAGCTTCCCCTCCGATTCCGGCTTCAAACATTGCACCATACTTCATTGAATATTTATGGTACAAAACTTCATCAAGGACTAAACCTTGTTTAATGCTTTCTACCTCTTTCTTTGCATTCACGGCAAGTTCCTTGATAGCTTCTTTTGTTTTTTCGTCTTGAACAGATTTTACTTTTGTTTTGAATTCCGAATCAATTTCTTTTAAGATTCTTTCTCTCTCACTCTCAACAGTTTTAGTGACTATATATCCGGCAAAATAAACAACTTTTTCCAAATCATTCATTCCTATACCAAGAATTAGTCCAAGTCGTGAAGGCGTACCTCTCAAAAACCAAATGTGCGATACCGGTGTGGCAAGTTCCACATGTCCCATTCTTTCTCTTCTAACAATAGATCTTGTAATTTCCACTCCGCATTTTTCACAGACAATTCCTTTATATCTTATGCCTCTATATTTTCCGCAATAACATTCATAATCTTTATCTGGACCGAATATTTTTTCGTCAAAGAGACCTCCTCTTTCACTTCTTTGCGTTCTATAGTTTATTGTTTCCGGTCTAGTGACTTCTCCAAAAGACCATTCCTTAATTTTCAAAGGAGAAGCAATCTTGATGGAAATTGCATTGAAGTCGTTTGCGTTTTGTTTGTTGTTTTTCATGTTTAAAGAATTTAATTATTTATTATTCAAAATCCTCTTCTTCTTTTTTAAGCTCTATATCAAGAGCCAGACCTTTCAAACTATTCAAGAGGACATTGAACGATGCCGGTATACCCGGTTCTTTCATTCTTTCTCCTTTCACAATTGAATCAAACGCAAGAGATCTTCCTACAATATCATCTGATTTAATAGTAAGCATTTCTCGGAGAGTATAGGCGGCACCATATCCTAGGAGCGCCCAGACCTCCATCTCTCCAAATCTCTGACCTCCGCCCTGTGACCTACCTCCAAGTGGTTGTTGTGTAATCATGGAATATGGACCAATAGATCTCATATGGATTTTATCTTCAACTTCATGATGAAGTTTCAAAATATACATGTATCCTACAGCAATTTCCTGTTCAAAAGATTCCCCTGTTCTTCCATCATAAAGCTTCATTTTACCGCTTGCTTTAAATCCAGCTTTTTGAAGTTCTTCCTTAATTTCATCGTCGGTAGCTCCTGCAAAAGGTGGAACAATAGCCTGATAATCCAAAGTTTTTGCGGCAAGACCAAGATGCACTTCCAAAATTTGTCCCAGGTTCATACGAGAAGGAACGCCGAGTGGAGTAAGAATAATATCAACAGGAGTTCCGTCTTCCATATATGGCATATCTTCTTCCGGTAAAATTTTTGAAATAACACCCTTATTTCCGTGTCTTCCGGCAAGCTTGTCACCAACTGAAACGTTTCTTACTTGAGCTATTTCTATATGAATTCTTTTTATAATTCCTGAATCAAGTTTGTCTCCAAGTTCTCTAGAAAAAACTTTAACAGAAATAATTCTTCCTCTCTTTCCGCCTTCTAATCTCTTTGAAGTATCTTTGACATCTCTTGCTTTTTCTCCGAAAATAGAACGCAAAAGTCTTTCTTCCGGAGTCAACTGTGTTTCGCCTTTAGGAGTAATTTTACCGACGAGAATATCACCTGGCATTACTTCCGCTCCTACATGAATGATACCGTCTTCATCAAGATTTTTTAATTTCGATTCTCCCACATTAGGAATATCGTGAGTAGTAATTTCTGGTCCAAGTTTTGTATCACGAACGTTTACTATAAATTCTTCTATGTGAACAGATGTAAATTTACTATCTTTTACGATTCTTTCTGAAAGAATAATGGCGTCTTCATAGTTTGCTCCAGACCAAGTCATGAAAGCAACTAGTCCATTTTGACCGATAGCTACTTCTCCGTTGACACTTGAAGAAGTATCGGCAAGCAAATCTCCTTTTTTGACTTTTTGTCCAAGAGAAACCATCGGTCTTTGGTGGAAAGAAGTTAAACTGTTTGTTCTTGAAAAAATTACGAGTTTGTATTCTTTTTCTTTTCCCTTGTTGTTTTTTACTACTACTCTACTTGCATCAACATGGCTTATTATTCCTTCTTCTTCCGCATAAATAATTCTTCCAGTATATCTGGCAACTTCACCTTCAATACCAGTAGCTACTAGAGGTGCTTCTGGAACAATACAAGGTACTGCTTGCTTCTGCATGTTAGATCCCATAAGAGCTCTGTTTGCATCATCGTGATTGAGGAACGGAATCATTGAAGTAGCTATGGAAAAAGCTTGATTTGTCGCTACATCTATAAAATCAACTTCTTCTCTTTTTACAATTTGTGGTTTTCCATTGAGACGGACTTCCACTTCATGATTTGTTATTTTTCCTTTATCATCATAGTCTTGAGCGGCATGAGCTATCTTGTAGTTTTCTTCTTCAAACGCATTGAAATATCTCACTTCGTCCGTGATAATTCCGTTCTTTACTTTTGCATAAGGTGTTTCAATCATTCCAAATTCATTCACTCTTGCATAAATAGACAACCTTAAAATAAGACCTATATTTTGGCCTTCCGGTGTATGTATTGGACAAACTCTGCCATAATGAGACGGATGAACGTCGCGAACCTCAAAACCCGCCCTTTCTCTCGTAAGTCCTCCTGGACCTAAGGCTGAGAGAGTTCTCAAATGCTCAATTTCCTGCAAAATATTTTCCTGTTGCATAAACTGGGAAAGTTGGCTGGTAGCAAAAAACTCTTTTATTCTCGCTTGCAAAGGTCTAGGAGAAATAAATTGCACGGGCATAGAAATAGCAGGATCTATTGTGGACATTCTGTCTTGAATATTTCTCTTCATTTGAGTCATACCGACTCTCATTTTGGCTTGGAGAAGTTCACCAACGAATCTAACTCTTCTTGAACCCAAGTGATCAATATCATCTTCCACAGCTTCCGGATCATTGTTTTGTTTCGTGATATATTTTATTGTCGTAACAATATCATCTATTGTGATATTTTTTTGCTCAAGAGATTTGTCATCCATCGGCTTATTGAATCTTTTATTAAATTTGAATCTTCCAACTTTGGAAATATCATATCTCTCAGCATTAAAAATAGAATTTATAAAACCTTTGGCGTTATCTACTGCAGCTAGATCACCATCTCTCAACCTCTTGTATATTTCTATATATGATTCGTCCTGCGTCTTGGCATGGTCCTTCAGAATAGATGCTTCTATAACCTTTTTTGACTCTTCATCACCATTGAAAAGGGCGAGCATTTCTTTGTCACTTTTAATACCTAGAACTCTTAAGAGAGATGCTATAGAAAACTTTCTTTTCTTGTCAATTTTTACATATACGGCCCCATCCGCTTCGGATTCTATTTCAATCCAAGCACCTCTTGATGGAATAACCTTTGCGCCAAAATAACTTTTTCCCTTACTTTCATTTGTCGTAAAGAAAATACCGTATGATCTCGCAAGCTGTGGAACAATAACCCTTTCTATTCCATTTATGATAAAAGTACCATGACCAGTCATCATAGGGACTTCTGACAGAAAAATCTCCTGCTCTTTCACCGTACCAAGAGTTTTATTTTTCAATATAACTTTCGCTTTGAGAGATCCCTCATAAGAAATCTTTTTATCCTTTGCATGATACTCGTCATACTTTGGTTTTTCTATTGAAAAACCTCCGAATGATAATTCAAACTTTTTATCGGCATAATCTTTTATTGGAGAAAATTCTTTGAGTACATCCTTAAGACCTTTTTCCAAAAACCAGACATATGATTCCGTCTGATGTTCTACAAGATTTGGAATAGGTACCAACGGCTTTTTAAATTTACCAAAATATTTTTTCTTGGTTTTACCGCCCGTTACGAAAGAAGTTTGATTCATCTTTTTTAAAAATTAAAAATAATAAACTAATAAAAATACAAAAATAAAACTGAGACAAAAAAGCACCCCTTACGCCTAAAGGTGTCTTTAATTCTTATCTTTATTATTGGGTTGTGTTAAGCAAGATGTTAAATCTACTTACAACGAGTAAGCTTTCGTCCGTAACTCATTCTTACCAAAGCTAAGAACTAGCTTACATGAAAGTAAAAATAAGTCAATTGTGGATAACTTCTCTATAAATTACAGGGATTTATAGGCATTTCCGCTCTAGGATTACCGTGCTTTATCCACTTTCCATCCTTACAAATCCACACATCTTCTGAACTTCGGAGGATTGCTAAAATTAGGAAAATTATTATGACAACTAAAACAACTAAGAAACGATTTTTAATAATTTTCATATTTACCCTTTAAAGTTTTTACTGATGCACTATGCAATCTAATTGTATAGTGCGGAAAAAGTTTATGGAATTTTGATACCGCAAGTCTAGTATATTACTGTATAAAAATTTTGTCCAACTTTTTCATCAGTAAAAATTTTTTAGGGTGAATTATATTAAGATAAAGCTTTTTTTACAAACAATCTCACAACGCGAAGTTCTTCATAAGTATAACCACTGCCAAGTTTGTTTTTTACAGGACTGAGAAGGAAATCTCTATTTTCACCGTAAATTTCTTTGAAGACAGAATATATTTTTGTAAACTTAGAAGTAGAAACTTCGTTTTTTAATTTAGAAATATCGAACTTAGAATCTCTCGCAACAATTCTTTCTATATTTGATATGACAGTATCTATTTTTATGTTTTTCATTTTTGAGATTTCTTTTATAGTTAATCCCCCCTCAAGCATTGCTTTTATTTTGTCCGATGTAGAAACTTTTCTTTTTTTGGTTTTGACAAAGTCCGCAACAGGTGAAATTTTTGCTAAAAATTTTGATTGTTTTTCTATTTTTTCACTTTCATCAAGCGACTCCAGAAACTTTGCATCAATCTCAGACCTCTTTCTAAACATTTCGTCATATTCCAAGACCTCATCATTTACACAAAGAGCCATATCATTTATTCCGAGCAAATTTAAACCTTCCAGAGATCTCACACGAGAAAGAGCCACATATCCCATTCCCTTTTCAAAAGATCTTGATAAATCTACTTCTACGGCGTCTAGACTCATTCCCTGACTTTTGTGAACAGTAATAGCCCAAGCCAAACGAAGCGGAAATTGCTGTATTTGGGCCTTTGTTTTACCTTCTTCCTCTATAGTCCAGGTTGCAGGTTCCACATCTATTATCTTTCCGGAAACGGTCTGCACTCTTGGTCCGCCGTATCTGCATCCGACTACTTTTCCGAGTGTTCCGTTTGCATATCCTGCATCTCCATTATTTTTAACAAATATAACCTTTGCGCCAATTTTTAATTTTAAAATTTCTGGAGCAAGACAACTCCTTTTAAGTGATTCAACTAAAGGTTTCCTTCCCTTCTCCTCCATATTAAAAATAAAAGTTTGCCCGGAAATTTTTGCAAGTTCGGCATCATTAATTGTATCTACATTTATATTGTGCGTATGCAAACGTGTCGGCTCAATATTTTGCTTTGTTTTTTGATTGTGTCTTCCACGTAAAATCAGAAGGGTGTCCTCACTCACGCAATTTCCGCGAATATCATTCAACACTTTCAAAAAATTTTTATCCTTTTGTCTGTGCTGTTCATCCAAATAACAGATCTTCATATTCAAATCTTTCCAAGCCGATGATTTGTAGGAGAAAAAAGATTCCCTCTCCCCCATTCTTGAAACCGGAGGAAGTTGAAAAAAATCCCCACAAAGTATGACCTGCATTCCTCCAAAAGGAGCATTCACTCTGCGAAGCCTACGGGCAACATTGTCCACGAGATCAAGACGAAAATGATGAAGCATAGAAATTTCATCTATCACAAGAACTTGAGTATTTTTTAATCGTTCATAAATATTCTTTTTGCTTTCTAAATCTTCAAGGTCATACAAAGTAAGATCATCTTTTATTCCAATTCCAGACCAAGAATGAATAGTAGAACCGCCAATGTGGGTTGCGGCAATACCCGTGGAAGCAGTTACTCCGACTTCCACGCCCTTCCCCTTCAAAAAATTAATATACTCATTTAAAAGGTGCGTCTTACCGCTTCCGGCAGCTCCAGTAATATAGCAATTATATCCCATCTTCAAAATTTCCAATGCTTGCTTTTGAGTCATGGAAGTATTTTAGCATACAAAATAAGAAGAATATAAAAAAACAAAAAAGTGCACGGTAATCCGTGCACTTTATAATTTAATTTTTATTTTAAGTAACGAACAATAACAATACCAGAGCCACCAGCTCCAGCGGTTCCTGGAGATTCATTATTTCTTCCACCGCCACCACCCCCTGTACCATTAACACCATCTGTTGCTGTAACACTATCACTTCCATCACCTCCACCACCAATACCACCTGTGCCCTTAACTCCTCCATAATTTGATCTACCACAACCTCCACCGCCACCGGCATAATAAACATCATCTCCGCTTATATTTGAAACAAGTCCTATCCCTCCATCTCCTCCGCTATATGTATTATGAACATTACCTCCAACGCTACCTGCTCCCCCTCCTCCACCAGCACAATGACCTGCACCATTTTCTACACCGCCATTATTTCCCTGTCCAACAACACCACTTCCTCCATGGGCACTAACAATAGAACCACCTCCAGAGCCTCCATCTTTACCCTCCCAACCTCCATAACTGGTTGGATTTCCATTTCCACCACCACCTCCAATTGAGACATCTGTTCCAAAAGATGAATTTTCTCCATTTAAGGCATCATTCCCTTGACCATTTAATAATCCACCTTCACCAACAACTACAGATACACTTCCAGAAACAGGTGTATCCGAAAGTTCAAGCATTCCGCCTGCACCTCCACCACCACAATTTCCGTTACCACCCGCTCCTCCCCCTGCCACTATAAGCACATCAACAGTAAGAGAACCTGATGGAACTACGAATGTGTCATCTCCAACTGTTGTAAATGTATGAATACAATAACCACCTGCTTCAGTAATCGTTCCACCAGTAGCAGTACATGATGCTGTAGCTGTAGTAGTCGTCCCTATAGCAATGAAAGCACTGAGTTCAGCCTGTGGAGCAGTAAGGACAATCTTGTTGTTTGTGTCCTTCATGACTTTGTAACCAGTACCATTAGTGGTGGCATAGACCTTGGGAATGAGGTTGTTAATGAAGGATAATGTGGAACCTTGGGGGTCAACGGGAATAGAGGTGAGATAGGTTGGTACAAGTGGTGAAAGGTCGATGAGACCGGTACAGTCAATACCTGTAGAAGTGGAGTTTGAACCTGTGTTACAGATTTCTGTAAGAGTGGTGGGTGTAGCAGCAGGATAGGTGTAGTGGTCTATGAAATACTGTTGCATTGCTTTGTGTATTTCGCTCAGATTGAAGGTTCGTTCTGTATTACGTACTGTGGCTAACTGCTTACCTGGGTTTATTGCTACTACCACTATACCTGCTAGTACTGCAATGATGGCTACGACTAGGAGCATTTCGAGGAGGGTGAAGCCAGACAGAAGAGACCTCTTTGATTGAGTTTTTGGATTGGGTATCATGACTAAAGCCATTATACATGAATGTATATTATGAGTGAAAAGGGGAGGGTGTGGATAACAAAAATCCCGCACAGAAGTGCGGGGTTTTTAATTATGTTTCTGCTTGTCTCCATTCCTCTATCTTTTTATGATCTCCCGACAAAAGTACTTTAGGAACTTTGTATTTTTTGCCTTTATATTCTAAAATTTCTGGCCTTGTGTAATGTGGATATTCCAAACCATTTTCTCCTAAAGTCCCCTGCTTTTCTTTTTTTAAAGTTAAATTCCAATGTGATTCTTCCTTCAAAGATTCAAGACGAATTACTCCTGGTATGAGTCTTGCTACAGCAGAGAAAACTACCATTGCTGCCACATCTCCATCAGTCAAGACATAAGGTCCAATGGAAATTTCTTCGGCTTTCAAAGCTTGTTTCACTCGCTCGTCTATACCTTCATAACGGCCAGTAATAAATATGATCTCTTCATATTTTTTTGCCCAATCATAAGCAATTTTCTGGTTGAATTGTTTTCCTTTTGCAGAAAAAACAACGATTTTTCTTTTTTTGCTTTTTAATTTTTTTTCAACTTTTACAAATGCTTTTAATATCGGTTCCGCCTGTAATACCATTCCGGCACCTCCACCATAAGGTTTGTCGTCTACTCTTTTGTATGGCTTATCATTTTTCTTCTGAGATTTAGCCGGCGTCACAAAGTCACGAGGATTATAAAAATTAATATTAATTTTTTTATCTTTTATAGCACGACCTAAAATTGACTCATTTAAATATGAGCTAAATATCTCCGGAAATAATGTAATGACGTGAAAATTCATAAAAAGAGTATAACATAAAAAAGGCGAGGAAATATTTCCTCGCCTTTTTTAATTATTTCAAACTAAAACTTGAGATCTGCCATAGCCTCGTCCACTGTTTTTGAAGCTTTTGTCTCCGGTTTTGTTGCACCAATATCTCCTCTTGTACTTCCCTCCGGTTCATTGATTTTTAAGTTCACTCTTGAGTTGTTTTTCATTCCCACAACTCTAAGGAGTGTTCTTATAGCTTTAGCTGTATTACCTAATCTTCCAATGACCTTGCCCATATCGACATTGTCTACTGTAAGAGTAAGCAAAACTCCCATCTCATCCACCGTTCTTGTGATGACAACTTTTTCAGGTACATCAACAAGAGCTTTTACAACGTACTCTAGAAACTTCACATCGTTTTCTGACATATTTTTATTTTTTTCTTATCATGCAGTAACTTCGACCAGTAATATTAATTATACTGCCTAAGAAAATAATAGCATATAAATAAAATGCAAACAAGAATAGATAAAACAAAAAGGCGGAATAGTTTAATTTTTTTGAGTCTGGTTGGGTCCGGACCAAAAAAATTAAACTATTCCGCCTTTTTAATATTATGCTTTTGGAGCCTCTTCTGTTTTTCCTTCTTCTTTAGGAGTCTCGGCTTTTATTTCTTCAGCCGGTTTTTCTTCTTTCGGAGCATTCTTTGCAGATTCTTCTACTTCCTTGGCTTTATTAGCATTAATTATTTTATTTTTTGGTAAAACGTTTATTTTTTTACCGGTAATAATTTTTTGTTCAATAAGAAAATTTCTCACTGTTGCTGAAAGTTGAACACCTTTTGAAATCCAATGCTTTACCTTTTCTCCATCTACCTGACATATTCCCTTTCCTCGAGCATCATAAGAACCAAGTATTTCAAGATATCTGCCACTTTTTGTGCTATTCTTTGAATCCGTAAGCACAATTCTAAAAGTTGGTTCGTGAACTCTTCCTACTCTCTGTAATCTAATTATTAACATAGTGAGTATACTAAACGAAATATCGAGAAAAGTCAAACGCTTTGTGCTATAATCAACCTCTAAATTAATTTATGAAAAATCGAGAAAAGAGAGAATCTCAAGGAAAATTGTATGAAGGTATTATATTTATCACAGGCAAAGGTTTAGGATATGTTACCCTCCCCGACTTCAAAGAAGACATAGAAATCAAAAGTAACTTTTTGAAAAGTTCATGGCACAAAGATACTGTGCTTATTTCCCTATCTAAAGCCGGTAAAAAAGAAAGACTTCAAGGAAAAGTAGAAAAAATTTTAAAAAGAAATAAAAAATTATTTTCCGGAACAGTAGAGAAAAAAGAGAATAACTATATACTCATACCTGACGACAAAAAAGCTAGAACTATAATAAAAATTACAGAAGGAAACCCCCAAAATAATCTTGGACAAAAAGCATCAATTCTCATCACAAATTGGGGAGAAAATAATAAAGAAGCCGAAGGTAAACTTCAAGAAATCTTTGGTAAAAAAGGAGACAATTCCGCAGAAATGAAGTCTATTCTCTCCGAGAAAGGTTTTGGGTTTACCTTTGAAAAATCTGTAGAAAACGAAGCAAAACAAGTAGATGAAAATTCAAAGAAGATCTGGCAAGAAGAAAGCAAAAAAAGAAAAGATTTTAGAAACACATTAACTTTTACAATAGATCCGAAAACGGCAAAAGACTTTGACGACGCTATTTCATTTAAAAAAATATCCGATGGGAGATTTGAAATAGGAGTTCACATTGCAGATGTTTCTTTTTATGTCAGGGAAAAAACAGAGATGGATAGAGAAGCAAGAAAAAGGGGTTTTTCAGTATATTTACCGGACAGAACTATTCCGATGCTTCCTTCAATACTTTCAGATAATCTTTGTAGTTTGAATGAAGGTGAAGAAAAGATGGCTTATTCTGCAGTCTTTGAACTTGATAAAAATGGTAAAGTTCTTTCTAAATGGTTTGGCAAGACAGTCATAAAGTCAGCAAAGAGATTCTCATATGAAAGTGCGCAAGAAATTTTGAATAAAAAAAGTAGCCAATATTTCAATGAATTAAATACCCTCAATCTCACTGCCAAAAAACTCCAAAAAGAAAAGATTGAAAAGGGAGCTATTGATTTTGAACACGAAGAAATAGAATTTGAAATGGATGAATATGGAAAAGTACTATCTATAAACAAAAAAATCCGTTTAGATACGCACAAGCTTGTTGAAGAATATATGTTGCTTGCAAATAAAGAGGTTGCACATTTCCTATACAAAACAATAAAGGCAAAGGGTTTCAACTTCTCACCGATTTTTAGAATTCATGATATCCCAGACAAAGAAAAAATTACTGAACTCTCGCTTTTTGTTCACGCCCTTGGACATACTCTACCTAGAAATAAAGAAGGTGGAGTATCTGGCAGAGATTTACAGATGTTATTTAAAAAAATAGAAGGAAAAGATGAAGAAGCACTTATAAAAACAACGGCTATTCGCTCAATGTCGAAGGCTGTTTATTCTACAAAAAATATCGGCCACTTTGGACTTGCATTTGAATACTACACGCATTTCACTTCCCCTATCAGAAGATATCCGGATCTTTGCATTCATAGGATTTTAGAAAAAGTAATAAATAAAGAAACCCTGACAAAAAACGACTGGGATAATTATGAAAAAATTGCAAGTGAAAGCAGTCAGAACGAAATTCGCGCAACTGAAGCAGAGAGAGAGGCCAGAAAATTAAAACAAATAGAATTTATTTCTGCTAAAATTGGACAAACTTTTGACGGCACAATTACTGGTGTCACAGAATGGGGCATCTATGTAGAAGAAAAAGAAACAAAAACCGAAGGAATGGTAAAACTTTCAAGTATTGGTGATGATTATTATATTTTAGACAAAAAGAAATATGCGATAATCGGCCAAAAAACAAAAAAGAAATTTGCTCTTGGGGATAAAGTAAAAATAAAGTTAGTTGGTGCGGATGCCGATAAAAAAACAGTGGATTATAAGATAGTTGAATAAAAAAATAACCGCAAGTTTGTCAGAAATACAAACTTGCGGTTTTTTGAACTTGGGTCAGTGAAAAATTGCCGTATCAATGAACTTTTTCACGAGAGCGACCGCTTCTGGAATCGTGTGGTGATTGAGCCAGAATCCAAGATCCAGGCTTATTGTTCCTCCTCCTGACGATTTCCTGTCCGGAGTAGGTTTTGAACCGCAAGAATTTCCAAAACGTTCTCTCAAAAAAGAACAAAGATCAAGCGAACTGTCGGTTGAACGTGCGCTTATTCTTACTTCCCTTTTATCCTTGAGCATCGCCCACACAATCACAAGCGATACTCCGTCCATTCTGATCAAGAAATCGGCGACCGTGGAAATATCATCGCTTTCCTTGGACTCAATCGGGCCGATATTCGTAATCAGGTGTGCCCCGTGCCGACAAACATTCCCAAGCGCCAACTTCATGTTCATATAATTCGAATCATGAAGGGGGTAATTGAACATGTACATGAGCTCTTGCTGGTCAGAAGCCGAAGCTACTTTTCCATAAGCCACAAGGTCTCGGTCCGTGAAAGCCGTGAGACCAAGAGTATCTGTGTAGATACCTATGGCCAAAAGAATTGGTATAAACTGGTCTACTTCCCCAATTTTAATACCGCATGCTTCGCACAGTTCTAGAACAAGAGTGCTTGAAGCTCCTATCTTTTCTATTAAAACGAATTTGTCATCCGTATCGGCAATATCTCCCCCGAAATGGTGATCTATCACAATTATCGGGCAAAGCTTTCGTCCATGAAGACATCTGCCGTCAACGGTCATGGAAGAATCAACAAGGATAAGATTTTTAATAAAGTCATCCTCTTTCATCTCCGATACTGGACGCATCCTATCGTACAAACCAAGATGATTGCACAGTGTAAGATTCTGTCGGTGACTTATGGTCCCGGCAAAGAAAATCCTAATTGTACAATTTCCGCGAATACTGCGAATGAGAAAAGACATCGCAAAAGCCGATGCCAGAGCATCTGGGTCAACCTGTGTCATCAAAATGTTAACGGTTGACCCCTGTATGGAATTTACTATCTTTTTGAACTTTTCAACAACTGTTGTTGAAATACTCATGGTTTCCCTTCCTTTCTTTTTGTTTTTTAAGCGACTATCTAAAAATAGAGTATCATAAAATACAGGAAAAAGCAATGCTTAAAATAATGAAGGGAATATTTTATTTCGCGACATTTACTGCTTCATCAAATTGGATTGAGAGAAGTTTGGATACACCATCAGAGCCCATTGTAACTCCATAAATCACGCCAGCTCGAGACATTGTTTCCCTATTGTGTGTGATAAGAATAAGTTGAGAGTATTTTGCAAGACTATCTATCATGTCCCCGTATCTTCTAGAATTAGCTTCATCAAGCGCTGCATCCGTCTCGTCCAATATAATAAATGGCGGAGGGTTAACCTGTGATACAGCAAAAATAAGAGCAATAGAAGTAAGGGCTCTTTCTCCTCCCGAAAGCATTATGAGGCCTTTTATTTTTTTCTTTGGTAAAGAAACTTCAATTTCAAGCCCTTCACTTTCTTCTTCCTCTTTCTCTTCAATTTCGTCTCCACTATCTTCTGCTTCAATCTCTAAATCAGATTTCTTTTTCTTTTTTTCTTTTACAACAGATAGAGAAGCTGTTCCCCCACCAAACATCTTACTGAAAAATTCTTGAAATTGAACGTTGATTTTTTGTACACCAATTTTAAATTCTACAGTAATTTTTTCATCAAGTTCTTTAATTAAATTCTTCAAAGCTTCAGAAGATTTCAAGAGGTCTTCTAGCTCTCGTTCCAGAAATCCATCTCTTTCGGTAGTTTCTTTGTATTCTTTTACAATGTCATCTCCACCGGCTACTCCAGCGTCTTCCAGACGAATTTTAATTCTTTCCATTGCTCTTTTCCTTTCTAATTGCGCCTCTCTTCCTTCTTTGATTATTTCATCTTGAGAAAGTGGCGTCCCGTCCCCTTTTGTGGGCCAAAAATCCTTGAAATATAGTGCGGAAGCCCCAACCAAAATTCCAGCTTCTTGAAATTCTCTCTTGAGTTCTTCTTCATCTCTTCTTAAGTTGTCTTCTCTCGTCTTCAATAAAGACAAAATATTTCTTAATTCATTCTGTTCTGCAATAATTCTGAAAACCGCCTTTTCTGCATCTCTGTTTGAATCTTTTTCCTTTTCTATTTCATTTTTAACAAAAGTATATTCCTCAGAAAATTCCGTTTCTTTCTGTTTGATGGAAGAAAGTTTACTTTCATATTCATCTTTTTGTTTTTCTAATTTCTTTACTTCTTCTTTCAGATCATCCGTTGAACCATCACTTTCATTTGCATATTTTTTAATAAAATCATAAAAAGAATTTCTGATAAATGAGAAGAATTTTTTAATTTTTTGGATATCTTCAGAATTTTCTACTTCTTTTATCTCTAAATCTATTATTTTGGATAAATTCTCCACGGAAGAAAGCTCTACTTTCCTGTCTTTTAAGGAAATTGCTTCATCTTCTTGTTTTTTAATTAACCTAAGAACTGATGAAATTTCTCCTTCAACTCGGCCTATGTCTCTCATTAAATCATCTTTCTCTTGCCTTATTTCTTTCAGTTTATCTTCTATATCAATAATCTTGCCACTTTTTTCATCCTTGGACTTTGACTTTGCCAAAATACTTTTTGCCTCGGAAAGTTCCCTATCTAGTTTTTTCATCTTTCCTTCTGGATTTGTCCTATTTTCCGAAATACTTTTTTTCTCAAAATTTATATATTCTTCTTCCCTTCTAAAATAATCGTGATACATTGAGCGAAGTTTTTCTTTCATCAAAACCAAGCTTTCAATTTTTTCAACTTGTTTTTTCAAAAACTTTATATGCGGAGCTATCTCTCTCCTTAGAGACTCAACCTGTTTTATATTTTCATCCGTTTTTACCAATTTTCTTGCACTTTCTTCTTTTTTATATTGAAAAATTTTTAGACCAAGAGCATCTTCTATCATCTCTCTTCTCTCTTTTATGTTTGCATTCAAAATCTTATCTGCTTCTCCCTGAGAAATTATTTGATATCCTGAAGCTCCGATATTTGCATTTGCCAAAAGTTCTATAATATCTTTCAGTCGTACCTGACTGCCGTTTATATAATATTCACTAGAGGAGTCGCGGTTTACCACTCGTTCAATAGAGACTTCATCAAAATCTACATTTAAAATCCTTTTTGTGTTATCAAGAACAAGTTTAACTCCCGCACGACTTGCTCTTGAAGAATCTTTTCCGCCATTAAAAATCAAATCCTCGGCACGTTTCCCTCGTAAAGATTTGATGGATTGTTCACCGAGCGCAAATCTGAACGATTCGGCAACATTGGATTTACCGGAACCGTTCGGACCAACAATAGCGGAAATGGGCGTATTAAAATTTAAAATACTTTTTTTACTAAAAGATTTAAAACCTGTAATTTCTATGCTTTTTAAATACATACTTATAGTTAATCCGTTAATTCATTTATCAGCTTTTCTATATCACCATCTGGAGTATCAAGCTCCATAAAATCAGGTGATGTATCCGGAGTACTGCCCGCTAAGATATGCCAAAATAAAAAGTCAGATGGTTTTAAATTCATTGATTCAATTTTTTTCTTTAATTTTTCTGATTTCTCAAATAATAAACTCAGCTTTTTTGCCGTTGTGTATCTGACTTCTCCATGATCTTCTACATCTCTTAAAGGTTGTGAATAAAGAAGATCTCGTTTTGATTTTAATTCAGCGATTTTTTTATATTTTAACGTTTCTTCCGATTCTTCTGGCAATATTGGTTGTTCAAAATTCATATTTAAAAATTATTGTTTATCCCAACTCTTTTTTATAAGCGCCGTTTTTGCTGCTTCTTGTTCTGCTTCTTGTTTGGATTTTCCTGTCCCGATAGATACGAGTTCTTTGTCTAAGTATACTCCAACTGTAAAAATCTTGTCATGATCCGGACCTTCTTCCTTTATGGTTTTATATGACGGCGTAACATTTTCATTTTCCTGCGCAGCTTCCTGAAAATTACTTTTTGCATCCATCCACGCTTTCTCCGCCACTATATTGTCTATCAAATGAAATATGTTTTTGGAGATAAAATATTTGGCTGTCTCATAACCTTGATCAAGAAAAATGGCTCCAATAAGCGCCTCAATAGTGTTTGCCAAAATAATTTGTCTTGCTCTGCCGGTATCTTTTGCTTCACCTTTTGAAAGCAAGAGGAAATCATTCATTTTTATTTTTGAAGCTGCTTTTGACATTGTATCAGCATTTACAAGAGCTGCACGATAAGAAGTGAGATCTCCCTCATTTTCATCAATATATTTATTATATAAATATTCGGTAACTATAAGCTCAAGCACTGCATCCCCTAGAAATTCTAACCTTTCATTATGTACAATCTCCGAATCCTTGTGTTCGTTCAGATAAGATCTATGCGTAAAAGCCTGCCTCAGTAAATCTTTGTTTGCAAAGTTAATTCCTATTATTTCTTCAAATTCTTTAAAATTCTTCATATTGTTTTTACAGGATGATTTTCTAAGATAGTAATCGCTTTTGTGATAATTGGCAAGATATCATTATAAAAATTAAGACTCTTTATTTCTGAAAGAGAGAACCATTTTGCATCATCTAAACCTCCACTCGTGCCAAGTTTTAAAGCTTTCATTTCAGAACTTGCAAGAAAATATTTAACCTGTTTTCTCATCTTACCTTCTTCAGGATGATTGGCAACATATTCATTGGACTGTAACTCGTCTTCCACTAAGACATTAATACCAAGTTCTTCTTTTATTTCTCTCAAAAGACCTTCTTTGGGCGGTTCATCCTTTTCAAGCCGACCCTTTGATAGAGTCCATCTTCCAAAAACATCATGAACAAGAGCAAGATAAATTTTACCTTCTTTTTTTGCATAGACCACAGCACCGACAAGAATTTTTATCGGCATTTGTTCAAACGGACAATTTTTATTATTTTTCTTAGAAACTTCATTTTTCCCAGGTTCTCCAAGTTCTTTATAAATAGTACCTAGAACTCCATTTACAAATCCACCGCTTTTGTCTCCGCTAAAGGCCTTGGCTATTTCTATCGCTTCATTTATCGCAACTTTTGCCGGAACTTCTTTTCTATCCGAAAAAAGAAGTTCGTAAAGTCCTATTCTTAAAATATTTCTATCCACAATAGAAATTTTTTCTATTGGCCAGTCAGGTGCAGCTTTGCAAATAATATTATCAAGATCGGATTTTTTACCCCAAACACCAGAAAAAAGAGCCGTGGCAAAAGACAAATCATCATTGCCACCGCCAAACTCTTCTATATTTCTTTTAAGAGACAAAAGAGAGGCATCTTTAGAAAAACCTCGAAAATCGCTTTCGAAAGCTGTTTGTAACACTATTGATCTTGCAAGGTGCCTGTTTGCCATATTTTACTTATCTGTCCGCCAAGGGCGGAAAAGAACAAAACTAAAACAAAAATTACTTCTCTTGCGCTTTTTTATCTTCTTTTTTTATTTTCTCTCCTTTTTTAGCTTTAACTTCAAAAATAATAACTTTCTTACCGTTATATTTTCCACAATTACCGCAAACTCTATGATTTAGTCTGGATTGTCCGCAATCTGGACACTTAGTCAAAGAAGCGCTTTTTAAAGCGTGGTGGGATCTCGTGCTTCCCCTTTGGGACCTGTTGTGTCGCATTCTGTTTACCATAATGCATAGATCATACCTTATTTAAAAATAAAAATCAAATATAAAAATGACCGCGCAAATTCTATTGCGCGGTCATACAAACTTAGTGGCAATTATTTATATATATTACGTATACATCAAGTCAAGAATTCTTTTGATTTCTTCCCGACTAGTAATACACCATGCTACGTTTTTCTTCATGATGTAGCTGATAGAATCAACTATCTCTACATCCATAGGATTACACATCGCTATGGAAATTTCGGTTTTGTCATCAGATACCCCGATCGGGATAACATGATACCTCCTAGCCACGGCTTCTGGCATAAGTTTCGCCAGTTCCGAAATTGTTTGACCTTGAAGTAAAACCTGAGATTCAAAATTCTCAAAAGCGTTTACACCGAAGGCTCCGGCATAGATTTTCAAAATCTCAAATTTCTTGACATTTTTAATTCCAGCCACAATTTCAGAGACATGATCCAGATCATCTTTCTGAATCAAACTCTTGGCACGAATTACTTCATCAACATCAAGAATTTTTTCTTCTTGGAGACATTGCAACATATACTCAATGTTGTTAAAAGCTCCGATATTTTCCGTCTTATCAGCATGAACGACTAGCTCTGTCATTTTTGATCCTCCTTTTTATATACACAAATTAAAAGATCTACTCCGTAATTAAACATACAACCCTAGATAAAAAAGTCAAATACTTTTTATAACTAATAATGAATAAAATTCTTACAAAAACTTCTTCTGTGTTCTTTTGATAGACCACTTTTCCTTAAGCATTTACAATGTGTCTTAGTGCCATAACCCTTATGAATTTCAAAATAATATTCTGGATATTTCTTTGATAATCTACACATTAAAGCATCCCTCGTAACTTTTGCCGCAATAGATGCAAAAGCTATCACTCTTTCTTTTTCATCCCCTTTTATTATTGTCTTTTGATCCTTATATTTTTCAGGAGCTTTCAATCCCCCGTCAAGAAGAATCTTGCAATCTTTTGGATTTAATTTTAATTTCTCTAAAGATTTTTTCAACGCTTTTTTAATTGCGGGCGCTATACCTATTTTATCTATCATTCTAGAACTTTCAAAAGAAACCGCAAAATTTATTTTTTTATTCTTCTTTAATTCCTTTAATCTACAAAAAATTTCTTCCCTTTCTATTGGCTTCAATTTTTTAGAATCTTTAATTTTTCCAAAACTTTTTGCATCAAAGTTGTTAGGCATAAGAAAAGCACACACTGCCACGGGTCCTGCCAAAGGCCCTCTGCCCACTTCATCAATTCCAATTAAAAATTTGGCCTTTTTATTTCTCATCTATATATTATAATGCTTATATGTCGAACTTCATACATTTACACACCCACAGCCATTATTCCCTCTTAAACGCATTACCTAAAATTCCGGAGCTTGTAAAACAAGCCAAAGATTTTAACATGTCGGCTCTTGCACTTACCGATAATGCAAACATGTATGGTGCAATTGAATTTTATAAAGAATGTCATAAACACGGCATAAAGCCAATTATTGGTGTAGATTTTTACGTAGCAAACAGAACCAGAAATGACAGACAAAGCGGTCTTGATAACAAACGCACAAGACTCGTCCTTCTCTCCAAAAATGAAATCGGTTACAGAAATCTTATCAAGCTTGTAACACTTGCAAGCATCGAAGGGTTCTATTACAAGCCGAGAATTGATAAAGAGCTTATAGAGAAATACAGTGGAGATATTGTTTGCATAATGCCTCAATTTTCCGGAGAGACGTCAAATGCCTTGAAAAATGGCGACAACGAAAAAGCAAAGAAAATTACAGAGTGGTACAAAAAAGTTTTTTCACAGGATAATTTTTTCTTTGAAATAGCTTATCATCCGGAGATAGAAGGTCAGGAGAAATTAAAAGATCAAATCGTAGAATTGGCAAAAGAAACCGATTCAAATCTTGTCGCTTGTCACGATGTTTATTACCTTGTTCCAGAAGATAAAAAAGCTCGAGATACTTTACTTCAGGTAAATACCGCTTCCGATTTTTCAGATAGAAATTCCGATAGTTCTTCTGAAGATTTTTCATTCATATCACAAGAAAAAGCTTCCGAATATTTTAAAGATTATCCCGAAGCTTTAGCCAACACAGAAAAAATAACAGATATGTGCAATTTGGAATTAAAGCTCGGTTCTTGGGTTTTTCCGTCTTTCAAAGTGGAGAGTGGACATACGCCAAACGAAGAACTTCGTCATCTTGCATATCAAGGGCTGAAAACTCGTAAAGTGGAAAAAACAGAAGAAGTTGAAAAAAGAATCGAGTATGAACTCAAGGTTATCAGTGACAAGGGCTATGCCCCTTATTTTCTCGTGGTAGCTGACCTTTTAAGATTTGCTTCGGAAAATAATATTTATACAAACATTAGAGGTTCTGTCGCCGGATCTATCGTCACTTATCTTACAGGAATTACAAAAGTAAACCCGATAGAATACAAACTCCCCTTTGAAAGATTCTTAAACCCGGAAAGACCTTCCGCTCCCGATATCGATATGGACTACGCCGATAACCGTCGTGACGAAGTCATAGAATATGTTAAACAAAAATACGGCAAAGAAAATGTTGCGCAAATAGGAACTTTCGGAACAATGATGGCCAGGGGTTCAGTACGAGATACTGCTCGAGCAATGGGTTTTCCTCTTCCTCTTGCAGATAAAATCGCAAAACTTATACCAATGGGAGCGCAAGGTTTTCCGATGACAATTAATCGAGCCCTTAAAGATGTTGACGAACTCAAAAAAATGTACGAAGAAGACAAAGATGTCAAGACCATCATAGATATGGCAAGAAAAATAGAAGGATGTGCAAGACACATTTCTGTGCATGCAGCCGGTGTCGTTATCGCTCCAAGTCCTCTTACAGATTTTACTCCTCTCCAACTTGATCCCAAAGGAGAAGGAAAAATTATCACCCAATATGATATGCATGCTATAGAAGACGCTGGGCTTTTAAAGTTTGATTTTCTTGGAATTAAAAATCTTTCTATTCTCGCAGATGCTGTAGATCGTGTAGGAAAAATTGAGAAAATTAAAATAGATATTGAAGCAATTCCCCTAGATGATAAAAAAACATTTGAAATGCTTGCCCGAGGTGAAACGTCTGGTCTTTTTCAACTTAACGGTTCCGGAATGACAAAGTATCTCAAAGATCTTAAACCTACGACCATACACGATATAAATGCAATGGTTGCTCTATATCGTCCAGGACCGCTCGAATCTATTCCGCAATATATTGAAAGGAAGCATAATCCAAAACTTATAAAATTTCTTGATCCGAGAATGAAGGAAATTCTTTCGCAATCATATGGAGTTATCACTTATCAGGACGACGTTATGCTTATCGCAATTCAGCTGGGCGGATATTCTTGGCTTGAAGCAGATAAGCTCCGAAAAGCAATGGGAAAAAAGATTCCAAAAGAAATGGAGGCTCAGAAAGAAAAATTAAGAGAAGGATTGATTAAAAACGGAATGACAGAAAAAAAAGCAGATGAGTTGTGGAAATTGATTGAACCATTCGCCGCATATGGTTTCAACAAAGCTCATGCTGCAAGCTACGGTAGAGTGGCATATCAAACCGCATATTTGAAGGCCAATTACCCCGCTATTTACATGTCCGCCGTACTTACAGCCGATTCCGGTGATATAGAAAAAATTGGTGAGTTTATTACCGAATGTAATAGGATGAAAATTCCCGTACTGCCACCGGCCATAAATGAAAGTTTCGGTCCTTTCACTTCTGTAAAAACTCCCGGAGAACCAGATAGGATTCGTTTTGGACTTACGACAATCAAAAACTTTGGGGAAGGAATCTCAAAAATAATCATCCATGACAGAAAGAAAAATGGAAAATTTAAATCTCTCATAGATTTTTTGGATAGAATTGTCGATAGAAATTTGAATAAAAAATCTCTTGAGGCGCTTATCAAATCTGGAGCAATGGATGAATTTGGCGAAAGAGGTCAGATGCTTGGAAATGTTGAAAATCTCTTAAAATACAACAAAGAAGCAAGTCAGAAAGACAAAAATCAAGATTCTCTCTTTCTCGGTTTTTCAGAAAATGAACAGCATGGTTTTAAAATGGAGAAAACCGAACCGGCAAGTATGAAAGAAAAACTTGCTTGGGAAAGAGAGCTTCTTGGCCTGTATATTTCCGGTCATCCCCTAGACAGATACAAAACAATTTTGGAAAAACAAAAAATAAGCATTAAAAAAATTAAAGAAGAAACAGAAAGCGTGAGAAAACTTGTTAATAGTGGTTCCCCTATTGGAGGCCTCATAGAAGAAATTCGTCAAATCGCCACAAAAAATAACGATCAAATGGCTTTTGTAAAAATTACTGATTTAACCGGTACAATAGAGACCGTAGTTTTTCCGAGAACCTTTACACAATACAAAGATATTCTCATTCCAGACAAATGTGTCGCGATTGTCGGGAAACTTTCCGATAGAAATGGTGAAATAAGCATCATTATTGATAAGATGAAAGCTTTAGAATAAAAAGACCCGTTCGCTATCACACTTAAGTGATTAAAACGAACGGGTCAAGAAACAAAGAACCTTGGGTTACTGATACCCATGAATGGATAACGTACCTGGAACAGCTGGGTCATTCGTAACATCATAATGGTAATTCGTGTTCATGGTCCATGTCTGCGACCACGAATAACCAGTATTTATTGTTATGGATACCGCAAACGACCCGCTGAATGGCCAACTTCTCTGTTGACCTAATTCAACGGAATTGGTCGCACCATTCACTACACATGTTAACAAGTACGAAGAGTTGTTCAAAACAAACACCTTCGTATCCTGCACAGGCAAAGGAATGATTGTGGCAGAAACAGAAGCACTCATCGTCTGACTGCCAGAAGTCACTGTGACTGTTGCTGTCTTCAAACCGGAACTTGAGTATGATTTTGAAACACTCTTCGTATTTCCAATCAAACCGTCGGTTCCGGTCCAGGAATATGAGTAGCCACCAATTCCTCCAGAAGCCGAAGCACTCCAAGTAATTGAATCTCCGACATTTACAGTTGATGGAGTCGCCGAGCAAGCAATAGTAAGCGGAGGAGGATTTGTGGTCGTACCTTCGTTTGAAAGAAACAAATACCACATTCCGATAGATTCATTATAAACCGCGATATCTGTTTTTTCGTCACCATCATAGTCTGCCATGATAGGCTCGTATCCGGGGCCTCCGAATCCTCCCGAAATCAGAGAATAATTACTCCCAGATAATAATATCCTCCATTCTCCTGTCGTTTGATTATAGATAGTGGGATCCGTCTTCCCATCGTTATCAAAATCTCCAGACACAGGTTGGAATCCTAAACCTCCGAATGTTAAGCCCTTCAGCTGATAACCATCTGAAGACGTGAGAACCTGCCACAAACCTGTTTGTTTGTTGTAAATTGCAGGATCTGTTTTTCCATCTCCGTCATAGTCACCCGAAACAGACTGAAATTCAGGACCTCCAAACTGCCCTTGCAGTATGATAGGCGCTGAATTGACCGTTGCACTGATTGCGATCGCAAAAACTGTGAGCACTGAGAATAAATTCAGTTTCATTGGCTTTTCCTTTCCTTTTTGAGAATGATGTGGTTTTTGAACTACTCAAATACCAATTCTTTTCCTTTCTTCTAAAAGAGATTGTAAGAGAACTTTCTAGGACTATAGTAACAAATATATTAGGTTTTTGTCAAGTATTAGCCGGACACAAATAAAACCCCTGAAAATCAAATTTTCGGGGGCTTTATTTTAAGAATTCAATTTAAATCTGTTTTAAATAGCGAACTATTACAATTCCAGATCCCCCATTACCTCCTATTCCTCCACCATTATGAATACCTCCACCGCCACCACCAGTATTATCTGTTCCAGGATTACCAGGAGGCCCAGAAGTTCCATCACCTCCACCTCCTAAACCTCCATCTCCAGCCGAGGCTCCGGCATTGGATGTACCCCCACCTCCACCTCCTGCATAATAAGTAGCTACACCAGATATAGAATATTGTTTTCCTATACCTCCTGCACCAGATGCTCCGGGGGCACCGTTAACTCCAACAGCTCCTGCACCTCCTCCACCACCTGCTGAATAAGGCCAGCTATTATAACCATTTCCTCCAGCATATCCATAACCTGTTCCTCCCCCAGAATCACCTTGGGTAGATTCGCCACCAAGTTGACCAACACAATTGTGGCACTCCCCACCACCTCCTCCGCTACCACCAGGAGATCCATCATAAGTCACAGCGCCACCACCACCGCCGTTTGCGGTCATAATTCCAAAGACAGAATTTTCACCATTACCGCCGGCAGTTCCTCCCGCACCAACAGTAACATTGATATTTCCACTAGCAGAATAAAGTGAATGGTAAACTAAACCACCGGCACCTCCACCTCCTTCATAACCACATCCTCCGCCCGCTACCACTAGCACTTCAGCTGTGAGAGTACCTGACGGAACAGAAAAAGTTCCGTCTTCCGTAAAAGAATTGATACAATAATCTCCATCTGTACTTGTTGCTCCTCCAGTAGCTGGACAAGCTACTACTATTTCACTAGGCGTAGTCGTCCCTATAGCAATGAAAGCATTTAGTTCAGCCTGTGGAGCAGTAAGGACAATCTTGTTGTTAGAGTCCTTCATGACTTTGTAACCAGTACCATTAGTGGTGGCATAGACCTTGGGAATGAAGTTGTTAATGAAGGAGAGGGTGGAACCTTGGGGGTCAATGGGAATAGAGGTGAGATAGGTTGGTACAAGTGGTGAAAGGTCGATGAGACCGGTACAATCAATACCTGTAGAAGTGGAGTTTGAACCTGTGTTACAGATTTCTGTAAGAGTGGTGGGTGTAGCAGCAGGATAGATGTAGTGGTCTATGAAATACTGTTGCATTGCTTTGTGTATTTCGTTCAGATTGAAGGTTCGTTCTGTATTACGTACTGTGGCTAACTGCTTACCTGGGTTTATTGCTACTACCGCTATACCTGCCAGTACTGCGATGATGGCTACGACTAGGAGCATTTCGAGGAGGGTGAAGCCTTGGTTCGAATGGGAGGGTTTAGGGTTCATTGGTTATAATAAAATAAATGTTTTATATAAATGATTGAGTGTATTATACATGTATAGGGGAGAGGTAACAATAGATAATTTTTTACACAATTTGACATCCAAAAATTATTAAACTATTATGTACGTAATAGAGATTGTTACGACTACCAATCGTGAAAAATACAATTTCTTTCATAAATAAGTCCGCTCTAGGCGGAGAAGTCGGGTGGAACCGCGATCTGAATCGCCCCGACAAAAAACGAATTATCGTTTTTTGTCGGGGCGATTTTTATTAAAAAACAAAATCAAAAACTTATGGAACAAGGAAAATTAAATAAAATAAGACACTCACTAGCTCATTTACTTGGAACGGCTGTTATAAACATTTGGCCAGACGTAAAAATTGCTACTGGGCCGGCAATAGATAATGGTTTTTACTATGATTTTGAATTTTCTACCCCAATCGCAGATAAAGATCTTGGAAAAATTGAACAAAAAATGCGCGAGCTAATTAAAAAAGTAAAATCTTTTGACAAAGCTGAAATTTCTAATAAAGATGCCCAAAAACTTTTCACGGGAAATCCTTATAAACTTGAACTTATTGATGAATACACAAAAGACGGTCAAACACTTACAACTTACACTTCTGGAGATTTTACAGATCTTTGTGCCGGACCTCATGTGGAAAGTATGGATGAAATAAAAAATAGCGCTTTTAAGCTCGAAAGAATTGCTGGAGCGTATTGGAAAGGTGACGAAAAAAACAAAATGCTTACGAGGATTTACGGATTAGCATTTACTACAAAAAAAGAACTGGACACATACGAAAAGCAACAAGAAGAAGCAAAAGCACGTGACCACAAAAAGCTTGGTAAAGAACTTGGCCTTTTTGTGTTTTCCGATCTCGTTGGACCCGGACTCCCTCTTTATACTTTTAAAGGTGCAATTGTTAGAAGAGAAATAATAAATTATTCAAACGAACTGCAAAAAACTATTGGCTACCAAGAAGTTCATACCCCAAATATAAACAAAGCGGAACTCTTCAAAGTTTCTGGACATTATGAAAAATACAAGGAAAGTATGCTTAAGGTTATGTCTAATTACACAAAAGAAGAATATTTTTTAAAGCCAATGAATTGCCCTCAACATACTCAGATTTATGCTTCCGAAGGCAGGAGCTACAGAGACTTACCTATCAGAATTGCTGACTTCGCAAACCTTTATAGAGACGAAAAGCCAGGAGAATTAAATGGGCTTACTAGGTTAAGATGTTTTTGCCAGGATGATGCACACGCTTTTTGCAGAGAAGATCAAATTAAAGAAGAGTTTGTAAATATCTTGGGTATAATAAAAAAAGCACTTGAGACTTACAAGATGGAATACACTATTCGCCTATCACTTTGGGATCCAGAAAAACCAGAAAAATATTTGGGGAGCGCGGAAGTTTGGGACAAATCACAAAAAATTCTTGAGGATATACTTATAGAAAATAATATCAAATACATAAAAGCAGTTGGGGAAGCCGCTATTTATGGACCAAAAATGGATATAGTGACAAAAGATTCCTTGGGAAGAGAATTACAAATTTCTACAATACAACTGGATCTAATAATGCCAGAAAGGTTTAAGCTTACCTATACTGACAAAGATGGAAAAGTAAAAACTCCCATGATGATACATAGAGCTATTATAGGAAGCCCTGAAAGATTTATGGGAATACTCATAGAACACTATGCAGGAAACTTCCCTCTCTGGCTTGCTCCGGTTCAAATAAAAATAGTCCCGGTAAGAGAAAACCACAATGAACATTCAAAAAAAATAGCTGATGAATTAAAGAAAGTTGATTTTAGAGTAGATTGCGATACAAGTGAAGGTAATATGGGAGGAAAAGTGAGGGATGCAAAAAATAATAAAATTCCTTATACAATAATTATCGGAGATAAAGATATTTCAGCTGGTAAGATCTCTATAGAAAGCAGAGATAAAGGGGCTTTGGGGCAAATGAGCTTGGAAGAATTTATAGAAAAAATTAAAAAAGAAAGGAAAGAAAAAAGATGATTTAAAAAGCCCGCGAATCTGATTCGCGGGCTTTTTTTATTTTATTTTATAAATCCTTTTCCCCTATTGCAACCCATTCACCGACAGGTGTACCTTGTGCTTCTCTAACACTTAAGATTATCGTCTTGGTAGCTAGATCAATATTACCATTATGAAGTAAACAATTTTTTGCAATACTTATTGTGGCTTCAGAAGAAATAATCGCATTATTTTCTCTCGCACAATCTTCCACCGCGCAAATTGCCGAACTATAAATTTCGTTTTGAGAAATAAGAGTTGGTTTTACTTCTTCCTTGTATGAAGATTCCCCAGTTACAGAAATTTTTTGGGTTTGAAGTTTGGTTTTTCTTTTCTGTAAGAAATACGCCATACCCAAACTCCACAAAGAAAGTCCCATTACAAAGAACCACACTTTTCCAAGATCAGAAAGTCCGGTATAGGGTATTTCACTAAGATAGACAGAAGTTAAACTTGGACTTACATAAGCCAAAACTTGACCAACAGTTATAGAACAAGTTCTAGAAATACTTTCTCCTCCGGAATAAATATTTACTGACATCGTTTTTGCGCCTGGAGTTGTATAAGTTTTTAGAATAGAATATCCATAACCTGTGGCTCCTTCACTACCATACCAGTTAAAACTATATGAACCGTTTCCTCCTGAAGGATAAACATTCCAAATTACCTGATCACCAACTTTTCCATTTGAAGGAACTCCTTCGCAATATCCAGACAAAGAATTACTAGAGTAAATGAC
>Ga0265297_10003259_pt1 | contig 29909 bp, 40 predicted proteins | sample Munlanlwell13791_FD_192502 | JGI IMG/M metagenome (GOLD analysis project Ga0265297, IMG submission 192502) | Leachate microbial communities from a municipal landfill in Southern Ontario, Canada - Leachate well 137-91 | ecosystem: Engineered > Solid waste > Landfill > Unclassified | place...
AGTCGTCGGCATACATGATATTAGCATTTATTTCAACGTCAGGATTAACATTACATTGGCAATCCCACTGGTCAACAATAACGCCTTCGGGTGCTTCTTTGCCCAATTTATCAATAAACAGTTCTGCATCTGAATCGTACCAAGAGCCAGGGTCTACCGAAAATTTCCAAGATTGTAATATCGAAATTGCGACTTCGCCAGAGACCTCGCCGTTACTTCCGGAATGGAAAGACAGTTGTTCATCTGTCTCATTAAAGTAAACCTCCCCTGCGTTAGAAAGCGCAACGTCTGCGGTTCCGTTTGAAATTTCTTCGACTGTTACGACACCTGAAGAATACGATATATCCCCCAAATCAGCATTCGCAACCTTCGTGCCGTCTATCGAGTCGCCGGAGTTCCATTGAGTTGAACCGACAACAACATTTTTGCCAGTTGTCACTGTTGCCGCTGTAGAACTTAAAGTGAGGACGTTGGTTTTTGCTGGTTCTAAAGAGATAGTCCCTTGCCCTGTGGCAACTCTGCCAAGGCCAGTACCCGTTTGGTCGTACTGCATACAAAGATGGTCGAGCTTTTGTGTCCCGTCTGAAGATGTTGTGCAGAATGAAGGGTCTGCCGGAGTTGCGCCAAAGGCCCAGTCGGCGTCTGGATAACGATCTGTATCTGCCACGTCTCCAAGTTCAGCTAAAACTTTATACCCCGAAGATGCGTCTGAACCGACTCCAATCGCCTCTATCAAGAGATCATTGTCAGCAGTTGAATTCCACAACATTCTATAATCAGGCGTTGAGATATCTCCAAAGGCCATAACTGTGTTGTCTGCTAAACTTAATTGCAAAGAAGTCCGTAAAGTTGCTCCTGTGCTTGACCCTATAACACACCTGTTCGCGTTTGAATCAAAATTTAAAGTAATATTTTCATTGTTTATTCCTCCAGTTCCTCCTAATGTCAGAGTCCCAGATGAAGAGCTTAAAACGATCGGAGTAGTAATCTGTGTAGTAAACACCGGCGAATCCAGCGGAGCCAACGCACCAGACACCGAAGGCAAGGTAAACGCGGTATCGCTTGCAATATTCGGGCTTGTTATCGTCGCTTTATTGCTGTCCCCGTCGTAAAGGCTGATAGACGTCCCGCCGTCGATCGTTCCGTCGAGACAGGCCCCTCCGGTGCAGTCGCCAACGCTTGATACATCTGAGCCAGCACCAAGCGTTTCCATCTTGTCATACACCGCATTCTTCGACGGAGCAACGGTCGTAACCCCGTCCCATGTCGCACCGTATTCGGTGTCGGAGACTGAACCGCCGCCTGAAACATCCCCAAACGGCCCCGTACCCATCTGAGCAAGACAAATGCAAGGCAATATCAACAACAAGACTAACCCTAATAATATTTTTTTCATATCATCCCCCTTCCAGCGTAAACAAATGATGTTGAGCTAAACAGTAATATTACAGTAAAAAACAATTTCTTCATTTCAGTCTCCTATCTCATCTCTTGGTAAATCATAGTGAGAGTAATTTGTGAGTCTGCGTCTGGATCAAGTTTGAATCTTATAAATTTAGAAAGTTTCGGGGGGTAGACAATCCACCTCGATACGTTCCCAAGAGCTGTTACAATATTACCTTCTGCTGAAAGTGTCCCGTCTAAATCAGTATAATACGCCGTATAGAAGTTTGTTCCGTCCAAAGAGTATTCAGCGGAAATATCGACATCACCAGCACCACCAGCCTTGTTCTCGATAACTAGCAAGGACATAAACCCGACATTCTTATAAACCTGAATCGGGGTTGTGTAAACAGCACTTCCGCTGGTCAGGGCATAAGCTGAGATTTCAGTTCCAGATGTGTCTTTTAGTGTTACTTCTTCAACAAAAAATCTATTAGCATGGGCTGGGGTGCAGATCATCAACATTGCTACGATTAAACCTATTTTCTTCATCTTACTTTCTCCTTTATTTTGAATTATTAATCACTTACTATACAATTAAACAAGAATCCAAATATCATAATTATTATTATCCAAGTCATCATCTTTTTATTAGTTTCATCCCTGGAATATTATTTATCGTGTTTATAAGTTTTGCGCCTTTTAATGTTTGACCAGTTTTACTTTCAATAGCTTTCCCTATCAACCTGGCTTCTTTTGTGTTGGATAAACTTTTAGTTAGAAACCGTTCCCCTTTTCCAGTTTCAAGAGGGTTCCCCCAGACATTTATTTTTCTATCAATCGCATCAAAATTATTTCTGAAATCAGCATACCTTGCATTAGCCGCTTTAAATTCCTTTACATCAATATGGTTTTTTATTCCGTTGATAACATCCCCTGCAACCATTCGAGCGTCTCTCCCGTTAATACTATCAATAGGAACAGAATCTCTTATCTTTTGGTATTCTTTAATTACTTTTGAAACGGGAATTTTCCCTTCTTTGTCTATTGCCCGAATTAATGTTTCATAAGATTTAACAAGTTTAGAATCAACCGGGTTTAATGGTCTTAGCCATTTATCCTGTAAAGTATCGTATAATTTTCTATCAACCATCGTCTTTGTCAATTTTTGCACTAAATCCGACGACGGGACAGAAGATGTGTTGCCAGCCAATGAATCAATGGAATCTCCATAGGCCTTAACTTCTTGTTTCCAATAATTCTTAGCTCCACTACGAATTCTAGATACTTTATTCCCGGCATAATCACGAATTGGAGAAGTAGCCTTATTAACTCCTGACTTAATAGCTTTCCCGCCACCTTTAATAATTTTTGTGCCACCTTTAATAATTTTTGTGCCACCTTTTACTAACAACGCCGTACTAACAACATCGCTCCCAAATCCAATAGGATCAGTAGAAACTTTATTCGCAAACTTGTCTAAGGTGTTATATTCTCCAACCTTATTTTTAATAGAGCTACCAATGGCTCTACCTGTTTCAATAGGATGCTTAACTGCATCTAATAATTGACCTGGAACATTAGGGATGTTCTTAACCGTGTCAATAGTATTCTCGCCTAAATCAGCAAGGCTATTTAAAAGTGTTTTACCTGTATCTTTAAAAGCATCCCCATAACTATACGCACCGGGTTGATCTGATTTTAAAGAAAAGCGGTCTTGACGTTGTGAAGATAAAGAATCACTATTCTCCGTCTCAACCTGATAAACGCCCTTATCTGTCGTAATCTCGTAAACTGCCATTATCTAATCCTTCTTACGTTAATGACTTTCTCACCGTTAAATGATTGCCCGACCTGGGGAACCGTGTCGCTACCTTCTGCCCCTTGCTCCAACTCATCAATCGGCGCAAGTGCAGCGTTAATCATCTCGCTAACACCCATTTCCTCGTCTGGAGATAATGTAACAGTATCAGCCATTTGCGAAAGCGTGTTTGACATAATCTGTTGCTCCTGGGGAGTAGCCGATTCAAAAGACTGGTCTGTAACTCCGAACTTTTCAGCCATGATTTGTGATGCCCTTGCGAACCTGAACATATTACGAATAGACTGTTCCATCATACGCCGGGCGTTCTTTGGCGGTGTGTTCAATGATGGTAAAGTTTTTTCTAGTTTATCAAACACGGTCTGGACAAGCCGGACAGATCCAGGCTTATCGCCCTGCTGAGTAAGTAATGGCATCATCCTAGCAATGACCTCTGTCTTTTGTCCAGGGAAAGCCGATGTAGCAGATAGCCCCTCTGCTTGTTCGCCACCAGCCCACAGCCTCGCTTCAGCCACTTTCTCTTTTAACTTACTTCCAATACCACCTTCGCGATAAGCGTCTGCGTATGTTCGTGATAATTCCTGTAAAGACCCGGCCACATTGCTAAAACTCTGCCCGGCCATTCTTGACCCTGCTCCAATTTCTTCGCCTGTTTTGATTCGTGATTCAGCTTGCTTCTGAACCATCGGATCAATTTCATACCCTGTAGGTCTGCCTAAAGCGTCATATCCTTTAGGAATAAGGTTAGGCTGTCGGTTCCCGGTTGTTTGTGTTGGGATTGGTGTCCCCTGCGCCATAGGTTTTATAGCTGTTCCTTGTGGTGCGGATGGGATGGATGTACCACCCTGAAAAACCCCGGCAATCTCTAGTTTGTCAATCTGATCAGCAAATTGCGGGAACTGTGTTCTTAACTGCATAGGACTTGCCCCGCTCTGCACCGATTGGCTAAACATATCCGAATCAGACTTCTCTTTCAACCCATACCCAATATCCCCAGAAGGACTCAACGTAGGTTTAATCTCATACTTGTTCTGGTAGTCTTGGCTTTCGCTGTTTAAAAGCTGTTGAAGTTTGGCAAATCCTGTCTTGGTTTCTTCTAGCTTTTGTTTTCTTTGTTGTTCTTCAATAGCTTTCTGAGCAACGGCAGATGTATAGGCCTGGGCCGGAGCGCCTCCAAGAATGGCGTTCTGTCTGTTATATTCTGCTACTGACAACATATCTGTTATTGCGGACATTTACTAACCCCCCTTAAATATAGTCTCTTGTGGAATAGCCTAGTATTTTACTTTGCGACGGTTATGAGCTTAACAGATTTCCTATTAACCCACCATCCTGGTTTCCGCCTGATACTAAAAGCTGTGATAATCCACCAAGAGACCCAGAATTATCAGCACCTGTGATCTCACTACCGATAGTCGACCCAATCATTCCACCTATCGGTCCGCCAAAATACGTTCCTGCCGCTGTCAATCCAACATTAAGAAGTTGTCCAAGTGGCGTGACAGATGATGTCGTGGCGCTTTTCATGCCGTAAGGAACATTCTTATTCCAAAGAGAATTAGTCGCGTCTAAAGCCGTCCCTAGTTTCTCGTTCCTTGCCCTTTGCCATTCCTGGTACTGCGACTGGGCTTTTGCGGTATCTAACATTCTTTGCAATGCCCCGACCTGGGATGCGGTATTGATATTGTTCAACTGCATGGTATTCTGTGTTCCGGCCAACCCCGTAAGCCCCTGGGCGGCGCTTAAAGCCCTGTTCTGCCCCGCGTTAAATAGCTCAGCTAACTTGGACGAAAGCAAGTCTTGCCCCTGCATGGCTAAATCTGACTTAGTGTTTAAAATCCTATCGCCAAACCTGTTACCAGTAATCGCAGATTCCCTATTAATCACATCGTTTGCTTCGTTCTGCGCCCTTGCTACCTGTCTTTGGTAAGCGGCATATCCACTCGAAGGGTCAGAGGGGTCAAAGGTCGTATCTGATAGCTTTGTAAGTGTGTTCTCTGCTGTGGATAGGGCGGACGGTGTTCCTGCATTAAGTAAGTCATAAATCTTATTTACCGCTAATCCCTCGGTAGCTGTTGGGGTAAAGTTACCCAGTGAACCGCCGTATTGCTCACCTAAATTCAGTCCAGCAATATTCCCGCCTTGGGATAGTTGAGCAAGCAACGCCTGAGCTTGCTTTTGCTCTTCGGTGAGCATCGGCTCTAATGTCGTGGTATTGGTCTTTGTATCGAAGAATCCCATTTCGCTCTCCTTTTAAGGCTCCAAAGCCGTGATTCTTGTTTCATGATCGTCAAGCGATGCCTGTTGAGTATCATTAGTCGTTTCTAAATTCTTTAACGCGTCCTCGATCTCTCTTAGCGTGTCTTCTAAAGCTACTATTAAATCCCGCTCAAACGGTGTCTTCGGAACAGGTAAAATCTTTTTCGCGCCGATACCTATATATTTTGTCATCTCCTAAACTCTCTTGGTTTCATTCCTATTTTAAACTGCTTAATTGAAAGCACTGACCCTGTTGCGTTTATTCTGAATCTAACCATTAATTTTGTTGACACAGTATCAAAATAAAAAACGCTTGGACTATCATCGGTCGGGAAGTCGGTTGTCAAAGTGTACGGACTTCCACTCATCTCATACCAGTTATCCCCACTATCAGCAGAATACTCAACTGTCAAAGAACCAGACCCCTTTGCCCACAAATGACACTCTAACCACCTACACATCTGTCCAATTTCGTCGGCCTGATGGTTCTTGCTTGTCCAGATAGCGTTTATCGCGCCGGCCCCGTCATTCTTAGACGTATTATCAACCCTATAAGCTAATCCCGCGCTTGACCCTAAAAAGATGTCAGTAAACGATTCGTTTACGAAAGCATCATTCCATCGCCATGTCTGCGCGTCCCATGAACCAACAATATCATCCCATGTCTGCGAACTGGAAGCCGTAACCGCCCGCCATGCCGCCGTTATACCACTTCGCGTGTCCTTATACAGTTTCTGTGTAACATAGTTATATTTATATATTGTGTCCGGTGTGGTCTGCGAACCTAAAGGAACAGCAATCCATACCTCGTCTTTTTCGCTAACAAGAACAGCCCAGGATTTATAAGCATAACTCTTGTTTAGTTCATCCCTTATTTCATCATTAACGGAAGAACTTACAAACGGAGAGGAAACACCGTTGAATAGTCTAATCCCATCATCCGCCAAGTAAATCTGTTCGCCCGTCGGAAGATTGACGATTGTGTGATTGGCTATCGTCCCTTTCCCGACTGAACGGCGGTCAAACCTAAATATGTCGTTACTTGAAACTAGGGCACCTAAGTAAATCGACGTTGTCTTGTGGACAGCAACGTAATCCCCGAAGATATTAAGTCCAGTTATGTCCTCTCCATCCTCAACTAAATCCACCGCCCCCGAGTTGCCACTGTCCCACGTTTCAGGGTCGCCTGTATCACACCATTGAACCCTCTGGGCAATATCTGTTCCTCCTAAGATATGGGCACACACAAGATATGTTTTGTATTCTTGAATAAACTTAGCAACCGGCGGCGTACCTCCTAAGGCCGCAGTGTTCCCAGTCGCTGTCCATTTCCGTATTGCGTCAATTCCGTTGGTAATACAAAGTATACGTTTCCCGGACAACACCGGGACAGCAGTATCAATTAAATCACTTGTCGTTCCGGTTAAATCTGTTCCCGTAATATCAACCCAGGCCGATGTTCCGGTGTTATATCGTTCAATCTTGTCTAACCCAATACGAACATTGTACCTCACGCCTTCACGGATAAGCTCACGGCCCGCCATGATCTCGTGAGTGGTTGAAATAGCATCCCCTAATGCTGTTATCCCCGTACGTTTGGATAGAAGACCCCTATTAACCTCAAAGTTTTGGACAACAGAGGCTGCATTATCGGAGATATACTCAGAAGGCTGGCTTACATCAAGTCCATCAATGAGAAGTATTGAACCGCGTTTTTGAAGAGCTAAAGGCATTAAGATGTCCTCTGTAAATTTATATCCTTTTTTCATAAGCCATTGCTACGAAACACGTTGCCAGCAATACTTCACGATGTAGGGCTGAAGGTTTGTATGAGCTTCAGAAGCGTTGGCTGCGGAGTTAGCGCTAACAGGCACAGTGCTTGCAGACCCGCCAGACTGTCCTTCAACAACAATATTGTCTATTCCTGCGCCAGAGTTGTCTGTCCTTGACGGAACGGTATGTGCGTGAGCAGGGACACCACTTTGAGCTGAGGTAAGAGTTACCGTCTCGGCACCGCCGGTGGCGTCTAGCGTATGAAACGTTCCAGAATCAGCAATACCAACAATAACCTTTCCCTTAATCGCCGTCCATGTGCCCACGCCGAATAATGTTCCAGGGTTTGTGCTTACGCCCAACGTGACAACACACCCAACAGGATAAACGTGTTCTAAAATCGCAGCGACTGCAGCTAGATCGTCAACTGCATAAACTCCACCCAATGCTGCCGCGTTTATTTTTCCGCCATCTGTTATCTGAATATCGTTGTCATCTTCATCGGTGTAAACAAGCTCTCCCTTACCGCTAACCGTCTGTGAACCCAAGATCGTCGCACCAACCGCACCCGTTCCTAAGTCGGCCTGTTCCTGTAAAGTGACCTGTTTATGCTGACCGTTGTCTGCCGCTTGACCTGACGATGGAAAGTCGTGGTCAACGTTGATGATTTCTCTCACTTGAGTCTTTAATTCTCTTATCCGATCATCCCCGGCAGAAGCGTTATCGCTCCCCGCGGGCGTTGATTCACTCCAGGATACAGTGGGCACGTTAGCCATTTGTTCTCTCCTCTATCAAAAGTTTAAAATGTTCTTCCCATTATTCTTTAGACCAATGGATTTTTGCATGACAACTGGGGCATAAAGAAATGAGAAGGCTGTCAAGTGGATTAACAGACTTAGTGCCATTCAATAATTCTGCTATATATGCCATTATATCCCCGAATATACGATTGAACTTGTCGCATTTGAGTTTAACTCGTCATTCGCCGCGATCTTTGCAATACCGTTCTCGTATTTGTTCTCTTGTATCTGCGCCTCCTGGTACATTTCAAGATCGTTATATATACGCATTAAAGCCCCCGCCTTAACAACCTCACGATAGTTCGTCGAAAACGGCACGTCCGTTGTCCCAGCAACTATAGCGGTTATGTTCTCCTCCGTGTAATTGATATAGAACTCATAATAAGTCTGGTCAACCACCGGCCCGACAAGAATTGATCCGCCATAAAGACAGTAGTGTTGAGGTACACCCGTCACACGATAAGCCGCATCAAGCGTCCTGTCTGGATAAAGCCTATCGTATCCTTCTATTGAGATTTGCCTTAATGGATTGTATTTCTGCTGATTTGTGGCATCTATCATCGTAACGTCTCCGATAAGATGGCCAAAGTCAGTAGGAAGTGTCAACGAATAATCGCCAACCGTTGTACACCCCGTTAATGCAGATGACCTGGTCTTGTGCTGTTCGGGGTAGAAGCGCAGGCTCATATCAATCACGGTGTCTGTAATAGCCTCATACAACTCCGTGTCTTTATCTGTGCGCTTAAACGTGCGAAGAATATATGCTAATAATGCGGCTCCATCCATTAAAATTCTCCTTGTATTATGGCCCCCTTATAGCGCGTCTATGTCAAGATTGCCTAAGACCGCATTGAACTTTGCAACAAAATCATCAAGAAAAGAGACAATAGCGTCCTGGCTTAACCCTTTGCTTCCAACAACCGTATCATTAAGGTTGAGTGTTGACCCCGTGCCTGCCGCAGCAGCAACGGCTGTATATGTTTCCAGCGCAACCTGTGAATCCGCGTCCAACAAAGCAAGAACAGCCGCAAAGTTTGTTTCCAGTTCTGTCAAAGCTGCGACCAAGTCGGCCTGGTGCATCCCCCTTGCCGATAATCCGTGGCCCTGAGAAGCAAGCGCGGTGCAGGCATACGTTGAATATGTACTGTTTGCCCCGTCTGCCTTGACCTTAACAAGCATTGCGTTCCAGTTGGTAACAATGCTATTTAAGAGTGTGTATAATGCCCCTTGAGACATTCCTGCGTTGTCAACGGCTACCGTCCCCGCTGCGCCATTATTTACCACATCAGTTATTGCTAACGTTGACGCATAGTCGGTGTCATTAATTGCCATGTCATTTCTCCTTGATAATGTTTACTATTCGTCTTAATTTACTTTTCCTTAAAGCGTCTGACTGACTTACCAGTAGAGCTTTATAAATGTATTCAGATATATCTATAATCTCTTTTCCTTCCCGATCTTCTTTGAAACAATCAAACATGAACTTCTTCTCTCCACTATAATCCATCGAATGTTCATGCTCGATCAGAACGTCACGGATAGGAATAACTCTTTGAGCGTGTTCGTAAATTGAGAACGTAACCTTATCCGCCGGGAACATCTTAACTTCCGGGACTAAAAGAAAGCCCATAGAACACAATGCGCGTCTTGAAACAAATGGAAAACAAGGAAACGTGTGCTTGTATTTTAACCTTGCCGTATCGGGCACATCCAAACAAAAAACGCTCACTCCCCATTCACTCACCGTTCTTAAAATCTTTTCGTCCCACCTATCCGTTCTCATCCATGCGTCGTCATTAAAAGCAGCGATAATCTTACCAACCGACCGTGTCGCAAGCCAATTATAGTAATCATTTGTAAAATCTCTTGTTTTCGGACGCTCAAAGAACAGAACAGGGAAGCTATACTTTTGTTTCTCTATATCTTCAATAATATCTTTGTTTCCTTCGTCAATAGCGATAAGAAACTCAATCTTGTCTTTCCACCTCGTTGTTCTTTCAAACGAGTCAAGCATCTTTAAGACTGGCCCTTTAACCCCACGGCTAGGTAGACAAAATGAGAAGTTCAATATCGCACCGCCACTTCTATATGCCCAACCTTTACATCTGAATCGAAACACACCCGATACCCTTCATCAAGAGCGCACCGACAAAATTTAACGTCTTCGGTACAGTTATCTTTAGCATCTAAAACAAAAAGGTTATCTCCGAAAGTGTCCCACATTTTCTTTAAGAACTCCCACCTCATTACCAAAAACCCGAACCCAACCACCGTACAATCAATAACGCCCTTCTTTAGCTCATCCTGGGTAAAGTGCCGGAACTTGTCGCCCTCAGTTATCCCATGAGCCGTGTCTGGGCATCCGTGCATGGTATAAGTGGCCGATAACATCGGGAGGTTGTCTTTCTCCATACGTTCAACCAGCTTATAAAGATTTTCTGTCTTGTAAACGTGGTCAGTGTCTAACCAAAGCACATACTCGAATCCTTCTTTCTCTACGGCGTGCCATGCCAGTTGTTTACGAGCTTTGGCGGCATTAAATCCGTGAGTGAAAACTATTCTCGCCGTATGTCCGTCCTCATGCAGATTCTGAATGAAGTCAATTAGCGAGATAACACAATGCGCATCCATGCTCTTATACATCGGCATCAAAATCAAGATTTTCATTTCACATTCTCCAATATGAATAAATATTTATAAGCCATCTCTTGCTCATATATTTTCTTAAAGTTGGCTTTATAGATGTTTCGGAAGTCCGACATATTCGTGACACCAACCTGTTCGTATTCTTTTTGGCTTAAATAAACCAATGTCTCGCTTTGAATAACCCGTTTATGTGACGGATCGCCAAATACCCACTTTCCACGTGGAACACTAGCTAAAAACAACCCACCAGGCTTTAGTATGCGGGCATACTCTGTGAACTCTTTAAAGAAAAACCTGAAGTCGCCCTGGTACGCTAAGTGTTCTAAGACTTCATAAGCGTGGATTTCGTCAAACTCGTTGTCCGGGAACGGTAATGGGTGTTCTGTCAGGTCCCACACAACGTCTGGCTTGTGGTCTGCGTTTATATCAAGACGAACAAGCCCCTCAAACTCCTTTCGATTGTCAAAGATCAAGTCCTTCTTCGTTCGACTTCCGCAACCGAGCAGTAACTCTTTTCGCATGAGCGATTCCTTTCTTGGGTACCGGGGCCTGGAGATAAGCCCAGGCCCCTGCCATTCTCTTAACCAAACTTAGTATTCGCCAATTACCGTTAGGTAAAAGTCGATAGCGTTTTGAGTGTTCAGCGTCCCCTGCGGAGTATACTCACGAATCGTGGCAATATTTCCACCATTATGAGTAACTTCAACAAGCGCCGCTGCAGCCGTTGGGGCCTCGGCCAACGTGACCTGCGCGCCACGAATCGTACTGATCCCGGCAATAGTGACTGTATTTGTCCGAGTCCCGGCATCAACAAGAACCGTGACGGTCTTGAATTTTCCAGCAAACTCAGTTGCATATTGTGTGTCTGCCATGTTAATCTCTCCCTTTTGTTTTCTGCCGCTTCAAGTTTTCTGTAAGCTCAATAATACGGCAATTTCTTAATGTATAATTTGAACTGCTATCTATGCGGTCAATGCTCGGTTTTTCCATCGACCACCCATTGTCTCTGTTAAAAAGATATTCAACGTCTGAAACAGTAAGGAAGTTTTTAATGCCTCTGTGATAATACGGATGCGCCCTGTTATTTGTCCTAGTAAGGATGCAATGATGAATCCGAACCCAGGGTTTAGCTTCATACAAGGATTTAATCCATTCTTTCTCGGTGTTTTCATAGTTGCGTTTTCGTTGTTCTTGCATACGTTCCGGATTTTTCTTTCGATATATCCGTATCGCTTCCCTATGTTTTTCTGTCCTTCTTTTAAGAAGATTAGATTCGTGATTGCGGTAATACGACAACCGACCCTGTTCACGTTTCTTTTCAGGATTCTCCCAATACTTTTGCTTTCTCTTGGCTCGTTCTTCATCATGGACATCATCGTAATACCTTTTATTTCGGCATTTTTTACATTGATACTGATAACCGTCTTTAGATGACTTTCTAGGTGAAAATTCTTCGAACGGTTTTACTTCCTTACAAAGTGAACATCTTTTCATTGCTTTTCTCCTGGTTAAGATGATTTACGAGGGCTTGTTAATGAACCAGGCATCAACGGGGAGCGACCCTTCAACCCTCATAAATCATTTATTTTAGTTACTAAACGAGAGCGGTCGCACTCGTGTCACAGCATATAACTCCGTAATCTTTGCTATTAAACGTCAACTTCTGAATCCCGCCGATAATGCGAGAGCAGAACCCTGTTTGATTGTCATAATCAAACGTCTTTTCCACCCAGCCCTTCATATTGGAATACTTAGAGCGAGCGAAAACACCAGCTTGACGACCGACCAACAAGGCACGGAAACAGTCCGCGCCGAAGTCAGTCCCGGAAGCCGTTGCGTAGAAGTTGTGCCCAACAACCGAGATGTCCAAGAACGGAACATACTCATGCTCATGGACAATAACCCCATCCCAGACACCCAATGCGCCTGTGAAAATCGGGTTCTTTTCCCCGCGAACAGCCGCCTCACGCTGTGCTTGTGCGTAAGTAGCGTTGTTCTTCAGGTCATACGCTTGCCACGGATGGACGAACATGACGTAGAAGTTCTTTCCATTAATTTTGAGCGGCTGGATTTTCGGACTTGCCAACGAAGCCTTGACCCGCGCCCTGCTGATAAGCTCAGGGGTAAGAAGATCCGTTGTCGCCAATGAATCCGCACCGTTAGTATAATCAGCACAAAGATAACGGTCGCCGTACCCGGCGGCTGTATCGGCGGTGGGCACCTGCGCCCCTGTGTTTGACCAGTCGTAATCGCCTGAAATAACCGTACCATTAACGTCCGTCAATGACCCGTGACCGACGCCAGCGAGTTTCAGGAAGAATTGCCGCTCGATAAACTCTTGCATACGAATAGAGATTTTTTCTTTCGCATCCATTCTCATGTCGTAAGCGTTTTTCTGCTCATCAAGCAGCCCCGTCAAACGGACAGGGAAACGAGCCTGGTCGATAATCACAGAATCAGAATAAGCGTTAATCGCCTCTTCGTTTCCTTCTGCTTCGTTATCGCCTGTGATGGCGTCGTTAGACAACTTTGCCGTTAGCCCGACTGTAATCGTATCCAAATTTGTTACTACTTGCTTTATGCAAGCGAGCAAGTCATTTCTGCTTGCTTCTCTGTGTCTCCATCAGAGTTCAGACTATATCTTCCCCCGACAAATTCATTTCGAGGGGGTAACGTGTAGTCGTTGAGGACTCCTCTGCCACGTTGATTAAGTTTGCGTATTTGTTGAATATCATCCAAGTCCTGCTGTGTATAATAATTCTGATTACCAGCATATAACTTGTTATGATTGATTCTTCTTCCGACAAAACTCATTAGAAGCTCTGCCTGTTTACGCTTACCAATCAAATAAGGATGTATTTTAGGAAGAGCATTTCCGCATCTCTTTAATCCCTGAACAATAATTTGATACACAGGTTTATGAGATGTCGTTCTTCCTCTTTCACAGATATAATGCGGAATGTTCATCAAAGAAAAAATGTGCCCAACACAATCAATAATTTCCTTATTAGTGTTATCAACTTTTAAGAAAACACTTGATCTCCAATATCCATTCTTTCTTCTATAAACCCTCATTGATAAACATCCTTCTCCGTCAATTATTCCTGCTAACCATCCTTTTTGGGCTTCGGTTGCCTGCTGATTGTCCATTGTTTCATCCTTTCGATTATCGCTTAATAAGCACGAATAGGTTTTAGGAGTTTCCAGCATATAGTTACCAAGGGCAATGTTAGATACCCTTTTGCTTCTCAAGATCATTCTTAACCTCGATGATGTTATTTGAACCTTCACCCATCATGCCGTTGGCTGTGAAGTAAAGATTGTCCATAACATCTTTGTAAAGCTCTTTCGACCAGATTTCCGGCCTCAAGGAATCAATTGAACGAGTATTGCTCACTTTTGTACCCTCTTTCTTTATGGATATTCCTGTATCGGCTTCCACTCGCCACACAGAGAACAAATCTTTCCATTGTTTATAAGTTTTACTGTCATAGCATAAAAAAAGAGCATCCCCTAAATGCAATTCGTCTATACGACGATTAGGAAGTGCTCTCTTTAAGTATTATTAACTACTTAAAATTATTTACTTGATTCTCGCATCAACCGTTCTCTGGTTGCGGCGGGTAGGTCGTTCCACTGCTTTTGACTTAATTTAGGAATGTCCTCAATAGTCAAATCATTATAATCAACTTCTCTTCGCCCTGATCCGCCAGTTATAGCGGCTGACGTTTTCTTTTTGCCCGCATTAGCAACTATGCGTTCAATCTTTTCTTTGGTTTCTTCTTTTGCCTTGCCGTTTCCTTCTTTTTTCTTCCCAAAATCGGGATGCGTTCTTGCTACCTTAACAATCTTTTCCACAAGTTGATCTTCGTCAACGTCTGGATTCATATATGCCCTTGTTATAAGCTCGGCCAAATCTTTATCGTCTTTTACAACTTCATTGGCCAAAGCAACATAAATTGTGAAATCCTCATACTTGCTCATCCCCAACAGCTCGGTGTTCTTTGCCTTCTCAGCTAAATATCTTTGTTGCTTCTCGTCAGGTCCAGTCTTTTCTTCGCCGGTCTTCTCGTCTTCTTTCCTGTCTTCTTCCGCTTTTTTAAATGCTATGACCTTCCTAATGTCTGCTGTTGTGATGTTTTCATCACCGGAATCAATCCGGTCTATCAACCCTTCAATGTCAGCTAACTGTTTGAGGTAAGACTTTTCTTTGGCGGTATAGAACTGCTTTTCCTTGTTGGCCTCATCAAGTGCTTCCTGGGCCTCTTGCCTTAACTGTTTGTTTCTTTTGTGCTTAAAATAAAGTGCCTTAGCGTTGGCCGTGAAGCTCTTGTGAAACTTTTTCTCATCCTTTTGGTAAGCCTCCTCCATCTGGTCGAAATCGTCGGGATCTAACGGATTGTCGTCATCTTCTTTCTTATCTTCTGCTTTCAGCTTCTCTTTCTCGTTTTCAGTATCTTGGTCATCGTTCTTCTTTGGAATTACTCCAGACTCTTCTCCGGCCTTAATCTCTTCCGCTGACAACCCTGTTACATCAACCTCTTGAGGAGTTTCTTCGATTGCTGGCTCTTCAATGATAACTTTTTCTTCACTCATTGCGCGATCTCCTTTTTTGGCTGTACCTGTGCCGCCTGCATCTGCGTCTCAAGTGCCGCCAAAATTTGTGATTTTGAACTTTCCGGTAAATTGCTCTCTTTTATCAAAACATCAGGCGGGATCGGAATACCCTTACTGGCCATGTCCATCAACATCATGTGATTGGACATCCTGGTCGTTTCGGTGTACGCACCCTCTCCGATAGTAATGTCATACTTTCCTAACGAGGCATCGTTTAAGACTTCGTTTAAAACCTGCCCGACAATCTGCGGATTAGTCTGCAACTGAATCTTTCCGTCCATTCCTAACTGCGGTTGCCCTGCCTCATCAAAAATAGGTTCTTTAAAGGCGTCCTGTTTCGCTAGCCACGAATCCCCCAGAACTTTCGCGGCTGTCTCAACGGTAAACAATTCTCCCAACTGCGAGAGAATGAACTTGCCAAGAATATTTTTTGTCTCTCCGTAGTTGTCAAGCGGCTCTTGAACCATCACCAGTCCCTGCCGCTGCTTTAACAGAATGGCCCGACCAGACTGCGAATCGCTATCATTCGCCAACAGGTCAGGATTAACTCCAGAGGCCTCTTTAATGTCTTGCGCGTTCTCTGCCGCCAGTTGAGCATGGCCCTGACTTAATGGTGTCGGATTGACTTTCCAGGACTGAGGAGTTGTTCCTCCTGCTTTCTCAACGTCGTACTCGATAACGATTCCAGGGGTAGAGCCGTACTTCTGCAGCTTATCTTTGTTAGGTTTATCTAATGCCCCTTTAGGTATGATGTTTCCTGAGTTGATAGATGAGTTAAGCAGTCTTAATTCCTGAGTCCGTCTTTTGTTATACTCAAACTGTAATGATCGAATCCCTCTGACAATGCCCTGGATGAGTAATTCTTTACTAATACCCTCTTCGACGTTCCACTCACAGAAGAATGGAATTAAGGGATATGCTTTCCACCTGGGATATGTCCACGCCACATCATCTTCAATCTCAGTTGACCCGATAAACGCTTTACGTCTTATTTCAGGGACTTCTTTTTCGATAATCACGCCATCCTGAATGGTAGATGCGTAGGCTTCGGCTTCTTCGTTGGTGTCAACCTCAATAAGCGTTCCGTCTGTTTTACTGGCTACATAATATTTCTTGGTTTTATCTTTATAATAATACTCGGCTAAGTCGTAATCTCCCGACACATTGTCAACATCCTCGCCCTCTTCATACTCCTGGTCTTTATATCCCTCATACTGAATAGTTGTCAGTTGCCCCTTCTCGTCAAAGATGAACTTTGAGTGTTCGGCTTTATCAATATCTTTTTCTTTACCAGGAAACAACTCTAGAAGCTGATCCCTTGTCAACCCCCTTGATATTTTGATAACATACTTTGAATCTGACAAGTCATATTCTTCCGTGTCCGGGTCAATCAGAATCTTCACGGCGCTGACTTTTTTGAACCTCAACTCTCCGTTAATCAGATCAAATGAATAGTCAATGTATGGCTCTAAGAAGCACGCCCCGCCAGTCACACCTGACTTAAACTGCGCTGAAAGTTTATTCTGCCCCCTTGACTTCTTCATCACACACTTAATCAGCTTCGTGGCAATTTCGGCTTTAATGGAATCTTCTTGACCTTCCGGGAAGGCAACCAAATCGCTGCGGCTCTGCCGTTCAATACCAGATAAGAGCTTGATGATTGGCTTGATCTTATTTATAGTTAAAGGCTCGACCCCGACCTTCCGCAACTCTGCCTCGTCTTGGGGATCCCACTGCTTACCGGCTGAAACTTCAAAGTCCTCTTTGTATTTCTCAAAGAAAGCTTTGTTCTTGCGCTGAGCATAACGCAGGTTTTTTAAGCAGTCTTGAACCGTGAGTTTTTTATTTTCTTCGGCCACTCTTGCGCCTCTCTGCGGATTTCATGCCGCCAACTTTTGAATAAATGGAATATTTGTTGAACAGCTCTTTAATGCCTAACCCAAGTGGTTCATCGGATTCCACATTGAGGCTGATTCTATTGCCATTCTTAGAGCAGAAAATAATACGAATAGAGCCAGTAGATAATGGGGCAAACGATTGTTTTAGTATTTCCGTCATTTCCGTTTTCGCTTCTTTATCGCTATCTTCTTTGGCCTCATGGCCGGGATTGAACAAGTATTCGCCATTTAAACCCTCGCTCTCTGCACCGGGACACCGTTTTCCATGACGTATCCCGCCTTAACCATCTTGCGAGCTTTGTCTTTAATGAACTTCTTGTGTTCCTCGGATAAACTCTCGAATCCCTTCTTGCGGGTAAGCCAGCTGATGATCTGCTGTTCAAGGCTTAACTCGGACTCTGCTTTAATTTGACTATCTATTTCTGCGTCTAATGCAGATTCCTCCTCAATAGTTCGGCCTGCTTCAATTCTCTCTTTCTCACGATTTTCGGCGTAAGATTTCAATTCCTGCTTTGAGTCTACTTTCTTTGGTCTGCCTCTTGGCATTGCCAATCCTTTCGTTAAAAATCAGGAGCCGGATAGAACGAGTCTTTCGGGCAGTTAGTAACAGCGAAAGCTACCCGGCTCATTCAAGAGCTTTAATCCTGTTCTCCGATTGCTTAACCCGCCCTACTGCCCATGAAAGGCGGGTGTTACGCCCGGATATATTCATAAGCAAGTTGCCTATTAGCGGCGGACGCTCGTTGTCGCCCGTCAGTTGCCGCAGTCTTTAGATTCGCCTATGCCGGTGTCCCGCAGACACACTTCACGATTTTTTAGAGTGTTCGTGCCAGCAAACACTAAACATACTTCTTAAACATCTTATAAACGTACTTCTCCGCTCTCTCGTCGCCGTTGAACTTGCGCTGTGCCGCTATCTTGGCTGCTTTCCTAAGTTGTTTGGCTTTGTGGCCGTTCATCCTCGACCTGCTGTTAGAAGTAGAATTGCAATCATGAGCATTAAGGACATATTGATTTTCATCGTTAGGCGGTTGCTATGTTGTCTAACCATGCCTTGCCAATGCGCTCAATCCCCCCAAGAAATTCATCAGAATCAGCCAGAATAAAAATATCTCCATGCCTCTCATTCCACATATCATTCAACTTGTGCATCGGAGTGCTCCCGCAAAGTTCAGGGCCAAACGCCCATCTAGTACATTTGTCAACGTCAGCAACCTCTACGCTCTGCAAGATGCCGTCAACATCAAATCTGTAATTCCAAAGCATTATACCGTCCTCGGATTAAAACTCAACTCTTCCGTCTCGTCAAAATATCCCTCTTTCTTTCGCCAGGGCTGAACGTATTGCAGACCATATAACCCCATTGTATAACAGTCTGCGCGGTCTGGGCTTCGGCCGATCTCTTTCTTGATCTGATCTTTCGGTAACAACTTGATCTGCCCCTTCGACCCGGTGACCTTGTAAAACACCTTGACCAACTGCTTTCTTAAATCTTCATCGTCATGGCACGGGTATTCGATTTCTTTATCCTGTATCTTCCGCATGGTGTACCAATACGCCAAATCTCTAAGGTTCACAACCTCACTTTTATTGGCTTTCTGCGCGCCGTTAAACTTCTGCACCCTCTTTCCCAACTCGCTCAACCTGTCAGCTATGCCTATGCCTATCCCTACCGTGTCAATAATAAAATCGTCTATAGTGTGCTTGGCGCTCATCACCATCAACTCACCGGCAACCTTCATTGTATCACGTTCAAACATTATCTTTGTATCAATACGCCGTCCGTTCTCGAGTACATAGATAACACATTCGTCTCCGCCCATAGCCGGATCACAAGCAATGATCTTGTACCTCTTCGGAAAGTGAATCTGTAATCCTTTAAGGGCCTCAAGCATCTGGTTGGTAATGATGACAAACTTATCGCCCGACACGTTCCAGTCATTCTCGACGAACTGTGCGTATATTTCCGGCTTGGTCTTTTTCATTATCTCCAAACCGTCGAGGAAGTCGTCAGGGAGAACGTCTTTGTTGTCAAACGTTTTTGCCTCTATCAACTCTCCCTGCTCCAGCTCCCCTTCTTTCCACAACCTTCTCATCCAGTGGTCGCCAGCATTGGCAATAACAAACCCCGACCTAAAAGGTATACCTAAAGACTTGAAATAATCGTCCGGCTCAACCTGCCTTCTAAGTCGGCCGAATAACATAAAAAACTCATGATCTGTTTCAAGCTCGTCGCCTTGCTCTATGGCGTAGAACCCAAGATTTGTATTTTGAATTATTGCCAACTCCTCGATATGCCTAAACATGAGAATTGACCCGTTATCAAACCCTACATTTCTTTTAGAGTCAATCTTCATGCCAGTATATTTTTCGAAGTCTTTACAGGTCGAATCTCTAAGGTCAACAAATTCTTTCCTAAAAATAATACCTAAGTTTTTGGGAATATGTCGACTGTATATTAAAGAGCGAAGTATTAAGCTAAGAGACTTCCCCGTTCCCCATCCACCGACAAACGCAGGAAATCGTTTTTTGCTAAATATAAAATCATCTTGAAACTTCTTGATTTTGAACTTTGTGTCTTGAAACTCTTGTTCTTTTATGACACTCGGCGCAATAGGTAATTCCATTTTCCAACTCCCAGAATGGATCATAACATTGAGTTGACCTGCAACTTTACTAAGTTGTCAGGTCGAACTCGTTGTTATACGTCCCACTTCCCCGTATCGTCTTTGTCGAAAGTCTTTTTCAAACAGAAATTACCTTTCGTGTGGAAAATTACAATCCCCTCGGGATTCATGAATCCGGGGGCGGCAATGCTTCCGGTAGACTTAAGCGAATCCATAACAGCGGAAACATTCAAGTCGCCAAAATCACCACGCCAAAGAATAGGCACGACTCCGCAACAGGCGGGGCGATCTTTTTCCCAGCGTGAAACATTGAAAAGGGAAAAGCGTTTTTCGCCTTTCTGTAATCCGTACCCACGCTGAATACCACTCCCCCACCACTCACCAAAATGACGACCAACCCCGAGCGCCATAAGCTCTTCTTTGTGTTCGTGCGCCCAGCGAGAAAAACCGAAATTGTCATTTTCTGGCGTAATCCAGCGAGTGCGTGATCCGGTAAAAAACTGACCATCCTCAGTAATGAGGATTTGTGCGTTTGTACCGTCAATCTTTTCAGTGACAATGACCTCGCGGCTATACCGCGCCATTTTCGGGAACTCTAAAAAATCTGCCATAGCAAGCTCCTTTTCCTTTGCACGAAGTCAGGAACAATACTTGTTCCTCTTATTACTTTTCAATACGAGATACTTCTTCTCGCATATCGGACAACTCTTTGCTATTCTCTGTGCTGTTTTGTTTGCCATCTGGTCTAATTATAATTAATCTGTTCTGTATTAATCCTTCCCCCCCTACTCTTTGCACGATATATTTTGCAGCAACCGTCGTCAGGATTTTCATCTTATCGTCATTTGATAATTTCTCAAAATTATTTAATGCCCACAAAACAGACATCTCTGCAAGTTGGGCTATCTTAAGATCATCAAACCTCGATTTTCTTCCCGAACCTACGCCACCCATAAAAACCCCTTTTAAAAATTATAAATAATTATTTACCAAACACTTATAAAAAAAGAAAACCCCAGGACATAGACTAGCATAAAAGTAGATAAATGTAAAGGCTTGACATACCAAGCTGCTTAGTGTATGTTGAGAAGACAGAAAGGAGGTGCAATCATGACCATGGAAAATCAAGCGAAAAAGGCCATTATAAGCGAGTATATGCGAGCTAAGGGCAAGCGCGGCGGAAGCTCTAAAAGCCCCGCCAAGGGGCAAGCGGCGAGGGAATCGCTGGCAAAGGCAAGGGCTATCAGATCGGAGCGGATAGCGCGGCGCAAGGCTGAGGGGACAGCAAGCGGCTTGCACATATAGAGTAGAGAGGCCTTTTTGAGGCTCATCTCGACGCTGAGAAAAAAAATAAAAAAAAGATTAAAAAAGATGTTGACACAGCAAGCCGCTTAGTATATACTTATTTTGTGGGTTGAGGGGCAGGCATGAGGCAGGCACCGGGAGCCACAAAAAAAAGGAGAGACCAGATGAATAAAATGACAAAGAAGCAAGCTACAAATATAGGCAGGTCAAATCTTAAGGATGCAATAACTAAGGAGCAGGCGGTAGAGGCGATGATATATATCGCATGGGGCACCGTGGGGAGAGAGTACGTGTCCCCGATAGGCAGAGCACGTGGCATATCAGCAGCCATTGCCCGCCTTACCCAGCCCGTGGCATATAAGATAGCACGGATTGCCCCACGGTCTGCAGAGCAGATGTGGATCGTGTTACAACAGGCGGATGTTGTACGCCTGTAATACACCGGGTCAAGTAACTAATTACTAATATCCGGGGCTAATATGCCCCGGAAGCCAAAAAAAAGGAGAGACCAGCATGAATTTCTATTTAAAATTCGGGAACAACATGTGCAAAGAAGAAAAAAAGCACATGGACAACATGATTAACGAGATTATAACCGAGACCGGATGCGGGTTGCCGGGCTTAGAAAAGTACAGTCAGGTGCGCACAACGGCCATCGGCAGCGATGGCGCTGTGAAAATACGCTTACTAGATTACGGCGTTGGCATAGCGGGCTATGATAGAGCCCTGCATCCGCTAGCATACAAGCGGATACTCGATTTAAGTCGCAGGACTCGGCACCCTGTAAAACTCTGTCGGGATGTGTATATCGCTAGCAATCAGCGCAGACCTCGTATCCATACATACCCGCTATTCTTAGCGGATATGATAACGGAAATATCCAAAATTGCATGGGACATAGTCTCATGCGCCGAAAAAATGTACAAAGAAGCGGAAGCCAGTAAGCACGAGGCTAATGACAGCTATGCACAGTTAGCCTCGAAGCATGCCCGTCTACAAACGGCGCATGACCAACTACAGTCAGCCAGGGACAGCGCGTCCCGTGCACTGAAAAAAGAAAAAAGAAAAACGAAAAAAATGAAACGCAGGATATTGGCGGCGATCTAAGTTTCCCCCGGCCCGGACTAACCATCCGGGCTTTTTTTTGTTTATTTTTGTTAGCACTGTATGTTGTAGACTGCCAATTATTATTTTTTCAGTTAGTCTGGCTCACTGGATTGGTTAGGATAACTACGGAGCGGAACATGGAGCGGAACTACGGAACAGGGGGGGGGAAGTTTCTATACGTCTCTACGTATACTATATTTACTTTAGTAATTTTAGGGGGGGGGTAAGGTATATTATCGCTCCGGAGTATATAAGCATATGGGATATAAAGGCTTATCAGGAGCGGAACATTGAGCGGAACATTTTTTATTTCCGCTCTTCGCTCCTGTTTTCCGCTCCAAAACAGGGTTTTCAAAAAAAAGAGCGGAACCTTTGGAAAAGTTCCGCTCCGTTAAAATCTCTTATTTTTCTTATTCTTCACATTTTAAAATCCACTTCTGACTCACTGGAATGCTTACGGAATCTAATCCATGCCAGCCATGCACCCTATCACCAAAGGGCTGTAGTACGCTTTCGACTTTTTTGCCTCGATATTCCTCAAGCAATTTCCGGTTAAATTTCTTGAAAGGTAAAAAGTTTTTATGACCGTTAGCAACAATCCAATTTTTATATAATTCCCAAACATCTTTTTTTGTTATACAAACATTCTGGTTTAGTTCCAGGCAATCTTCTAAAAAATCAAGCAGGGGGTTATTCTCTTTGCGGAGTTCTTCATTGAATTTTTTAGAATAGATGTTTTCTGAGAACTTGTTTTCAGCGATCAAGCGGTCATATCCGATTAAAATCCAGTTAAAAATTCCGGTAAGCTGTTCTGGTGTGGCAAATTTATGTTTTAAATCCACGTCTGCGTCCGGCCCTGAGAAAATATTATCAAACTGGACGCTCAAAAGTCTACGGTAGAAGGCATTTGTTGAATCATGAATATATGGAAAGTTGTTTACGCAAAAAATCAATTTACAGGAAACGTCTTGAGAGGTCGTCGGAAGATATTTTTCATTAAAGAATATGGCCTCGCCAGATACTATCTTTTTAAAAATACCCTCATAATATCGGGCGTGTTCGGTGAGGTCTGAATCAATGTTTATTTTTTTGCCTCGGATATCGCATCTGGCTGAGGCATCGGAAAGCCCCTCAAGCGGGACGGCAGAACAGTTTTTACTGCCAATAATATTTCTTAGCGTATCAACAAAAACGCTTTTGCCGGTGCTCCCGGGGCCATGCAACAAAAGGGCTTTTTCAAATTTACAGCTTTTAAAAAAGCAATAACCTGCAAACTCTTGGAGAAGTTTTATTTTGTTTATATCTCCACGAAGTGATTCATGTAGATATTTTTCCCAAAGAGTAGCAGGGGCTTCGGGAGTATATGGATATTCAAGGCGACTTAAAAAAAACATTTCTGAAGAAAAGGCGGATAATTCTTTCGTTTTCAGATTTAAAATCCCATTTTTAAGGCACAAAAAACCGGCGGGATCCGTTTTTTCAATTGCGATAACGGATAGCATCAGTATATTATCTATCACATCTTGTCTTTTCCTGGGGGTTAGTTTTATCCCTCCGGGCAAAGATGCAATCATGTTTTCAATGCTTGTTGTTTTACGGGCAGATGCTATCTGTTTATAATATCCGGACGACTCTTCGTAAACATAAATTTTCTGGCTTTCCGCCAACGCTATAGTTTTATGTTTCCGGCAAAAATCCATTGCAAAAGCAAGGCTCTTTTCTGGTTCAACACCTTCCAACATCTTTTCTTCAATCCCCATTGGTAAGCCTCCTTATTGCCGCGTTGAAAGAAATTCCATATAATTTTTGTATAAAAGCTATTGAATCCATGTGCAAATCGCAAGAGAAACAATGAAAAGTATTATTTTTATTGATTATTGCGCTTGGCGTTTTGTCGGGATGGAAAGGACAAGCGACTTTCGAGCCTCTGCGCCGGAAATTGAACAGGCTTATTATAGGCGTATTCTTTGCTTTTTGCTTGTCGTCTTCCCTCAGATCGCCAACACGTGACGGCTTTGTATATTCTAAAAACTTCTTAAGTTCATTATACCTCTTGATTTTACGGTCTATTTTCATCCAGCAAAAAATGATCTCAGGGACCGGATGCCGAAGCATGGCTATATTATATCCCTCAACCCGAGCGGATAGCTTCTTGGCCTCATTCTGCGCGATTTTACGGCATTCTTGGAATGCTTTGGCAATTTGCCATATAGAAGGCTTCGGGGTATATTTATCTTCCATGGCCAGCATGTCTAAATATTGGTTGTCGGTCATATTCTTACCTCAAAATAAAAAGCCCCCAAGCGCGGACAAAATCTGCAAAGAGAATGTCAGGATGCGCCTGAGGGCATAAAAAAAGACACCCCTTTGGTGTCTTTAAATAAATCTATAAAATGTCGCCTGTCATTTCTCTTTGCATGTAACCACTATACCACAAAACACGCAAAAGTCAACTGTCCTAATAATTTTTACCGCGCCAGCGTCGAGGAATATTATTTTTTATATTTTATTAGAAGGGGGCTTCTAATAAAAAAAACACCCGTCCAGCTCTCTTCAAGACCGCTCCGCGTGGGCGGCAACCGGACGGGTGATTTGTCAGTGTGATGTTCTCTGTTTCAATCCACGCGCTGAACGCTTGCCAGCGCGACGCTTATTTCATATCATCATCCCAGGCCGTTTCTACGGCGCGGGCTGGCTGGACGATATCGCGCGGGCCAAACGGGCCATCACTCAGAGCCTTTGCTGTTTCGGGCGGGTAGCCTTGAGGCAAGATGCGGGGCTTTTCTGCCGGCGCATCAAACTGATACTCTACGATATTGGCATAAAACTTCCCGTTCGGTTCTCCCGTTTGCCTGTCCGTTCCTTCGTTGTGGACAACCAACGCTTTTAATTCGCGCCCAATCCACATGTCAGTGTCAATTTCAATGTCTCCGCGGCACGGCTCGCCAATAGCTTTCAGGAAAAGACGAGTGAACCCAAAGCCTTTAGCCTCAAAATCAAGACAGCATCTATTTAAAAGCGTCCGGCCTTCTTCTTTCCCGCCTTTAACTTCGAGCTTTACGGCGACAACATCGTCATTGTTTTTATCTTCAATTACGTCCACAACCTGGAATTCATGCCACCCTTCCGACGGCTTTTGAAAACTGTTTTGCGGTTCTGTGTCTGGTGCTGAGCCTCTGCGTTTTACCATTGTCTTTATCTCCTTATCTTTTGATTTGAAAAGTATGCCCGCACTTCGGACATACACATTTATTTTTAAGCATTTCTTCAAGCCTTGCCTGTTCCGCTCTTGCGGCCTCGGCCTCCTGCTTGAGCCTTCGCTTCAAGCGCGTCACGTTCGGCCTTAGCCTTAGCGTCGGCCTCACGCTGTATTCTCTCAGCTTCTTCTTTCTGCTTGCGTAGCGCTTCTTCCTGTCTCTTTCTTTCGGCTTCGGACTTGGCTTTTTCTTCTGCAAGTATCTTTTCTTGTCTTGCCTTCTCTTCCTTGGCCTTCCGCTCTGCGGCCTCGGCCTCCTGCTTGAGCCTTTCGTTTTCTGCTTTTATCCGGGCTTGTTCATCTTCGTAGTCTTTCTTTTGTTTTTTTAGGAGCGCAAGGCCCTTTTCAAAAACTTCTTGGCTCATGCCCCGAAAGTCAGGCTCTTCTTTCGGCCAGAACTGCCGATATTCAGACGCGACCAATTTTCTTTCTTTAGCGACAGCATCAAGCCGTTCGTTTTCAATCCGCTCTTCTTCCATCCTTCTTTCAATCTCTTGCCTTCTTGCTTCGCGTTCTGCCTCTTCTTTTAACTCAACAAATTTTTCCTGCTTTTCTAAATATTCCTCAACAGGAACAATCAAGGCTTTTAAAACGTTGGCAATCCCATCTATTGCTTTCCCCTCGCGGAGCGATTGCTCTTTCAACTCTTTGCGTGATTTCTCAATAGCCAATCTTTTTTCTTTTAAAAACAGTCTGCCAGTACGGGCCAATTTCATTTCAACTTCTTGCGATGCATCGGTAACAACCAGCGTCTTTGCTCGCTTTTCCCACTCTGCCGCGATGTCAAAGTAATTCTGGAAATTATCCAGAATATATTGAGCCTTAGACTTTTCAAGCCCGCTTTCCTGCACGATAGTTTGTAGGTCATTTGCCATTTTTGTTTCCTTTTATTGTATTTTGTTTATGACTGTTTTTAAATCCGCGCAGAACAATTCCAACTCCACGGAAAGTTTTTTTATAAAATCTTCGTTTCTGGCAACGCGGACAACCAGGGGCCGGATCCCTGGATAATAAGAAACAAAGTCGCACCACTTCCGGCCAGTAACCAAGAGCTGTCCCTGCACTTGCTGGATGTAGTCTGATGGCAATGCACCACGCAAGAGATAATCAACATGCACAGCCAGCGACGGACACTTTATCTCAATCAATCCGTCCTCTCCAACTAACCCGTCAGGGCTACAGCCGAAAGACTCCGTATCATCAAGGCAAAACCCGACCTCTTGAACCGTCGTGCCCGTTACCAGCTCATAATATTGCCTTGCCTCTGCTTCTAACTCAACGCCTCTTTGCATAGCGGCATTCTGATAGGTCTCTTCTGGCATACCTAAAATTTTCTCACCGGCCAGTTGGTACATATACTTTTGCGCTTGTTTGCTGGGCTTACCGTCGGATGTGACGATGCGGTCAAAGCCTGAGGCTGTTGGCTTGCCTGCTCTTGCGGCATACCATTCCGGAGTACGTTGGGCTACGCTGATCATTTTCATTTCTTCGCCCTTTCCATGAGTGCCATCTTGGCCTTAGCAAACTGCGACGCCGGAATATTCTCAACCGCGTCCACTCCCATATATTTCAAAAACTGGTCACGCGGGGCTTTAGAAGAGATAATTAAGTCCTCGATTATTTTCTTTTTGTTGTCGTCGAGAAGCTCCTCAACTGCTCCGCGACCGTCGTCGTCTACGTTATCCGTTGCAAGCCCCAGAAGCGACAACAGGGAATATCTCTGTAAATATGTTATTGTGCTACCTATCGCCTGGATTGAGTTTTTAGAGCCGGAAGTGTCGGCGTCGGCAGACAGTGAGGTCTCTTCAAAATGGCCCTGCTCGTGAGAAATTCGGCAGGCAACAACGATCTTGCCGTTTTGGTGTGTGCGCCAAGAAACAGAAAGCCCGTTTTGACTCAGCCCTTCGGAAATCTTCTCGACGATATTCCCGAGGGTTGCATGTTGGTATTTTGTTTGATTATATTTTACCGTCTTGTCTTTTTCAATCTTGATAGGCAGAGCCTTAAACGCGGCCATCGCCTTATTAAAGGCTTTCCGCGCCTCATTGCCCTCCCAGATCATCTGCATTTCCAGCAATTTTTGCAGTTTGTCGAGATCTGCTCCTCCTGCGAGTGCCGCTGAAATCATGTCGTTGGGTGTTTTTTGTGCTGCTGGTAAATTTTCCATTCGGTCTTTCTCCTTGTTTTATGGTTAACTTCTACACCCAATATACCACACGGTCAATCTTTTTCAAGAAAAATATTGAAAAATATTTACCATGTGGTATGATTAAGACATGAGCAAGAAACTGGAGCTGCAGATGAAAGCCTTCTCTAATATGACCGCGTTGATGTCGGGGAAGCCGGAGGACTTGAAACAGCCTCGAAAAAAGCGCAAGAAAGAAGAAGGCCCACGGGATTTGAGGGAAGCCCGGTTTCGCAATGAAGAAGTTTATCCTTTCCTGAAATCATATAAAAAGATTAAGGATTACAAGCGCATTGAAAACGGGATATGCCATAAACACGGCAAATCAATTCCCGACTTTATTTTCTGGACAGAAAAAAGGCAGTACTGGTTAGAGTTGAAAGCCCCTGACGGGGTATTGCTCGACGGGCAGGCAGAGTTTAGAGACCACTGTATACGCACAGGAGAGGCGTATATCCTGGCAAAAACGATAAAAGATATAATCAACGGAATAGAAAAAGAGGAAGGGACAAAAAGAATATGCGAATAAAAGAACCTAAGGTAATGATGTGCTTTAAACTATCGCCAGCGAAACGCGACAAGTACCGACGCGCCTGCCGTATATTAGGGAAGAAGATGTGCTGGGCGATTGAGACCAAGATTGACGAGGTTATAAGAGAAGCGGATAATTTTAAGAAAGGTATTGACAAGTCAATATCGGCGTGATATTCTTTTGTTGTAGCACAAGACCAACCAACAACAGGAGACGACCAAAAATGAAAAGAATAACCTACGAAACGATAAAAAAGCTGGAAAATGACGGCTGGAAAATCATAACCCTCTCTGCCTGTATCTTCTCTAAGCATCACAAGGCGCAGGGCTGGTATGCAAACCTCCTCAAAGACGGAGCCTACCTCTACGTAGAGATCGAAGAAGAAAAAACACTGGGGCATACCGACACACAGCTTGAATGCCCCAAATGCGGACGACTCTACAATGAGGGAGAAGACGACAGCTTCGGAGAATGCCCTGACTGCGAAGTCGCGTGGGACTGGAAGAAGGAAATTCCGAAGGACTACATATAACTATTCCCCTGCCGGACGGGTTGCCGCCCGTGACTGCCCAGTCGAACCGGCGGGGGATTTTTAAAGAAAGGATTTAGAATGTCAAAAGTTAACTGTCCCTGCGGCAATCAATTATCAAACGTTTGTAGTCCGTCCAGCGTGGAGGGGTATCTTCTCTCTGGTTATCAGCGTGATGTAATATCTGATGACGGACAAATACAGGCAGACAAATTATGTTCTATTCTTAGAGATGTTTGGGAATGTCAATCTTGCGGGAGATTGGCGATTGCATATCCCTCAAAGGGAGACCGTACGCTGAAATGGTATAAGCCAGAAGACAACATACCTGGCAAGCTTTTTGATGAGTAATAAATTTAAAGAAAGGAACGACCAATGACCATGTTAGGCTTTAAAAACCAAGAAGACTTCGAGCATTTTGAGAGGATAAAGGACGAAGGGGCAGAGACTCCTACGGAGGCATTTTACCGGGAATGCCGGGAAACCTTCCACTGGTACGTAATCCCGGTAATCATTATCTCTCTTTTAGCACTACTTTTTATCGTCATGCGCCCGGCAGAAGTAAAGGCCGATGAAATCGCAATCCAGACGATTGCATACGAGGCCCGAGGCGAAACGTTTGAAGGGCAGGTAGCCGTTGCCAGCGTTATAAAAAAGCGGATGGAAGAAAAGAATAAGACAGCCGAACAGGTAGTTTTACAACCTCACCAATTCTCGTGCTGGCATCCCAAAACCCACAAGCCCACACAAAAAGCGAAGCTATCAGCCAAGGCTCTTGAGACCGCAAGAAAAGCATGGGAGACGGCGACAGCCGACATATATAACCACTATGCGCGATATGACTGCAAGCCAAGCTGGATAAAGTCGTCGAAGCAATCGAAGAGAATAAACAATCACATCTTTTATCAATTGTGAGGATAAAGAAAATGCCAAATAACGAAGACAACGTACCATCATCTGAGGCTGTATTAGTCACGCTCATAGTTTTCGGATTTTTAGCATCTGGGATATTTACAATCTTTGTTGCTGTAAAAATATACCTGATTAAGTTTTACTTTTAACGGCTTATCCAGACCTATCCCCCGCCGAGTCGCTTTGGTCGGCGTCCTGCCGGAACTTTTTCCGGTCTTGGCGGGGATTTTAAAAAGGAGGAAGGAATGGAAATAACAG
>Ga0265297_10003260_pt1 | contig 29906 bp, 30 predicted proteins | sample Munlanlwell13791_FD_192502 | JGI IMG/M metagenome (GOLD analysis project Ga0265297, IMG submission 192502) | Leachate microbial communities from a municipal landfill in Southern Ontario, Canada - Leachate well 137-91 | ecosystem: Engineered > Solid waste > Landfill > Unclassified | place...
CCACATGATTATCGATATTGGCGGCGGGACTTCAGAAATGGCGGTTATTTCTTTGGGCGGGATTGTGGCTTCCACTTCTGTCCGGATTGGCGGTAACCGATTCGATACGGCGATTGCCGATTTTATTCGCCGGAAATATAATTTGGCTGTTGGCGAGCGAACGGCTGAAAGAATTAAAATTAACATCGGTTCAGCCATGTATATGGAGGAGCGGTTATCCGAAGAAGTGCGGGGCCGTGATATTGTCACTGGCTTGCCGCGGACGATCATGGTGACTTCCGATGATATTACCGATGCGATTCAAGGCGAGCTGGAAGGAATTATTCAGGCCGTTAAAGATGTTTTACATAAAACGCCGCCGGAACTTTCTGCTGATGTGATTGATAAGGGAATTATAATGTCGGGCGGCTCCAGTCTTTTGCGTAACATTGATCAGCTAGTTACTCGAGTGACCGGTGTGCCGGCTTATGTCGCGGACGAAGCTTTATTTTGTGTCGCCAAAGGCACAGGTATTGCCTTGGAAAATCTGGAGTCATATAAACGCAGTATTTTGGCGATAAAATAATTATTAGTAATATGGTTAATGCTGAAATAATAAATGAAACTGAATCAGAGGCCCCATCTGATATTGAAAAGCAAGTTTGGATTCAGACTTGGCGGGAGTTTTTACAATCCGAGCTAATGAATGCCGGCAAAGGCACATATGAAGAATTAATTAAGATAGCCGAAATGTCTGGATAAAGAAATAGAAAAAATTGCCTTTGAACGCTTAGGAATGCAAGTTGCCGAAGGAAAAATCGTTGAATTTCCTTATCCATCCGAAATCGGTGCAGAGCCAGAAAGAAAGCCAAAAGCCGCTTAAAAGCAAGCCATCATTTCTTTGCTTGGCGGGAAAGTTTCATCGGACCGAAATGGTCTTTTTTAAATTGGTCTAAAACAAAAAATTTGCTATAATTAAATCATGAAAGAATTTTGGAAAAAAACCAAAAAGTCAGTCATAATTTTATTTTGTCTCTTTATGATAACCGGCTTTTGGCTTTTTTTATTTATCCTTAATTTTAATTCCGGCAAAACCGTTTATGGGGTGACTTTCAGTAAAGAATATGCCGGTCAGCTTGGCTTAGACTGGCAGAAGACTTATTCGGCGATTTTGGATGATTTGAAAGTTAGCAATTTAAGATTAGTTGCCTATTGGGACGAGATTGAAGCCAAACAAGATATTTTTGATTTTACCGATTTGGATTGGCAGCTCCAGCAGGCTCGGGATAGAAATATTGAAGTAATTTTAGTCGTCGGCCGCCGGACGCCGCGCTGGCCCGAATGTCATGATCCGGCCTGGCTTTCACCCTTAGCGCCATTAGCCATAAAGCAACAACAGCTGGAATTCATCAAAACCGTTGTCAATCGCTATAAAGATAATCCGGCAATTTATGCCTGGCAAGTGGAAAATGAGCCGTTCTTGACGGTTTTTGGCGAATGTCCCTTGCCGGATAAACAATTTTTAATCCAGGAAGTCAGCTTAGTTAAATCATTAGATCAAAAACCGATTATAATTACTGACAGCGGCGAGCTTGGCTGGTGGCAAAGCGCGGCCTCGCTTGGCGACATTTTAGGCAGCACCATGTATCGAATTGTTTGGAATGAAAATTTAGGTTTTTGGGATTACTTTTTTATCCCGCCGGCATTTTATCATTATAAGGCCGAGTTGACGAAATTTTTTCATCCCAATCTAAAAAAAGTTATCATTACTGAATTGCAAATGGAACCTTGGACGTTTAACCGGCAAATGACCGATTTAACCTGGACCGAGCAGGAGCAATCTTTCAGCTTAAAGCGTTTTCAGGATAATATTATTTACGTTAAAAAAACTGGCTTTCCCGAAGTCTATCTGTGGGGAGCCGAGTATTGGTATTGGCTAATCAATCAAGGCCATCCCGAAATTTGGCAGCAGGCGAAAATGCTTTGGCAGTAGAATAAGAAATTAAAAAATTAAGAAAATAAAAAAATAAAGCATAGCTTAGTCTTAATTTATTAATTTCTTATTTTCTTAATTTTTTATCTTACTGCCTGGCCGAGGCAAAAATCGGCATCATCGGCGGCATAGAGCGATTGTCTCTTTATTTTATTAATTTCCAAATAATGTAAGTTGGGTAGTGCCCCTTTTTTGTTTCAATGTTTTATGTTATAATTAAGTCTTGCCAAATCCCTATTTTATGATAAAATGTAGGCATGCCTAAAGCCTCAGACAACCGATTTCAGTGGCCGATTGTTGGCCACTCTAATATTGTCAGTTATTTACAGCAAAGCCTTTTAAATGGCCGGCTGGCCCAGGCTTACTTATTTGTCGGCCCCTCTCAAGTCGGCAAGACAACGATTGTTGAAAATTTTGTTAATTCTTTGGTCTGCGAGAATTTGCATCAAGGAAAAGGATTGGTGCCTTGCAGTCAGTGCCGGCATTGCAGCCAGATAAAAAATAAAATTCATCCCGATATTTTTTGGCTGAAAAGGATAGAAAATGAAAAGAATGGCAAGTTAAAAAAGAATATTGGCATCGAGCAAATCCGGGAATTGCAGAATAAATTAAGCCTTCATTCTTTTTTGGATTCATATAAAATTGCCATCATCAATGAGGCCCAAACTTTAAGTTCTGAAGCCGCCAATTCCTTATTAAAAACTTTAGAGGAGCCGACACCTAAAACAATACTTATCCTTTTAACCACCAGCCTGGCTTCTTTGCCCCAAACCATTGTTTCTCGCTGTCAGGTTTTGAAATTTTTGCCAGTCAGCAGCCAAGAAATTTTTGATTATCTGATTTCATTAAAAATTGAGCGAAAAAAAGCCAAGATTTTGGCCGCCTTGGCCTTTGGCCGGCCCGGTTTAGCCATTAATTATTTTAACGAACCGGAAGATTATCTTACATTTCAGGATCAAATCAGCCAATTCATTGGTTTAATGAAAGGGGATATCAGCAATCGTTTTAAGATTGTTGACAATTTAGCGCCGGGTAATGATGTTAATTCAATCAAAGAATCTTTAAGCGTCTGGCAAAAAATTTTTAGAGATTTATCTTTAATCAAAATTGGCGCCGAGAATTTAGTTAGCAATTTGAATTTTCAAACTGAGTTGAAATCATTAGCGGCCGGTTACAGCCGAGACGGTTTGCTCAAAATTATGGCGGAAATTAGCACGGCAAAACGTTATTTGGATGCCAATGTCAATCCTAAATTAACTTTAGAAAATCTAATTTTAAGTTTCTGATATAAAATAATTTTTAAACTTTTTTGCCGAAAAACCTATGAAAAGAATAAAAGGAAAAAAAACTTTAGTTTTGCTTCTGCTTTCCCTCACTTTAATTAGCGGCTGTGTCATCAAATTCGGTAATACCAAACCAACGGCCCAAGCCGGAGTTTTTAAATCTTTTGATAAGGGCAATACTTGGGTACAAAAGAATTTATTTTTGCATGCCGGCGGCACTGGCAGTATCTCGGGCCTGAATGTTATTTCTTTGAATTTCGATCCGCAGGATAACAAAGCGATTTATTTGGCTTCTGGCAGTAATGGCTTGCTTTATAGCTATGACGCCGCTGACAGCTGGCAAAAAGCCAAAGGAATTCCTGACGGGCGAATTGAATCAGTCGCCGTTGATCCGAAAAACAAATGCATTATTTATTCCACTTTTGCCGCGGCCATTCGTAAAAGCGTTGATTGCAGCCGGAGCTGGCAAGAGATTTATGTTGATACTCGCGCCGATAAGACGGTAACTGCCCTGGCTATTGACCCTTATAACAATTTGGTTGTTTATGCTGGCAATAGTGCCGGCGATGTTTTGAAAAGCATTGACGGCGGCGGCAATTGGCAAGTCAGCAACCGTTTCAATAATCCGATCACTAAAATTTTAATCGACCCCGTTGATAGCCGAACGATCTATGCCGCTACCAAGGCTAAAGGTATTTTTAAAACCATTACGGCGGGAGCTGATTGGTTTGATCTTAATGAGACCTTAAAGCCATACTCGGGCTCGTTAGAATACAAAAATTTAATATTTGATTATAGCCAGCCCAATTCACTTTTACTGGTAGCTAAGTATGGCTTAATTAAAACCACTGATGGCGGCACCAATTGGGAGCCGATAAAATTAATTACCCCGCCGGCCAGCACGGATATTTATTCGGTGGCAATTAACCCGAAAGATAATAAAGAAATTTATTATGCTACGGCTTCAACTTTTTATAAAACCACTGATGGCGGCCAAAACTGGATTACCAAAAGATTGCCTTCCGCCGCGGTGGCGACTTATTTGGCTGTTGATCCCTTGGATCCCAATATTATTTATCTGGGCATGTCAAATCTTAATAAAAAATAACAAATATGAGTTCATTAATTGACAATTATAAATCCGATTTTGGCCGGGCGATTGATAGTTTAACCAATGAACTGGCAACCTTAAGGGTCGGCCGGGCTAACCCGGTAATGGTTGAAAATATTTTAGTTCAAGCCTATGGCGTTAAAACCCCGCTTAAGCAATTAGCTTCAATCACGGTGCCTGAAGCCAGAACGATTCTAATTCAGCCTTGGGATAAAACAGTTACCAAAGACGTCGAGAAAGCGATTGTTGAAGCCAATATCGGCATTAATCCGGTTAATGAAGGCGCCCAGATTCGTTTATCGATTCCGCCATTAACCGAAGAAAGCCGGAAAGAGCTCACTAAATCAGTCGGCGAGAAGATGGAAAAAGCCAGAATTAGCATCCGGCAAATTCGGGATAAGGTTAAAGAAGAAATTGTCAGGCAGGAAAAAAATAAAGAGATTACCGAAGATGACAAGTATGATTTACAGAAAAAGTTGGATGAATTAGTTAAGGATTATAATGAGCAAATTAAAAAATCAGGCGATAAAAAATCAGAAGAAATAATGACTTTATAATTTTTTTTATGCTATTTACCTTGATCACTTTTTTCATCGTTTTAGGGATTCTAGTTCTTGTTCATGAACTTGGTCATTTTTTTGCCGCGCGGAAAGCGGGCGTTAAAGTGGAAGAATTCGGCTTTGGTCTGCCGCCGCGAATTTTTGGGTTTTATAAAAATGAAGATGGCAAATGGAAGCCAGTCGGTTTGAAAACTAAACAAGTTGCCGGGACAATTTGGTCTTTAAATTGGATTCCTTTAGGCGGTTTTGTCAAAATTAAGGGTGAGGAAGGCGGCCATTCTGGAGAAGAAGATAGTTTTGCTCATAAAAGTGTACCGCGGCGAATTTGGATTATTTCGGCCGGGGTTTTAATGAACGTAGTTTTGGCCGTGGTTTTTTTAAGCTTTGGCTTGATTTTCGGTTCACCCCAAATGATTGATAGCAGCAAATTGCCGGCGTTTGCCAATGTCCGGGACGTCAAAATCAGGATTATGGAAGTATTGCCGGCTTCACCCGCGGCCCGGGCCGGTTTGGAAGTGGCTGATACTCTTTTAGCCGTTGATGGCCAGACTTTTAGCCGAGTTGAAGATTTTCAAGGCTACTTCAATCAGAAAATTGGCGTTGCCGTCCAGGTAGAAATTGAAAGGAAACAAGAAAAATTAGTCAAAGAATTGGTACCCGAAGTAATTCCCCAAATTGGCCGAGGCGGCATGGGAGTGGCCTTGGTCCAGACTGGTTTTGTTTTCTATCCTTGGTATATTGCGCCTTTCTATGGGGTAATAGAAACAGTTAAAATGATCGGGGGGATACTGATGGGTTTTTATCTGATTATTAAAAGCCTGATTATTTCTCAGCAGATGATTGGCGAGGTTTATGGGCCAGTCGGTATTGCCACTTTAGTCGGCGATGCGGCCCGTTTAGGCTTTTTATATATTTTGCAATTTACGGCGATGTTATCAGTTATTATCGCCGTGATTAATTTTTTGCCTTTTCCGGCGTTGGATGGAGGACGAGTGTTCTTTCTTTTGATTGAAGGATTGCGCGGCAAGCCGGTAAATCAAAGATTAGAAACAGCCATGCATAATATTGGTTTTGCTTTATTGATGATTTTGGCCGTGGTTATCACTTTCCGCGATATTGCCCGGATCTCTTCCGGTTTTTTAGGCTGGTGGCAAAAGATTTCCGGACTATTTTAATCCTGGCGCTATTTTTTCATCCTAAGTTGATGTTATGAAGATTTTTTTGCCTTTTGAATTTCAAATTAATTTAAGAACTTTTTTTCAGCGGGCAGGTTACACGGAATTTAATGATCCTAATACCGGCAAAAGCAGCTATACCAAAAGGTTAAGTCCCAATTATTATCCTCGATTTCATTTGTATGTTGAGACTGATAAGGATAACCGGAGATTTTTCAATTTGCACTTGGACCAAAAAAAGCCGTCTTATGCCGGATCCTCGGCCCATAGCGCCGAATATGATGGTCAGTTAGTTGAACAGGAAGCTTCAAAACTGCAAGGCTTAATAAAAAATCAGCTGGATAATGAAAATCAGCAGCAAAAGCCGCCAGAAGAGAAGAAAAGTTTTTGGGGAAAATTGTTTCATTGAAAGAAATTAAAGCAATTATTTTTTTAATTTTTTTGTCATGCTTCAATCTAAACTATTCGGTAAAACTTTAAAAGAACCGCCCAAAGATGAAGTCAGTATCAATGCGGTAATGCTTGTCCGCGGCGGGTTTATTGATAAACTCACGGCCGGTGTTTATACTTATCTGCCTTTGGGCTTAAGGGTTTTAAATAAAATCAAACAAATCGTCCGTGAGGAAATGAATAATATCGACGGTCAGGAAATTTTAATGCCGGCTTTGCAACCCAAAGAAATTTGGCAAAAAACTGGTCGTTGGACCGACCCGGGTAAAGAGGTAATGTTTCAGTTTAAAGGCCGAAGTGATAAAGAATATGGCTTGGGTTGGACAGCCGAGGAAGTAATTACTCCCTTAGCAAAAAAATTTATTAATTCTTATAAAGATTTGCCAGTTTATCTTTACCAAATTCAGGATAAGTTTAGAAATGAGCCAAGGGCCAAGTCGGGACTTTTACGGGGCATTGAATTTTCAATGAAAGATTTATATAGCTTTCACCGAGACGAGAAAGATTTGGAAGATTATTACCAAAAAGCCTTGCAAGCTTATCAAAAAGTTTTTAAGCGCTGCGGCCTTGATTCGCTAGTCACGGAAGCCTCCGGCGGCAGCTTTTCCAAATACTCCCATGAGTTTCAGGTTTTAACCGAGTATGGCGAAGATATGATTTATTACTGCAAGAAATGCCATTATGCTCAAAATAAGGAAATAACAGAATTTAAGGCCGGTGATAAATGCCCGAAATGCCAAGGCGAAATTGCCGCAGGCAAAGCAATCGAAGTGGGAAACATTTTTCCTCTTAAAACAAAATATTCCGAGCCATTTAAGCTGGAATATGTCGATGAAGACGGCAAGAAAAAGCCGGTGATGATGGGTTGTTATGGCATTGGGCCAAGCCGGGTAATGGGTTCGGTAGTCGAAGTTTATCATGACGAAAAAGGCATAATCTGGCCTGAAAGTATCGCACCATTCAAGGTTCATTTATTGGTTTTAGGAGATGACAAAGAAGTTACTAAAAAAGCCAAAGCGGTGTATGATGAATTGCTCCGAAATGGCGTAGAAGTTTTGTATGATGACCGCTTGGAAATTACCGCTGGCCAAAAATTCGCCGAAGCGGATTTATTGGGCATTCCTTACCGCTTAGTAGTTTCGGGAAAAACTGGCGATAAAATTGAGATTAAAAAACGAAGTGAAGTTAAGGCGGAACTGATGGACTCAAATCAGTTAATGAAAAATTTGTAATTAAGTCAAGCTAGCCAGCTTACTTATTTGATTTGCTTGTTATGTTCAAAAAATTATTCAAAAAATTTTCCCGTGACGTTGGAATCGATCTTGGAACTTCCAATACTTTGATTTATGTTAAAGACCGCGGTATTGTGGTGAATGAATCGTCTATTGTTGCCATTAATAATCGTAATGATCAGATTTTAGCGGTGGGTGAAGAAGCCCAAAAGATGGTGGGCAAAACGCCGCCCCATATTACCATTTCTAAGCCGTTGGTTGATGGGATAATTTCCGATTTTGAAGTGACGGAAAAAATGCTTAAATATTTCATTGGCCGGATTTCCCAGGAAAGTTTCGGTCTTTCGCCGCGGCCGCGGGTGGTAATCGGCGTACCTTTAGATGTGACGGAGGTGGAAAAAAAAGCCGTGGAAGACGTAGTTTTATCCGCTGGCGCTAGGGAAGTCTATTTGGTGGAAAATGTAATTGCTACAGCAATCGGCGCCCGTCTGCCAATCCAGGATCCTTCAGGCAATATGGTTGTTGATTTAGGCGGCGGTATTACTGAAATTGCCGTGATTTCTCTTTCCGGCGTTGTTGCCTGGAAATCGCTGAGGACGGCTGGCAATAAATTGAATCAGGATATTATGCAATTTGCCCGAAGCGAATTTAATTTGCTAGTCGGCGAAAGAATCGCTGAAGATATCAAAATTAAAGCCGGTCGGGTAATGGATTCCGGTGAGTTGATTGAATTAAGGATGCGGGGCCGGGATTTAATGACGGGTTTGCCGAAAGAAGTTATTATTACCAGTGACCAGGTTAAGCAGGCGCTCCAGCGCTCAATTGCCACTATTATCGACGGAATTAAAAGTACGCTGGAAATTACTCCGCCGGAATTAGTGGCTGATATTTACCAAAGAGGCATGGTCTTGGCTGGCGGGGGAGCGATGCTGGCTGGTTTGGACAAAGTTATTGCTCAAGCGACTAAAATACCGATTAAGGTTATAGAAGATTCCCTGACTTGCGTGGTTAGAGGAATGGGTTTGATTTTGGAAGATGAAAATTTACTCAAAGAAGTAGCCGTACCTTCTTCAACTCAAGAAGAGAAAAACTCTAGATAATTAATAATTAATTTTTGTGTTTAAGTTTTTAAGGCAAAGTCGATTATCCCTAATCTTATTAGCAGTTGTGGTTCTGCTAATTTTTTTGCATTACATTGGTGCCATCAGGCCAATTGAAAATTCAATAATAAAAGTTTTTTCCCCAATCCAGAATCAAGTCTATTCTTTGGGGGTTAAAATTAATAATATTTATTCTAATCTTTCGGTAAGCAGAGATTTAGCTCAAGAGAATCGAAAGCTGGCCGAGGAAGTAAATCAGTTGACCGTCGCCAATTCTCAGCTCAAAACTCAACTTCAAGAAATCCAGGAATTTAAAATTCAGCAAGATTTTGTGGCCGCAACCGGTCTTGGGGCAGTTACTGCCAAAGTAATTGGCAAAAATCCGGAATCTAATTCTCAGTCAATTATCATTAATAAAGGCAGTGATCAGGGGATTAAAGTTGATTTCCCCTTAATCACCGCCGATGGCATCATTGTTGGCAAGATTTCGCGCGTCAAGGCCAGCAGTGCCGAAGCGATCCTGATTAATGATTCAAGAAGCCGGCTTGCGGCTTTAGTCCAAAATGAAGCAGGCAGTAAAGGCGTAGTTGTCGGCGAACATGGTTTAAGTTTGAAAATCGAATTAATTCCTAACAACGATTTAATCAAAGAAAACGATGTAGTGATTACTTCTGGCCTTGAGCCAACGATTCCCCGCGGGCTGGTGATTGGTAAAATCAGTCGAATTTTAAGTGAACCGAATAGTTTTTTCCAAACGGCAGCAATTCGGCCGCAAGTCAAGATTGATAGCTTAACAATAGTCACGGTCTTAATTAGTCCAAATTATGATTAAAATTTTAGTTAATTTATTTTCCTTAGTTATTCTCGGTATTATTCAGGTCAGTTTTTTAACGACTTGGCTGCCGCCGATCAGCAGTTTAAATTTAATTTTAAGCTTAGTAATTTTTTTAACGGTAATTATCAATTATCAGAAAGGCTTATGGTGGGCGCTGGGAGGCGGTTTGTTTTTGGAATTTTATAGCGGCTTGAATTTCGGCGTAACGACAATCAGCTTGATTTTGATCGTGGTAGAAATAAATTTTTTATTTAACAATTTTTTTACTAATCGTTCTTTCTATTCCTTAATGATTTTAGGTTTCTTAGGCTCGGTTTCTTATAATTTATTGGTTTTAATTCTTGGTTTGGTAACCTCAATTTTTGGTTTGGGCTATTTTAGCCTAGGAGTTAATTTTTGGTTTGAGTTTTTTTGGCCGCCGGTTTTAAATTTAATCGTTTTAGCCATTATCTTTTTTTCTTATTATATCTCAACAGTCAGATTAAAAAACATCTTTTTATTTCACTCAACAGGCTATGAAACAAAGGGCAAATTTTAATCCCTTTATTCTTGCGGGCGGGCAGAAATTGAAGAATTATTCCGTAGCCAGTAAAAACAAACGTCGCTGGTTTGAAGTTGATTTGTTTAGCGAGAAGCCCTCTTCTTCGGGAAATAATTCCCTTGGTCTTTTAATTAATCAAAAAAGCATTACTTGGTGGTTGATTATTATTTTGATTGGAATTTTAGCCCTGGCGGGGCGGGCTGCCTATCTGCAGTTATTTCAAGGGGATCATTTCCGGGCAATCGCTGAAGGTAATCGAATCAGAATTAGAGATACCAAGGCGGCGCGGGGAATGATTTACGACCGTAATCGCAATTTACTGGTTGAAAATGTGCCTAGTTTTTCTTTAGCTATCATTCCGGTTGATTTGCCTAAAAAAGAGACTGATTTACAGCAATTAGCCGAGGGCATCGCGCCAATCGCTCAAAAACCCGTTGCCGAAATTAATCAAATTTTAACTACTCAGCCCTTATATTCTTATCAGCCTGTAGAAATTACCGAAAATTTAAATCATGATCAGGCAATTTTAACCCAAATTCTTTCCAGCCATTTTCCCGGCGTAATTTTAAAGACTAACAGCACTCGTCACTACTTAACAACTCTTGAACAGCCGAGCTTGTCTCATATTTTAGGTTATACGGGCAAAATTGAAGAAGAAAAACTACCAGATTATTTAGCTAAAGACTATTCCATTGATGATTATATCGGTAAAGCCGGCTTGGAGTTTTCTTACGAAGCCGAGATTAAAGGGGTCAATGGCCGGGAGCAAGTCGAAGTTGATGCGACTGGCCAGGCGAAAGAAGTTTTAGCTGAGCAAAAGCCGATTCCGGGCCAAAATTTAGTTTTAACCATTGATTCGGATTTGCAAAAACAGGCTCAAGACAGTCTGGTCCGGGCTTTGGGCGCTAACAGCAAAAAAAAAGGAGCTGTTATTGTTCTAGATTCTAACTCCGGTCAAGTTTTAGCCTTGGTTAGCTTGCCGGCTTTTGATGATAATTTATTCAGTCAGGGTATTTCTGCTGCTGATTTTGACAAGTTGATTAATGATCCAAATCAGCCGCTCTTTCCCCGTGCTATTTCGGGCGAATATCCTTCAGGCTCAACTTTTAAATTAGTGGTTTCCGCCGCGGCCCTGCAAGAAGGCATTATTAATGAATCAACTAAGTTTTTGAGCACCGGCGGGATTGCCGTTGACAGATGGTTTTTCCCCGACTGGAAAGCCGGCGGCCACGGCTGGACTAATGTGACTTTGGCGCTGGCCGAATCAATCAATACTTTCTTTTATATCATCGGCGGCGGTTACAAAGACTTTGAAGGTTTGGGTGTTGATAAAATGAAAGAATATGCGGAGAAATTTGGTTTGAATAAAAAATTAGGTATTGATCTGCCTAATGAAGCTTCCGGCTTTTTCCCTAGCGTGGCCTGGAAAAATCGGACTAAAGGCGAGCAATGGTTTATTGGCGATACTTATCATGTGGCGATCGGCCAGGGCGATATTTTAGTCACGCCCTTGCAGGTGGCGGCCTGGACTTCGGTTATTGCCAATGGCGGCACGCTTTATAAACCGCATCTTGTCAAAGAGCTGTTGGATTCAGATAATAAAGTGACCAGTGAAATTAGTCCTCAAGTTTTAGATAAAAATTTCATTAGTCAAGAAAACATTGATATTGTCAGACGCGGCCTGCGTTTGGCTGTGACTTCCGGCAGCGCTAAGGGCTTGGGCAGTCTGCCGCTTTTTGTCGCCGCCAAAACCGGTACCGCTCAATGGTCAACCACCAAACTGCCGCACGCCTGGCTGACGGCTTTTGCTCCGTACGATAAACCGCAAATTGTCGTTACGGTTTTAGTTGAGGAAGCCGGCGAAGGCTCTAGTGTGGGATTACCGGTGGCTTATGATATTATCAACTGGTGGGCTAATAACCGCTATTCATCAAAATTAACTAATATAGACTAATATAGATTGACTTTTTAATCCGAGAATGCTATTCTATCTAGCAGTCCTTTGCCCTTCTCTTTGCAGGTAGAAGTCCGCCGTGTCCTCTTTTTGCCGGGGTAGAACATGCTCTCTTTCGCGGAGGCACCCTCCCGTTGCAATGCATGTGCAGAATCGGGAGTTCGACAAAAAGGCTAAAGGATGTTTGCCTTAGGGGCAAGTAACGGCTGACCTCCCACTTGAGGTTTTCTTCGGCTCAGCCTTTCATCACGGGCGGGCTATTCCGAGGAGCTTCTACCTGCCTCCTATTTTTTTGAATGTAAATGTTTGACTTTACTTTGTTAGGGGGTTATAATGAACGAAATAATTTTTAGTTGTGGATAAGTTTTGTTTTACAAGTCTACAGTGTCGAAGTGATAGCTATAAGGTAATTTTTAACCGAAGATTCCAACGATAACATAAAATTTTGTTCCCAAAAGGTTAATTTATCCTCTTTTTTTATAAATTAAAATTTAAAAACTATGAGTCTTAGTTATATCACTAAAGAAGGATTACAAAAGCTCAGGGCAGAGCTGGAATATTTAAGAAAGACCAAGATGCCCGAAGTAGTCGAGCGGATCGCTCGGGCCAAAGAACTCGGTGATTTATCCGAGAATGCCGAGTATCAGGACGCTAAAGACGAGCAAGGTTTTATTGCCGGCCGGATTGCCGAACTCGAAAATTTAATTAATAAGTCAGAAGTTATCCGAGCCAATGGCAGCAAGGAAGTGGTTAATATCGGTTGTACGATTAAAGTTCGCTGTGGGAAAAACGAATACAGCTATACCATTGTCGGTTCTAATGAAGCTAATCCGAGCAAAGGCCTGATTTCCAACGAATCACCCATTGGCCGTGCTTTTTTAGGCTGCAAAAAGGGTGAGAAAGTTGTTGTCGCAATTCCGCGGGGTGAGATGGAATGTGAAATACTTGAAATTGAATAGACTTATTAAAAAATTAAGAAAATAAAAAATTAATTATTTATTTTTTTCATTAATACCATGAAGAGCGGTATTTTTTGTTATTTTAGGTAAACAAGGAGGGTGTATTGACTTAATCTAGCAGTTTTGTTAAGATATTGTGTTGCTGATCTTTGAATCAATTCTCCTGCTATTTCAGCTTTTTAGGAAATTTGAAATAGCAGGAGAATCCTTTCCCCTGCAAGCCATCAGTGTTCTCGGGCGAGAACTCAAAGGAATCCCAGATGGTTGCGTGCGAGATGTATTACGTTTGCGTGAAAGGAAACAGACATGAAAGAGATTTTTAAGGCGTGGCAAAGTCAGGCACATTCAGTCCGCTTGGTGCGAGGGACGGTCTGCCACCTCGGGCAGGCTGACACTGGCTATGGCTTTCTCAAGTCTCACGACGGCCAACTCGGTTGGAAGGATATTTTTTTCCACCGAAACAACGGGCGGAAATTCAGTTTCGACAGGACCGTTGGCTGCGTGGGATTTTCCGAGCAGGCCGAAGATCGGTTGCCGAAAGAAAGCGACGTGCTGATCTTCAATCTTGATCAAGGCAAAAGCGGCAAAATGATGGCTTCACCCTGGGGCTTTTTGGCCGATTACAATTGGTTGCTGAGTGCTTGCCCACTGCCGCCGGTTCAACGGTTTCCCTGGCTCGATGATAACTATGAGTTTGCCGACATGGGATTAACCATTGTCGATGATGTCATCGATCTACAAAAGGAATACGCTCAGCCAGGTGTCAAGCAGTTGTCCGTTTATCCGCTTTCGCTTCCGGCCGGCCAACTGCGGGAAGTGGCGCGCAGTTTGATGTTCAAGCACAACTGCCCTCAGGCCGAAGTCGTTACCTACGACGAATATTCGTATGAAGTTGAGCTCAATTCAAACTCCCGTGAGCGTGAAAGGCTGAGGCGGAAAGAAATACCGTATTACAGTGAAAGGTGCCCCACCGGTCCGGATGACGAAGTCTCAATCGTGGGCGCGCACCTTTTCACTGAGGATGATGTAAATATCATCGTCTTGCCCGAGGCCACTTCGATCCGGCCTGAAAAGCTGACGGTGTATCAGGTCATGCGGTCAACGTCAGCGCTTTCTGGCTAGTCGGTAGCCTAAAGCTGTCACTGAGCGGCTTATTGTTTCATCACCTCTACCTTAGTTTGTAAAAACTTTAGGTAGAGGTTTTTTTGACTAAAACCGATATTTTTAGTAAAATAAGGATATGATTTTTAGCAAAATTTATGACTAATGTCCTTAACGACGAATACCAAACTCGATTAGAAAAGCTGAAAAAAATCAAAGAGCAGGGGATTAATCCCTATCCGGATAAATTTGAAAAAACTCAGCTAGTGGCTGAGGTTTTGAAGTCAAAACTGGGCAGTCAGGTCAAAACCGCTGGCCGGCTTTTGACGATTCGGGAAATGGGCAAGATTTGTTTTTGCCATATTTTGGACAGTTCCGGCAAAATGCAGATTGTTTTAAAGCAAGATAATATTGATTTAAAGCAATTCCTTAAAATTTTTGACCCGGGAGATTTTGTTGGCGTCCAGGGTGAAGTTTTTAAGACCCAAAAAGGCGAAATTTCAATCCTAGTCAAAAAGTGTGTTTTCTTGGCCAAAGCTTTGCGGCCGCTGCCGGAAAAATTTCATGGTTTGCAGGACCAAGAAGCCAAATACCGCCAGCGCTATTTAGACCTGATTTCCAGCCCGGACACGACCAAACGCTTTTTGTTTCGCAGCGAATTTATCAAAGCGCTAAGAGAGTTCTATTGGTCAAACGGTTTTATCGAAGTGGAAACGCCGATTTTGGGCAACACCGCTTCCGGTGCCTTGGCTAAACCTTTTATCACTCATTATAATGCGCTTGATCTTGATGTTTACTTGAGAATTGCTCCGGAAACTTATCTTAAAGAATGCATTATCGGCGGCATGGAAAAGGTTTTTGAAATCGGCCGGTGTTTCCGAAACGAAGGCATGGATCCTTCACATTTGCAGGATTTTACCATCTGCGAGCATTATGTCGCTTATTGGAATTTTGAAGATAATATAAAATTCACCGAAGAAATGTTTTCTTATTTGCTGAAGAAACTTTTAGGCACTTTGAAAGTGGAAATCAAAGACCGCCAAGGCAAATTGCATCAGGTTGATTTTACCCCGCCTTGGCCCAAGGTCAGTTTCCGCGATTTGATCAAAAAAGACTGCGGTATTGATATTGATAAACTTGATTCGGCCGAAAAGCTGCGGCAAGAAATCAAAAAGAAAAAAATTGAGATTGAAGATGTTGATAAACTTGAACGGGGAAATTTAATCGATTCATTATATAAAGCAGTTTCCCGCCAAAATATAATTCAGCCGACTTTTTTGGTTAATCATCCGCTCGATTTATCGCCTTTGGCCCGGAGCAACGACAAGAAATCAGACGTTGTTGATCGTTTTCAATTGATTGTGAACACTTGGGAAATAATCAATGCCTATTCCGAGCTGGTTGACCCAGTTGATCAAAAGAAGCGTTTTGAAAAACAGTCAAAAGCCAAAGCTTCCGGCGATATTGAGGCTCACGGCAAGGATGATGATTATATTAAGGCTTTAGAGTACGGCTCGCCGCCGATTTCCGGCTGGGGCATGGGCGTTGACCGAATTGTTACTTTGTTAACCCGGCAGGATAATTTAAGGGATGTAGTATTGTTTCCTTTGTTGAGGCCACCAGAGCAAGAAAATAAAAAAATAAGAAATTGAAAAACCTTACAAACTTACAACCTTACAAACTTACCAACTTACAAACTTATGCTTACTTTCGGTCAAATCATTTTTCGTTTAATTCTTTCTGCTGTTTTATCGGCAGTTATTGGCTTAGAACGCGAATACCGGCATAAGCCAGCGGGATTAAGAACCAATATTCTGGTTGCCGTTGGCTCAACTTTAGTGATGCTGACTTCAATTTACGCCGCCGGTATCAGTGATGGCGGCGATATCACCCGTATTGCTTCGGGTGTGCTTACTGGTATTGGGTTTTTGGGAGCGGGAGTAATTATGCGGGGTAGAGATAAAAATCGAGAAGATGAAGAAATCGTTCAAGGCATTACTACGGCTGCAACCATTTGGATCGTGGCGGCAATTGGCTTGGCGGTTGGTTTGGGTTTTTACTCGGCCGCCATCTTTTCTACCATTATTGCCCTGGTGATTCTTTTTGTTTTTAACAGTGAGAAAATCAGAGATAAATTAGATAGTTCAGACAATTTCGGTCAGAAAAATAATAAAGTGAATAAGCATGAATAGGGAAACCGCTCGAAATTTATTGGCTCAACACATGAAAGATCCGGCCAATCTGAATCATAGCCGGGAGTCAGAAGCGATTATGCGGGCTTTGGCCAAAAAGCTTGGCGAAGACTCTGATTATTGGGGTAATTTAGGCTTGCTTCATGATGTTGATTGGGAATACGGTGAAGCCAGCCACTGCAAAAAATGCCGAGATATTCTTAGCGAAGCTGGTTTTGATAATGAGTTTATTGAAACAATAATTTCTCATGGTTACGGTTTTGAAGCCTGCGGGCCGGAATTAGCCGCCAAAAAACGGATAACCAAACTTCAGCATTTGTTGGCTGCGGCCGAAACTATCACTGGTCTAATTTATGCCTCAGCATTAGTGCGGCCCGACAAAAAGTTAGAATCAGTCGAGGTCGGTTCAATCAAAAAGAAAATGAAAGATAAATCGTTTGCCGCCAAAGTCAATCGGGAAGTGATTAAGGAATGCGAAGAAGCCGGTATTCCTTTGGCTGAATTTATCGACCTAAGTTTGCAGGCGATGAAAGAAATCGCCGGTGAAATTGGAATTTAAGCTATGAAAAAAGTCATGGTTTTCGGCACTTTTGATAGTTTGCATCCGGGCCATTTAAATTTTTTTAAGCAGGCAAAGAGAATCGGCAATTATCTGATTGTCGTGGTGGCGCGAGATGTGAATGTTAAGAAAATTAAAGGCCAGCTGCCGCGATTTAACGAAGATAAACGGCTATCAATGCTTTTGGCGGCAGAAATCGCGGATATCGCAATTTTGGGCCAAATTCGCAATCCCTATGCCGTAATTAGAAAATATAGGCCCGCTATCATTGCTTTGGGCTATGATCAGAACAGCTTTACGGCTGATTTGAAAAAGCAATTTCCCAACGTTAAAATTGTCAGGTTAAAGCCGTATAAACCGGAAATTTATAAATCATCAATCACCAATAAGAAATTAAAAAAATAAAAAATTAAAGTCTAAATTTTGCGTTAATTTCTTAGTTTTTTACTTTCTTAATTTTTTATCTTAAGCTAATCAAAGGCAAATATGCTAGACATAAACAAAATTCGCAATGAAAAGGAAGCAGTTAAAAAAGCGCTGCTGAAAAGAATAAGCGAGGCTGATTTTGATTTGGATGCAGTCATTAAAATTGACGATCAAAGGCGTCAGCTATTGGCAGAAGTGGAAGCTTTAAAGGCGGAAAGAAACAAGTTTTCCAAAACTAAGCCCAGTCCCGAAATTATCGCCAAAATGAAAGCAGTCGGCGAAAAAATCAAAGGATTGGATGAGCAAGTTAAAACTACTGAAGCCGAACTAAACGAAAAACTTTCAGCCTTGCCTAATATTCCGGCCGATGACGTAATGCCGGGCGGCAAAGAAAATAACAAAGTCATTAAAACTTTTGGCAAAAACCCCCAGTTTAAATTCGAGCCAAAAGATCATTATGATTTGGCCACCAGTCTTGGAATCATTGATTATGAACGGGCGGTTAAAATGTCAGGCAATGGCTTTTGGATTTATAAAGGGGCCGGTGCGCTTTTGGAATGGGCGCTTTTGAGCTATTTCATTAAATTCCATCAAGACAATAATTACACTTTCATGATCCCGCCGTTTCTTTTGACCGAACAATCAGCTTATACTTCCGGCCATTTGCCCAAATTCCGCGATGATTTATTTTGGACCCAAGACAAGCAATGCTTGGATGCCACTGCCGAGATGATGCTGGGCAATTACCATCGCGATGAAATTTTAAATGAAGAAGATCTGCCTTTGAAATATGCCGCTTATTCTGCCTGCTTTCGCCGCGAAGCCGGCTCTTACCGCAAAGAAGAGCGGGGGATGATCCGCGGCCATCAGTTTAATAAAATTGAAATGTTTCATTATGCCAAGCCGGATCAGTCAGGGGATTGCTTTGCCGAATTAGTGAGAAATGCCGAAAAATTAGTCGAAGGCTTGGGACTTCATTACCAATCAGTCCAGCTGGCCGCAGCAGATGCTTCATCAGCCATGGCTAAAACTGTGGATATTGAAGTCTGGCTGCCCAGCATGAATACTTATAAAGAAGTCAGCAGCGTGTCTAACGCTTTAGACTACCAGGCTAGGCGGGGTAATGTCCGATTTAAAAATAAGGCAACGGCCAAAAACGAATTTGTCCATACCTTGAACGCCTCGGGTTTAGCCACCAGCCGGTTGCTGCCGGCAATTTTGGAACAGTTCCAGAATAAAGATGGCAGCGTTGATATACCAAAAGTTTTGCAAAAATTTTGCGGGTTCAAAAAAATTGAAAAGGAATAAGGCAAAGTGAAAACCGCCCCAAGGAAGTTGCGGTTTTCCTTATCTGGGGCGGTTGTGCTAGGGTGGGTGTGACTCGGACGCCGCGTCGCATTGACTGGCATTCCGCGGTCAGTTAGGGTTGCTCCGTCAGGAGCTGCTCCTTATCTTTGATCAGTTCCGCCATATTGCAGAACGTGACCACAACTCCACTGACGATGACAGATATAGATCCTTTCATTGTCGGAGTTGTTGCCGGTGCCGGGTTACTTCCAGTCTCACTCGCCATGGTACTCAAGCTCCTCTCCGTTTTCAGGTGACTCTCACCTGGTTACCGCGTGATCAGTGAATTGCGCGACAGATTCTCGCTGCCGCTAAGGTACCCTCGCTTTGCACTATTACCGAATTAACATATAAGGATACCATTTTTTGAATAGATTGTCAATAGAATTTAGAAAATATGTTTAAAATAAGCAAAAAAAAGATTAAAATCGGGGTCATTTTTGGTGGCAGATCAGGCGAACATGAGGTTTCAATAGTTTCAGCTCAATCGGTCATGAAGGCTTTAAATAAAGCTAAATATGAAGTTATCCCCATTGGCATTACCAAAGAAGGCAAATGGATTGCCGGGCCAAAAGCCGTAGAATTTCTCAAAGAGGGCCTGAAAAAATTGCCTTTCAAATCAGTTTTGGCGCCAGACCCAACTGAACGCCAACTGGTTTCAGTTAAAGAAAAAAATTTAGTTCCAGCTGGCTCAGCGGCGTTTGGCCCAACCAAGGTTGATGTGATTTTTCCGGTCATGCATGGCACTTATGGTGAAGACGGCAAACTGCAAGGGCTTTTAGAAATGGCTAATATTGCTTATGTCGGTGCCGGCGTGCTAGGTTCGGCTTTGGGCATGGATAAAATTGCCCAAAAGCAAATTTTTGCCCAGCAGGGCTTGTCCATCGTTAAATATGATTTCTTTTTAAGCAAGGAGTGGCAGGAAAACAAAAATAAAATTATTAAGCGACTGGAGAAAAATTTGAAATATCCAATGTTTGTCAAACCCGCCAATACCGGTTCCAGCGTCGGAGTAGGGAAGTGCTATAATCGTCAGGAATTGATTGCTTGCATTAAAGATGCCAGCCAGTATGATTTAAAAATTATTGTTGAGCAGGGGATTGAAAATATTTCCGAAATTGAAGTAGCAGTTTTGGGTAATAACAAACCCAAAGCATCCGTACCCGGTGAAATTGTTCCCAGCAATGAATTTTACGATTACGATGCCAAATATGTTGACGGTAAGTCACAAGCGATCATCCCGGCTAAATTGCCCGTTAAAATAATTAAAGAAATTCAGGAACTGGCTAAGCGGGCTTTTTTGTCTCTAGATTTAGCTGGCATGGCTAGGATTGATTTTTTCGTAGTCAAAAAGACAAAAAAGATTTATTTGAATGAAGTCAATACTTTGCCGGGTTTCACTGCCATTTCCATGTACCCGCAGCTGTGGCAAGCCTCGGGTTTGTCTTATTCCGAATTGCTAAGCAAACTGATTGATCTAGCTTTAGAAAGATTTAATGAGAAAAATGAGTTATCAACTTCTTATCAGCCAAAGCAGGACTGGTATAAATAAAGCTAATTTTGTGCGACGACGAGATTATCAAAGAAAAAATTTTAGGAACCCCTTTTTTGATAAGAAAAGGAAAACAAATAAAGGCCGGCCCTGGCTGGTTTTAATTTTATTTTTGGTTATTTTTTTTATCAGTTCATACTTTTTAAGTAATATTAACCAATTACAGATTAAAACCATCCAAATCAAAGGTAATGAAAATATTAGTCAGCAGGAAGTCGAAAGTTTAGTTTTCAAGCAGGCAGCAGAAAAGCGTTTTTTCTTTTTTAATCAGAACAATCTGATTTTTTTTAACAAACGAGAATTGAAAAAGAAATTGAACGAAAATTATTTTTTGGAACAGCTGAAAATCGATAAAAAATATCCTGATACTTTAATTATTGAAGTTAAAGAAAAAATTTCAGCTTTAGTTTGGTCTAGTGGTGGCAGTCAGTATTACCTTGATTTAAAAGGAGTGGCTTTAAGGAAAGCCACGGCTAATGATTTGATCATCGAGCCAGGGGCCGGGGAGATGAAACTTGTTAGACCGCAAGTCAGCTCCAGTCAATATCCATTAATTTATGATCAAAGTAATAGCTTGGTTACTATTGGCCAGCCGATTATCACCGAAGCCTTGGTTAATTTTATAATTAATTTAACTGAACAAATTCGGCAGAAAGCCGATTTTACTCTTGCCTATTACCAAATTCCTAATCCTGGCTCGACGGAGATTATTTTATTTACTTATGAGGGCTTAAAAATCTATTTTAAAACAGCCGATCCGCTGGATCAACAGCTGAAAACTTTATTTTCAGTTTTAAATAAAGAAATCAAAGATTGGCACAAATTAGAATATATTGATTTACGTTTTGGAGAAAAAGTTTTTTGGAAATAATTTAAAGATATTTGTTCACTTTTGCCCTGCCAATTTTTATTTTCATTATTTATGCGTCGCAAAATATTTTAGAATAGGGAAGTCATCTTTAGTGGGGGAAGAGGCAAAAGTTTAACAAATTAAGACTAATTAGGATACTTAAGTATTACTGAAGCCCTTGAAGGTGCGGCTTATTCTCCCTAGCTTGATCTAGAATTCCGTATCTTTCAGGGTTTTTAGTATTATCAGTAAGTGAATCAATTTTATAGACTCCAGATGCTTTAAATAAATGATCAATATGTAGTTGTACAAGCAGATTTGGCGACATTATTAGTATCGTAAACTCTGCTTAATCTTAAACGACTTGTAGGGATGCCCAGTAGCTCTACTATGAGTCGTTTAAGATATATTGTGCGACCCTAGATTATTCAAAAAAATAAGAAATAAGGTAGAAATTACCCTTCTCTCCTATAAAGTGTAATGATTTTGTTTTATTTTCGTCTTAATTATATGGCGCTAAGATGATTTTCATTAGAAAAAGGAAAATTTGACATCAGAATCTCTTTTGGCCTAAGATATAAAGTTGTTCTTTAAAACTCCACCCATTGCCCTCCCCTAACTGTCGGTGTTAACCGCCGCTAGCTAAAGGAGGGCAATTGCGAGAATGTGACTTGCACGGCCAGTGTCGTCAGCTGGTTGTTAGCCTCTCCGATCTAATTACTAAGCCCAATCAAACATATGATACGGGCATTGTCGGGGGCGCTGACACTGGCTTTGGGCATTATCGTGCTAAAGCTTCTGTTACCTGAGATTGCTGTGGGTTTGATTGACCTTATCGTCAAAATCATCCACATCCTTAATGTTGCAGTCGATCAGACTTCAGCTAATCTCAATATCTCCCTCTCGCACTGATCTAAAAGGCTCAAGGATTCGTTCCTGAGCCTTTTATCCTTTATTATTATCTATTATTATCTATTCATCGAATTTAATTTTAGTGGTAGAATTATCATAGTTTATTAATAATTACTTAAAATGATATGAAAAAATGGCAATGTCGCGTTTGCGGTTTTATTCATGAAGGCAAAAATCCTCCCAAAGAATGTCCTCGCTGCAGTAGTGCAGGCGCGGAATTTAGAGAGTTTGAAGAATACCAAAAATTAAAATATGATGGCTCTCCTATTGATTTATTGTTAATTAATGGCAGTTCGCACGCCCGGCATAATTCTGCAATTTTAGCCGATATTATTCAAGAAGTTCTAAAAGAAAAAAGGGTAAATTATAAAAGATTCGATTTGAATGAATACAAAATTGATCACTGTTGGTGCTGTTATAGTATGGCGGAGGCGGCCTGCACTTACCCTTGCCGCAATCAATTGGATGATATGCCGGCTTTTCATCAAATACTAATCGCTGCCAAAGCGGTTATTGTCATTTCCCCAATTAACTGGAATAATATGTCGGCTCGGTTAAAAGATTTTTTAGACCGGTGTACAGCCATTCAGAACCGAACTTTGCTGGGTAAGTCAAGTCTGACTACAGGTAAAGTGCTCGGTATTTTAGTTGATGGCCATGAAGATGGGGCGATTAAAACGGCCATGGATATCTATTTATATTTTGAGCAAATGGGCTATATTTTAGCCCCTTTCGGCTTGACTTATCGGACTCATGGGGCAATCTATGAATCGGAATCCGATCAAAAATTTTTCAGTCAGGATGAAAAATTAAAAAAAGATGTTGCTGGGGTAGTTAATAATGTTTTGGCACTAATGAAGCTTGATTTAGAAAAAAAATTAGCCAAGGACTTAATAGCCGTTAGTGAGTAGAATTAATTGATAACTAAAAAACCGAGGACTGGCCTCGGTTTTTTATAATAATTATTTTTTTTCAATTTTCCGAAATAGCAGAAAAGAATAGATCATTGGGACTAATGAAACAATAATAATAGCGGCAATAAAAAGCCACCAAAATATGGCTGGCGGTAGAATTGCCCCAAAAATCATAAATAAGCCCATGATCATAAATAATTTGCCGCCCAGCCGATGAGTTTTATTCCAGACCTCTTCATTGGATAAAGTCCAGGGCGTACGGATACCCATGAACCAGTTTGGTTTGATTTTTCCCATGTAATTACCCAAAACGACAAATAAAATGCCAATCGCTGGCGGGATGACTGCAGTTACCGGCAATTCATAGCCTAAACCGGCTAAGCCGACGTAAAAATAAATTGCTGTCATTACTGCAATCAGCAGACCTTTAAAAACATGATAAACTTTGGTAAACTCGGCATAGCGGGCTTTTTTTGGGTCAAGATAAGGAAAAACCAAAAATAGAAGATACATTGCCAAGTTCAAGCCGGGGAAGAAAAAAGCGGCAAAAGTTTTGCCTGACCAGCCGTCAATTTCCCCTTTGTAGTTCCAATGGGTTGGGACTTTATCGGGAAAATTAGCATAAAAATAAAAACTGGCGGCAATGCTTAAGATAATCAACAAGATCGGAATAAATTCGGTTTTAAGGGTTGGTTTGATTGGATTAGCCATATTTTTTATTTAGATTTATTAAAAAAATTATAAATTTCTTCAGCAATCTCTTCGAAAACGCTTAAATTTAAAGAATAAATGATTTGTTGTCCCCTTCTTTCGGTAGAAACCAAATCGGCTCCCTTTAAGATGGCTAAATGATGAGAAAGGGAGGGCAAAGTAATGTCAAAATTTATGGCAATTTCATTGACCGAAAGGTCCTTTTTTTTAAGCAATTGAAGAATTTTGCGGCGGGTTGAATCGGATAACGCGAAAAAAGTGTTATTTAAGGTCATATTCCCCTATTTTTAAATCCCTTGTTTTGTTTGGGATATATTTAGATGTTTAGACAACTATCTAAATATTATCATAAATAAATAATCTGTCAATATTTTATTTCAGGCAAATTGTGGATAACTTAGCCTTGTTTATAAAGCAATAATTAATTAATATAATATTACACGGGCATCCTCCCCCGATAGGATGCGAAACGTTAGGCCCTGCCAGGGTTCTCTCCAGGGAGACCCTGGCGAAAATAACTCGCACCTTTGTGCGATATCTATAGATCTTTCTCGCGGCTGCCTTTGGCGGCTACCCTCGACGGGACAGCAGAATGAAGGGTTATTCTGTCTGTCCTTTTTTATTTAAACCAGCCACCTTTTTTGCTTTTTAATTGAGCCGGCATAGCCCGGTACCCCATATACTACACATATTTGTTCAACCTTGACTAAAGTATAATAATCAGCTAATATATTATCGTGAGCATCCTTACTCCGGGATGCAATCACAAGTTTCCTATGGCCGGGGTTCTCTTGGTGGAACCCTGGCGAAAATAACTCGCACCTTTGTGCGATATCTATAGTTCTTTGCCCCGCTTCATACTGGCCTTATGCGGCCTGACCGCCTCCCAATGGGATAGCACAGATTCAGGGTTGATTCTGTCTATCCCTATTTTTTTTATCTTACAAATTTTAAATAAGTAAATTATAATTTGCCCCAATATATTATTTTTAGATAAGATAAAACTAAAAAAACGGCTGCAGCCGCTAAAACATCTTTTAAGGTTGGAATTTGTTTAAAGAAAAAGGGTAAAACTATAATTAAAACCGGGAAGAAATAAGTTAAGAGGTCGTGTTTCAAAGCTTGATACCAGTTTAGCTCGGTATCAATTTTAAAATCAGTACCATCCTTAGTTTTATTGATTTGTTTCCGATTGCGGTTAAAAACCAAAATTCCGCCAATAGTAAAGACAATTGTTGGGATGATTGAAATCAGAATGTCAATAAGTGATTTAGATTTATAGAGATAATTAAAATAGACAAAGGCAGCAAAAACAGTAAGGGTAAGGATAACAATGCCATTTACTTTTTGCGGTGAAATTTTCATGATTTAGAATGGCGGCAGATATTCCAAAGGATTGACCGGAATACCATTTAGCCGAACTTCAAAATGGACATGGGGGCCAGTGCTGAGATTGCCAGATCCTGTCCCGCCCGGCATCCCGCCAGATAAAGCAATCGCTTGGCCTTTATTGACGTATTCGTCCTCTTTGGCTAACGGTTTGGAGACATGGCCAAAGACTGTGGAAAGACCGTTATTATGAATTAACATAATATAGGCATAGCTGCTGTCGCCTCGGAATTGAACCCGGGCAACGTAGCCGGCTTCGGGAGCCTGAATAGTTGTCCCTTGGGCCGCCCGAATATCAACTGCCGGATGCTCAAAGATGTAGCGGAACGGATAATCCGGATCATGAAAATAAGCGCTAAGGCCTCTAGTAGGAATAACCGGCCAAGCTAATTGCGCCGGACCAAAATCTTTGAATCTTTCAGCTTTGTCCCTGGCTTCAAGCTGCTCCCGAACGTTTTTTTCCAAAGTGACGATTTCGGAGTTGATCTGCTGCTGTTCCAGCTGCAATTGGTTTTTAAAATTTTGGTATTGTTTTTCCGTCAGCTTGGCCTGGAGAAGCAAAGTTCCTTGGGCGTTGCTCTTCTCCGTTAAGTCCAATTTTTCTTCTTGAAGTTGATTTTTGAGTTCTTCTTCTAGTTTTGCTTTTTCTTCCAGGTTTGATTTTTGAATCCCTAAATCTTGCTTGGAATTTTTTAATTTTACCAAGGCAGTCTGAAGATTATTATGAATTTCCTCGGTGTATTTGGTTTGATCAAAGAAATCAGAAAATGATTCATTGACTAAAATTATTTCGAAGTAGCTGATTTGATCAGTTTTATAAATCAAGCGAAGATACTCGGCAATTTTTTCTTTCCGATCAGCAATCGAATTTTCCAAGTCCTGAATTTGGATATTTAAACTTTGGATTTCCAAATTAGTTTCTTCGATCCTAGCTTCTGTTGCCTCAATGTCAAGGTTGATTTTAGCCACCTGATTATCCAAAATAGCAATTTGATTTCTTAAGCTTTTTGCCTCTTTTTGTTTTGCGCTGATTTGTTGGTTATAGGCGTCGATTTCCTGCTGTAAAGCATTAATATCTTTGCGTCGAGCGTTTATCCGGCTATTCAGCTCGGTAATTTCTGCTTCTCGGGTTGAGCTATTGGTCCCATTTTGGTCAGCTTCAGCTAAAGCGGCAAGCGGCAGTTGGCTAATAAAAAAAATAGCTAAACTAAAGCTAAATATGAGAGGAAAGATAAATATTTTCCTTGAGCGCTTAATTTTGTTTCTGTTTTTATTCTTCATTAATATATTATAGCACAAAATTTTGGAAAAATCATTTTTTGTTTTTCCACGGCGATACTCTTTATCCCAATAAATCAATAGCTTTTTGGATTCGCTTTAAACTTTCCGTTTTGCCTAAAACCTCAGCAATTTCAAATGGCCCGGGTGAAGCTTGGCGGCCGCTTAAGGCCACGCGCATTGGCCAAAGCATCTCCCCTACTCCCCGCCCTTGATCTTTAATTAATTCAAGAATTTTTTCTTCCAAATTTTTTTGTTGCCATTCTTTTTCGGTTAAACTTTCTAAAAATTCTTTCAAAATTTCCAGATTATCAGCGGTTTCTTTTGGGTTTGTTTTTTTCCAGATAAGTAATTTTGGTTCATAAGCTGGTTCTTTAAAGAAAAACTCTGTAGCTTGGACGATATCACTTAATTTTTTGATTCTTTCTTGCTCGGTGGCAATCACTTTTTCCAAGTTTTTTAAATCAGCTTTGATTCCTGCTTGCTCAAAATAGGGCTGGCAAAGTAAAGCCAGTTTTGGCAAAGGTTTTTGGCGGATATATTGGCCATTCAGCCAATCAAGTTTTTCTAAATTAAACACGGCGCCTGATTTGTTGACTTTTTCCAAAGTAAAATCAGAAATCATTTCTTTTAGACTAAAAATTTCCTTTTCCGTACCCGGATTCCAACCCAGCAGTAAAACGAAATTTAATAAAGCTTCAGGCAGATAGCCTTTTTTTAGAAAGTCTTCAGCTGCCACATCGCCCTGGCGCTTGGAAAGTTTTGATCGGTCCGAATTAAGCAAAAGCGGTAGATGAGCAAATTCCGGCAAAGTGAAATCCAAAGCCTGATAAATTAAAATATGTTTTGGTGCCGAGGGCAGCCATTCTTCACCCCTGATTATATGTGTCACCGCCATTTCGTGATCATCCACTGCAGAGGCCAAATGATAAGTTGGAAAACCGTCAGATTTCAAAATAATCGGGTCATCCAAAAGTTTATTATCAAAAATCACTTTGCCGCGGATCAAATCAGTAAATTCGGTCTGACCGGTTTTGGGCACTTTGAAACGGATGACATAAGGGGTTTTAGCCGCTAGTTTAGCTTTAGTTTCGCTGGCAGGCAAATCCCGACAGCAGCCGTCATACATTGGCGGCAGACCTTTCTGCTGTTGGACTTGCCTTAAGTTATCCAATCTTTCTTTGGAACAAAAACAGTAATAGGCTTCTTCCCTTTTGACCAGTTCTTCTGCTACTTGTTGGTATTCTTTTAGCCGTTCTGATTGGACCATGACTTTTTTATTATTCCAGGTCAAACCAAACTGTTTTAAAATTATTTTTAAATTTTCCGTTGCCCCCTCAACTTTTCTTTCCTGATCCGTATCCTCAATTCGGAGAAAGAATTTCCCCTGATTTTTTTTGGCGAAAAGATAATTATATAAAGCCGTTCGAAGACTGCCGACGTGCAGAGAGCCGGTCGGGCTGGGGGCAAAACGAGTTATTATTTTTTTAGGCATAAAAATTGATTATATTTATTCATTATCATCAGCTGAATTTTTTTCCGAATAAAAAAATCTGGATTTTACCACTAATAAGGGAAAAATAACAATAGCATTGAAGATTCTTTGCCAGCGTTGCGGCTGTTTGATTAACCGATAAAGCCATTCTAGCCCGGCCCTTTGGATAAACCGAGGTGGCCGCTTAACTATGCCGGAAATGTAATCAAAAGCCCCGCCGATGCCGATTGCCAATTTTACCGAAGGCAATTTGTCCAGATGATAAAAAATCCATTTTTCTTGTTTGACTTGGCCAAATGCGATAAACAAAATTTTTGGCCCGGCATCGTTGATTCTATTCAATAAATCCGAATCGGTTTGTTGCGGGTCAGCAATCTCTCCCCCGCTTTCGGCGCCAACAACTTTCAAGTTAGGAAATTCCTGCTGTAAAACTTCAGTGGCGCTGGCGGCAACCATTTCGCCTCCGCCCAGAAAATAAACTGGACAATTTTTTTGTTCAGCCAGCTCCGAAATTGCCCAGACCAAATCAACGCCCGTGACTCTCTGCAGCCTTTTGCCCAAATATTTAGCGGCTTTAATTAAGCCAATGCCGTCAGCCACCGCGATATCGGCATAATTTAGAATTTCTTTAAAATTTTGATCTTTTTGCGCGGCCACCAGAAATTCCGGGTTGGGGGTGACAATGTAATGTTGATCAGCTGAATCCAAAAACTGGCCGGTTTTTTCCAGAACTTCCTGCAGCGATAAATTATCAATTTTTACGCCAAGGATTTCAACCTTATTCATATGATTAAACTAATTTTTTCGGCCGAGGCAGGGGCTGGCTGAATTTAAAACGCTGGACTTCCTGCGGACCGTTGGCCCGGTAGCGGCTTTTGGTTCGGTAGCGAGTCACTTTTGATTTGTTGTATTTTCGGGAAGAATGGTCGCGCATCGGATAAGAAATTAAAAAATTAATAAATTAAGAAATTAAGGCGAGGCAATGCTTTATTTTTTTAATTTCTTATTTTCTTAATTTTTTAAAGTAAAGCTTGCTAAAACTTCATACTCTGCCCCGTTGGGCAGAAGCTGGCTTTCCATCAATTTAATGCTGGTAACTGGTATTTCTAGCCTCGGCAATTTTATATTTTCAGTTTTAAATTGAGTCGGACCGACGATTCTGGCCAAGGTTAAATGCGGCTGCCAGGCGCGATGGTCAACTTCAATGCCGATTTTCTCCAAATCTTGGCCTAAATTTTTTTGGAGATTGGCTAAAGTGTCTTTTCCTTTCCCTTGACTGCTTAAAAAAATTACCCGCGGGTTTTTAAAATCGGGAAAAGCATTAATTTGACCAGTAGTCAGATCAGTCCGCTGGAAATTTATAGCCGAATTCTGCATCACGGCCTTGACCTGATTAATTTGCTGTTCATCAAGATAACCTAGAAAGTGCAGAGTCAAGTGAATCCCTTTAGCTTTGACGTAGCGAATGACTGGCTGGGAATTGATTTTTCGGCAAAGTGAAAGTAATTTATTCAATTCCTCTTTAATGTTTTCTGGCAGATTAATCGCAATAAAAACCCGCTTTTTCATGACTTAATTTTAGCAGGTTTCTATAAAAATTTCCAGTAAAAAAGAGACCCTCGCGATTGTTCGCAAAGGTCTTACTAAAGTCAAGTTTATTCGAACTTGACTCTGAATTCACTGTAGTGGCCGTCCTGGTCCCACCAGCCAAATGAACCGCTGTCGCGGCTCATGGTTTCCTGTCCGATGCGGAACAGGTCAAAGGCCTGTGGTTCTTGGAACCAGGTCTCGGCGAACTCATCAGTCTGCCTGACAATGACCCGACAAACGCAGCTGTACTTATCAGTTTTTTCGTCGTAGTCATCCATACAGCGACCTTTGGCAATCCAGCGATCGCCAATTGTCCAGATGGCCGAGGAGCCAGATTCGTAATAGCCCTGCTTGGGGCTGTCGTAGTCTGGTTCCATGAGGTGCGTCACCCACTTGTCGCGGGCTGACGCCAAGAGTT
>Ga0265297_10003261_pt1 | contig 29905 bp, 32 predicted proteins | sample Munlanlwell13791_FD_192502 | JGI IMG/M metagenome (GOLD analysis project Ga0265297, IMG submission 192502) | Leachate microbial communities from a municipal landfill in Southern Ontario, Canada - Leachate well 137-91 | ecosystem: Engineered > Solid waste > Landfill > Unclassified | place...
ATGGTAGGCGGAATCGCTTATTTTCTTTATAAACAGGGCGCAAGAGACAACTTGTATTTAAATACGCAGCTTAATAACTAGAGGAGGATTCGATGCCTACTGATCTTCAAATGATTACGCGCTTATTATTGACCTTGGTTTTAAGCGGGTTAATCGGCCTTGAAAGGCAGGTTCACCGCAGGGAAGCCGGATTGCGCACTCACATTTTAGTAGCATTAGGTTCCTGTCTTATCATGTTGACATCTTTATATGTTTTTGATATATATAAAGATGTGGTTTCGCTGGATCCGGCGCGTATTGCCGCTGGGGTAATTACCGGAATCGGTTTTTTGGGTGCCGGCACAATTATCCGCGAGCCTGATGGGGTAAGGGGCTTGACTACTGCCGCCAGCTTGTGGGTGGTTTCAGGGATCGGCCTGGCAGTGGGTTGCGGGTTTAACAAGATGGCAATTTATGCCACGGTATTAGTTTTGATTGTTTTATATTTGTTGCGCCACATAGAGGGCCGTCTTTTGAATAATCCTGTGTCCAAAAACAAGGAGGGTGCGCATGGCATTTAAAAAGAAGCTGGAAGAAAAAACTTTGGATGTTGATGCCGCAATGCAGGGAAGCCTATCTTTTAAGGACCCGGTTAATCTGCGTATTAACGGTAAATTTGAAGGTAACCTTGACACCCGTGGTAATCTTACTATAGGCCCTACAGCTATGATTAACGCCGATATTATCGGTGATAATATAATTATTGGAGGCCGGGTCAAAGGAAAGATTACCGCTAAGGAAAGGCTGACTCTTCTGCCGCAGGCAATTGTTGAGGGGCATATTTATCCGGCCAAGCTTAACATCGCTGAAGGGGCAATCCTGGAGGGGCAGTGTTCGATGCTGCATGATTTTCTTAATTCTGAACAGCTGGCAAAATACCTGGAAGTGGAATTAAACTCAATAATGGATTGGGCTAATTCGGGGAAGGTGCCGGGGAATAAAGAAGGTAATGATTGGAAATTTGAGCGTAAAGCGATTGACAGCTGGGTTGCCGCGGGTAAAATAGGTAAATAAACTAAAATGGCCGAAGAAAAATTACTCACAGTCAGGGACGTTTCGGTTATCCTGGGAGTATTTGAAAAAGATGTTTTGGACCTGGCGGAAAAAGGGATAATTCCAGCTTACAAAATAGGCGGGTTATATTTAAGGTTTAAGAAAGACCAGGTAGACCAATACAAGAAAGAGCACCCTTGCGCTCGTTCAGGAAGCCAGGAAAAAGGAAAAATTTTTCCGGACATGCTCCACGATTTTTTTTATTTTAATGATTTCTATATCCTTGCCATATTTTTGATTGCCCTCCTGGGTTTTCTTATTTACCGGGGTTTATAAATAAATGTTATTAAAAAAAGGGTTTTGTGATCTGGGATTTGCCAAGCTTGACACAGATAGAAAGAAGCGCAAGGGGTTTGCGGAAGTAATTTATTGTCCGGGAAAAAGCAGAGAGCACCTGAAGAAAATAGCTAAAAAAATAATTAAGCTAAAAGAGGATCTGCTTTTAACTAAATTAACCAAGTCAGAATTTTCGTTTTTAAAAAAGTCAATCCCTGTTTTAAAATATAACCCTCTGGCGAAAATCGGTTATTTTCTCGCTAGCCCCAAGAAACCTTCTAAAGGCCGGGTTTTAGTTATTTCTGCCGGCACCAGCGATATCCCGATAGCTGAAGAAGCGGCGCAAACCCTGCAAGTAATGGGAAATTGTGTCGATAGGTTGTATGATGTCGGTGTCGCCGGAGTCCACCGCTTGATGAGCAACGTTGATAGATTAGAAAAGGCTAACGTAATAATAGTGGTAGCGGGTATGGAGGGGGCCTTGGCAAGCTTGGTCAGCGGGTTGGCCAAATCGCCGGTTATTGCCGTTCCAACCAGTTGTGGATATGGTTCCAGTTTTTCCGGCTTAGCTGCGCTTTTGTCTATGCTAAACGGATGTTCGCCCGGAGTTACAGTAGTCAATATTGACAATGGATTTGGCGCAGGTTACTTCGCCAGTTTAATTAATGGGAGATAATTATGGCGCTTTCTGGTTTGGATATTTATAAGTTACTTCCTAAGACAAATTGCCGCAAATGCGGCATGGCTACCTGCCTTGCTTTTGCGATGCAATTAGCTAAGAAAACGCTGACAATTGAAAAATGCCCTTTTATTTCTCCGGAGGCTAAAGCTGCCTTAGATGAGCAGGCTTTGCCTGCGATCAAGCTTATTACCTTAGGTAATTGTGATTCAAAATTTGAAATTGGAAATGAAACGGTAATGTTCAGGCACGAGGAGAAATTCCGCAACCCGGCGGCCCTGGGCTTTATTATTGATGATAATCTGCTTGACAGTGAAATAAAAAAGCGGCTTGAGAAAATCAATCAGCTGAAATTTGAGCGCGTAGGCCAGCTGTTGGAAGTAAATCTTATCGCGATAAATAAGAATACGGACGCGAAAAGATTCCTCGAGGTGACCGAATTAGTCTTAAATAATACTATTCTGCCGATTATGCTGATGAGCGCTGACCTTGTCGCTTTAAAGCAAGCCGCAGCCGCAGCTAAGGCGCGTAAACCTCTGCTTTACTGCGCCACAAAAGATAATCTCGCCGAAATTGCTCCAATTGCCAGGGAGTTGGCGCTTCCATTAGTTGTGGTTGCCCGGGATATTGACGGTCTTGCCCATCTGGCTAAAGAACTTAATTCATTGGGGGTCCGTGACCTGATTTTAGATACCGGTGTAAAATCAGTTGCTGATAAGGTCTGGGATTTAACCCAGCTACGCCGCCAGGCCCTCAAGAAATCAAACCGCTCATTGGGATATCCAAGCCTGGCTATCGTAGATAAAACTGATTCTTATGAAGAAGCCATAGTGGCAGGCGCTTATATAGCTAAATATGCCGGACTTGTTTTGATTAAAGGGGTAGAGACCTGGGAGGTTTTGGCTGTCCTGACCTTAAGGCAAAATATTTATACTGATCCGCAAAAGCCTTTACAGATTGAACCTAAGCTTTATCCTGTGGGAAAAACAACTGAAAAATCACCGGTCTTAATCACAACTAATTTTTCATTAAGCTATTTCACTGTTTTAGGCGAAGTGGAGTCCAGCAAAATACCTTCTTATATTTTGAGTGTTGATACTGAAGGAATGTCTGTGCTCACCGCCTGGGCCGCGGAAAAATTCAATGCCGAATCCATCACTAAGTCGTTGGATAAATTTGGCGTTCAGGACGCGGTAAAGCATAGAAATTTAATTATCCCGGGTTACGTGGCCGTATTAAGCGGCGACCTGGAAGAGAAATCAGGTTTTAAGGTGATCGTTGGCCCCAAAGAAGCAGCAGGGATCCCCGCGTTTTTAAAGAATCTAAATTAACCAATGGCTTCGGCTATCGGAAGCCGAACCATGGTTCTCTAACCTATGCAAAAATTCAAAGTCACTTTCATGCCGGATAATAAATCCATCCTTGTTGAGAAAGATAAGACTATACTTTCCGCGGCCATCTCCGCGGGGGTATATATTAATTCTGTCTGCGGCGGAGACGGAGTTTGCGGAAGATGCAAGGTAATCCTTAAAAAAGGCCAGGTTAGCACCCAGCCTAACGGCATAATTACTCCGGAAGAAAGAAAAAATAATATATACCTTGGCTGCCTTACAAATATACACAGCGATTTAGAGGTGGAGATCCCTAAAGAGTCGCGGCTTAATCTTGATAATCTTTCTCCTTCAGAGCTTGAAGAGCGTTTAGGCAGCCTTTATTCAAAAGCGGAAGACATTCAGCCGGTAAATACAAAATTTAAAGAAGGCCTTTTCAAGCATTCTCCTTTTGCTACAAAATTATATCTGGAATTGTCTGCTCCGACCCTTAATGACAGCATAAGTGATTTAGAGAGGTTATACCGCGCGCTGCGCAGCCTTGAGGATTTCCCCGTAATACAAACAGGCTTATTTAATATCCGTCAATTGGGCGAATTACTGCGTGATTCCGATTGGAAGGTCACTGTCACCTTAGGTAAACGCAATGATACCGTGGAGATCGTCCTGGTTGAATCAGGAGATACGACAAACAGGAATTTTGGGCTTTGTTTTGATATCGGCACAACTACAATTTCCGGCCAGCTGGTAGATTTAAATTCAAAAAAGGTCCTGGGGACAAAAGCCACTTATAACCAGCAGGCTACTTTTGGAAATGATGTGATCACGCGCATTGTCTATGCCGGCCAGAGCGACGGATTAGAAAAATTACATGAAGCTGTTTGTAATACAATGAATCAGATAATTCGCGACTTAACCCTTGAGAATAATGTTGATTTAAATGATGTTAATTGTATAGTTTGTTCAGGCAATACCACAATGGTCCATTTGCTCCTAAGTGTTGACCCGGGGCACATCCGCAAAGAACCATATGTGCCTACGGCGAATTTTCTGCCTGTTTTACGCGCGGCAGAGGCGGGGGTAAATATTAATCCCAGGGGGCTGCTTTCATGCGTGCCGGGAGTTTCCAGCTATGTTGGGGGGGATACTACAGCCGGAGTCCTCTCAAGCGGCATATATCAAAAGGACAAACTTTGCATATTAATTGATATCGGCACAAACGGAGAGATTGTCCTGGGCAATAAAGATTTTCTGGTCGCTTGCGCGGCTTCTGCCGGCCCGGCTTTTGAAGGAAGCGGGCTAACCTGCGGCATGCGCGCAAGCAGCGGAGCAATCCAGAAGGTAACCATAAATAAAACCGATTTTAGCGTTAAATATTCTACTATTGGAGATAAAAAACCGAAGGGGATCTGCGGTTCAGGTTATATTGATTTACTCAGCTCAATGTTAGAAACAGGAATAATCGATAAAGGGGGCAAGATTAAAGCCGAAGGCAGCCGTATCCGGCAAACAGATACCGGCAAAGAGTTTGTTGTTTGTTTTAGAGAAGAAACCGCGAATCAATCGGATATCGTGATTAATGAAGCGGATATTGAAAATCTTAAACGTTCAAAGGCGGCGATATACTCGGCTACCGCTATTTTGGCTAAACATCTTGGTTTAGGTTTTCCCGAAATTTCTAAAATATTTATTGCCGGGGGATTTGGCACGTATCTGGACATAGAAAGAGCGATTAGGATTGGATTGCTTCCGGATCTCGAGCGCTCTAAATTTATCTTTATCGGAAACAGCGCCCTGGCGGGGGCAAGGCAGATCCTTTTATCAAATCAGGCTATGCTTATGGCTGATATCCTTGCTTCTAAAATTACTTATTTTGAATTATCCGTTGATCCAGGATATATGGATGAATACAGCCAGGCTTTGTTTTTTCCGCATACGGACTTAACAAAGTTTCCTACGGTGAAGTTTTAAATGGGCAGCGTTATCGCGATGGCCGGAAAAGGCGGCACGGGAAAAACTACGATCGCCTCCTTAATTATCCGTAGAATTAAGGAAAAGAAAATCGGTTCAGTTTTAGCCGTTGATGCGGACCCGAATAATAACCTGGGAGAGGCCTTAGGCATAAAGGCCGGCCGTAACATAGGGGCAATCCTGGATGATATATCGCTAAATCCGGCAATAGTCCCTGCCGGCATGCCGAAAGAACGTTTTATAGAATACCAGGTGCAATCAGCCATTCAGGAAGAGGATGGATTTGATATCTTGAGCATGGGCAAACCTGAAGGCCCGGGGTGCTATTGTTACGTAAACAATGTTTTAAGGGCCGTTATGTCAAAATTGATCAAGGATTATGATTACATAGTTGTTGATAATGAAGCCGGCTTAGAGCATTTATCACGGCGGACTACCAGGTTTGCCGATATGCTCATAGTTGTATCGGATTCCTCCAGTATAGGGTTAAAATCAGCGCAGAGAATTAATGAATTGGCTTCTCAATTAAAGATAGAAATAAAGAAAAGGTTCCTTTTAGTGAATCGTTTCAATGAAAATATAAATAAGGAAAAGATCAAGGAAACAGGCCTGGAGTACCTTGGTTCTCTGCCGGCAGATCCTTTAATTGAAGAATTGAGCTTAAAAGGTACCTCGGTTTTTAATCTTGATAACGATGCGCCGATATTGACGGCGCTTAATTCATTAGGAGAAAAAATATGGAAACGCAATTAGTGCTTGAGAAATGGCCGGGTGTAATTTCTACTATAACTATTGGAGCGGATAAAAAGGATGGCGCCTCCCGTATTAATCCGGTAAAAATCGGAGGGCAAAACAGCCTGCCATTGTTATTTAAAGAAGGCGATATCCCCAATCGGCCTGCGGTTGCCTTTGAAATCTGGGACACTCCGCCGCAGGATTGGGATGAAGAGCTGGTTTTAGCTTATGGCAAAGTCTTAAATGACCCGTTTGCCTGGGCTGATAAATGTGTAAACGAATTTAAGGCGCAATTGCTTTGCGTAAGGATGCAGGGGACGCATCCTGATTCCGGCAATAAAAACCCTAAGGAGGCGGCAAAATTTATTTCTACACTTTTAAGTAAAGTGAAGGTACCGTTAATAATTATTGGAAGCGGTGATGACACAAAAGATAACCTGATTTTACCGGCTTGTTCTGAAGCGGCTAAAGGAGAGCGTTGCCTGATCGGCTGCGCGGTTCAGGATAATTATAAGACTTTGGTTGCCAGCGTCCTGGCGGATGGGCACTACATTATTGCCGAAAGCCCTATAGATATCAATATTGCCAAACAGTTGAATATATTAATCTCCGATATGGGATTAAGCCTTGACCGGATTGTAATTAACCCGACTATCGGAGCGTTAGGCTACGGGCTTGAATATGCTTATTCTATCATGGAAAGAGCAAGGCTGGCCGCTTTATCGGGTGATAAAACATTGGCTTCTCCATTTATTTGTTTCGTGGGGCAGGAAACCTGGAGGACAAAAGAAGCCAAAACCGCTCCTAAACAAGGTATTATCTGGGAAATAATTACGGCTACCAGTTTTATACAATCAGGGGCTGACCTTTTGGTTATGCGCCATCCGGCTGCGGCTCAAAAACTGTCGGATTACATAGACACTCTTTTCAAGAAATAACGCGGCGTTTAAATAGGGGAATATTATGTTTATTATTGGCGAACTGATTAACGGCATGTACTCTAATATAGGCGCTGCGATCAAGGAGCGTAATAAGAAGGAGATACAAAACTGCGCCTTAACACAAGTAGCCTGCGGGGCTGACGCTTTAGATATTAATTGCGGGCCGGCTTCCAGGCAGCCGTTAGTTGATATGCCTTGGCTGGTTGAAGCGATCCAAGAGGTAACCGATAAGCCTCTATGTCTGGATTCAAGCAAACCCGCGGTTATCGAAGAGGGATTGAAGGCTTCCAGAAACAAAACAATTATTAATTCTACTACAGCCGATAAGGAGAAGTTAGAGGCGCTGATACCGCTAGCCGTAAAGTACAAATCTAAATTGATTGGTATCGCTATCAGCGCAAAAGGTATTCCGCAAAACAAGGATCAACGCCTGGAGCTTGCAGTTGCCATTGTGGATAATTGCCTGAAAGAAAACTTTCCTATGGAAGATTTGTATCTGGACCCTATAGTTTTACCGGTTAACGTCGCTCAGGCGCAAATGAAAGATATTCTTGAGTCTATAGCTGAGTTTAAGATTATTTCTGACCCCGGGCCTAAGACTACCCTGGGATTAAGTAATGTTTCTCAAGGCACTCATTTAAGAAGTCTGATCAATCGCACATTTTTAACCATGGCAGTTGCATATGGCTTGGATTCTGCTATACTTGATCCTAAAGATAAAGAATTGATTGATAGTTTAATTACCGCGGAACTCATCTTAAATAAGAATATTTATTGTGATTCCTATTTAGAAGCATACAGGAAGAAGTAACTTAAAGTTTCTTGATAATTTAAATTGTTTTGGCGGAGTAGCTTGAGCCTGATAGAGCACGCGGCTCTCCTCGCAAGCTTGCAGTTTCGGGAGGACTACACCGATAGGATAGATATAAGGCGGCTTGATACTTAAAACAAGCCGCGTAATAATACTTGATAATTACGTTGATTTTGGCGGAGTAGCTCAGCCTGATAGAGCACGCGGCTCATACCCGCTTGGTCGGTGGTTTAAATCCACTCTCCGCCACCAGCTATAAACGAAGTAGTGGGGATGAAGCTATAAGGGCAGCCCTCCGTAGGAGGGCCACTCTCCGCCACCAGTCCTTAACTTCTTCCTGAAAATTTCTTAGCTAATTTTTCGACAATCAGCGAAGTAACAATAAACACACCCGCTTCAATTAATACCGTAGCAAATGCGGCTCCTACATAAGAAAATTTATAAATTAATATAAATATAAGTGGTAAACCGATAAGCGCGGCGCCAATATGTATCTTTGCGTATAGATCCTGTTTCCCGCAGACAAGCAAAAATTGAACCTTGAAATTATTGGCTCCCACAAAAAATACCGCAGCAAGTAAAAGCCTTAAGGAAACAACTACTTCCTTATAGGTAACTCCACAGACCAGTTGGATAATCCAAGGGGCTAAAAAAAAGGCAATCGGCAGGCTGACTACAAACCCCAGGGTAATTCCATCCTGAATCCTGTACATTATAGCTATCGCCCGCTGTTTATTCTTCGCGAAAACATTGCTGATCCGGGGAAACACCGCCCTGGTAAAAGAATCCATGGGGAATGTCTGGATGTAGTTAGCGATTTTCTCAGCCAGGGAATAATACCCGGTAATCACATTATTGGTCAAGAGGCCTATGGCAAAAACCCTGCTGTTAGTGTAGGCGTTGACAGATAAGATAGAGATAAAAATATCCCAACCGGTTTTGAGTTCCTGTTTTATAGTCGCGTATTTTTGTAAAATAAACTTGATGCGGAATTTTCTAAAAGCGATATAAAGACCGAGTACCCCGCCGATTATCGAAAGGAGCGAATTCAAAATTGGCACTAACAGGAAATCCTGAGGGCTTTTTATTAAAACAAAAATGCAAACCGCGTAAATAAAACCTCCGGCTACATTAACTATCGAGATATAGCTCATCTTTTCTTTGCCTTGGAAAAACCAGACAGGAAAAAGCGTACTGCCGATTACTGAACCGAAACTTAAAATATAAACCGGCCAGTCTGCCCTAAATTTTGGGACAAAATACAGAATAACACTAAGTATAATAAAGCTTACGGCGGCAAACATAAGTTTTACCGTCATTACCGAAGAGAATACCTCGCTTACCTTTTGTTTATGTTCACCGATAAGTGAAATTGTTTTGGTCGCCGAAAGGCTGAATCCGTAATCCGTTAAAATCATGAAATATTGCACAAGGCTTGAAGCAAAGGCAATCAGGCCGAATTTTTCCATTCCGATTACCCTGATAAGGTATGGAATCACGACCAGCGGCAGGATATAACTGATAGTTTGCAGGGTAGTAAGGGAAATAAAATTTCCAAAGACAATTCTTCTTTCTTTATGGGTTACGATTCGCTTTGAGCTCATTGTATTAATTTACACTTTTGTCAGCGCAAAGTCAATTTAAATAAGCTCTTACTAAAATCGGGGTATAAATTTCACAATTATTATGATAGTATAATTATATGATGAAGAAAATCAACGAGACGATTAAAAAATACAGGTTAATCCAAAAAGGGGATAAAATCCTGCTCGGAGTCTCCGGAGGGCCGGATTCTATGGCGCTGCTTTTGCAGCTTTTTAGCCTAAAGACTAAATACGGTTTAAATCTGCATATTGCGCATGTGGATCATGGCTTGCGCAAAGATTCCCATTCAGACGCTCTTTTCGTAGAGAGTTGGGCCAAAAAGCTTGGTATTCCAATAAACATTATAAAATTAGATTCGCGGCTTACCAGGGAAAAGGGTTCTCTTGAAGAAATATGCAGGCAGGCAAGATTAGATTTTCTTATCAATACTGCCAGGAAAATTAAAGCCGATAAAGTTGCTTTGGGTCACAATCTTGATGACCAGGCGGAAACCGTATTGATGCGCGTTTTGAGGGGAACCGGGCTATCGGGGTTATCCGGGATATCCGCTAAACGCATGATTAAGAATGTTGTTTTTATCCGGCCGCTCTTAGAAACCAGCCGCAGGGAAATCGAGGGCCTTTTGAAACGTAAAAAAATAAATCCTTGTATCGATTCTACTAACAAAGAAGAGGTATTTTTTCGTAATAAAATCCGGCACAATCTTATTCCTTTGCTAAAAAAAGAATATAACCGCAACATCGTAGAGGTTTTAGCTAATCTGGCTGAAAGTATTTCTTATGATTACGAATACCTGGATAAAGCCGCCCGGGATAAAATAAAGGGGAGCAACCTGCGGCTTAAAATAGGAATGATCAAAAGGTTGCATCCGTCGATTTTACGGCTTATAATCAGGCAAGCTATCGCTTGTATCCAGGGGGATACGCGCAGGATAGGCTTTCAACACATTAAAGAGCTGGAAGATTTACTTGATAGCCGGCCAATCGGCTCAATTGTTGATTTACCTAAAGGGATCTCGGTGCAAAAAACCCGCAATACTCTGCGATTTTATAGGCGCTAAATCCGCAAAGTACTTGATTTTACATCTTTTTAAAGCTATAATAATAAATCTTTAACTCTATCAAAATTAACCTATTACCGTCAAAAACGGTTTTCTTGAACCAGGAGAATTAAATGCCCATACAAAATAAACCTAAATCAAGTAAAAATAACCTGTTTAAACGTTCCCCCCTCGGCTGGTTGTTAATAATCTTTTTGTTTATTATGCTGGTCAACACCTTTAATAATATTCCCATAACCGGGATTCCTAAGGAGGTTTCGTATAGCCAGTTTTTTCGCGTTTTAAGGGATAACCCCGACAGCATAAAAAATGCCGCTAAAACAGAAGGTATTTTACAGGGTGAGTTCTCCGACAATTCAAAATTTTTTGTTAATCTTCCGGATAACGACCCGGAGATGCTTGCGCTTATGCGCCAAAACCTTAAGAATTTTGAGGTTAAACCGGCGCGCACATTCTGGATTTCATTGCTTTTTAATCTAGGGCCGATACTTTTGCTGATTTTCTTCTGGTGGATGATGGCTGCCCGTGGAGAGCAGTTAGGCAGCAGGATTATGAGTTTTGGAAAGGTTAAATCCAAGATTCAAAGTGATACCGAAAAAGCTACTTTTAATGATGTCGCCGGAGTGGATGAGGCAAAAGAAGAATTAAAAGAGGTAATTGAATTTCTTAAAGACCCTAAAAAATTCCAAAGACTGGGAGGAAAGATTCCCAAGGGCGTTCTTTTGGTCGGGCCTCCCGGATGCGGGAAAACTTTGATCGCCAGGGCAGTAGCCGGAGAAGCCGGAGTGCCGTTTTTTAGTATTTCAGGTTCTAATTTTGTCGAAATGTTCGTGGGTGTGGGTGCCAGCAGGGTGAGGGATTTATTTGAACAGGGCCGTAAAGCGGGAAAAGTTGAAGGCAAGGGAGCGATAATCTTTATCGATGAAATCGATGCCGTGGGGCGCTTGCGTTTTTCCGGTATCGGCGGCGGTAATGACGAACGGGAACAAACCCTTAATCAGTTATTGGTTGAAATGGATGGCTTTGATGCCCAGCAAGGTCTGATACTTATTGCCGCTACTAACCGTCCGGACACCTTGGATCCGGCGCTTATGCGGCCGGGAAGATTTGACCGCACTATTATTGTGAATCTTCCGGATATCAAAGGGCGCGAAGAGATACTTAAGGTACATACCCGCAAAATAAAGCTTGCCGAGTCGGTTGATTTAAAATCCGTGGCCAGCCAAACTCCCGGTTTTTCCGGAGCCGACCTGGCAAATCTTTGTAATGAGGCGGCGCTTATGGCCGCGCGCAATAATAAGGAAGCGGTGGAAGAGGTTGATTTGGATAAATCAGTAGAGAGAGTTCTGATGGGGCCGGAAAAGAAAAGCCATATTATGTCTAAAAAAGAGAAAGAAATTACAGCTTTACATGAATCCGGGCATGCTTTGCTTTCTTTGCTTTTACCCGAAGTTAACCCTTTAAAGAAAGTTTCCATTATCCCGCGCGGTCTGGCCGGAGGCTATACTTTTACTCCGCCTTTAGAGGACCGGCATTATTGGACTAAAAAAGAACTGTTGGCGGAAATTACCATGATGCTTGGAGGCAGGGCTTCTGAAGAAATAAATTTAAATGAAGTAACTACCGGAGCGCAAAATGATCTGGAAGTAGCTACGGCTATGGCCAGGCGCATGGTTACTCAGTTCGGCATGTCCGAAAAATTAGGTAACATGACTTTAGGCAGAAGAGAAGGGCTGGTATTCTTGGGCCGTGATATTATGGAAGAAAAAAATTACAGCGAGCAAACTGCCAGAATTATCGATGAAGAAGTAAAAAAGATTACCGATGATGCCTATGGCAAAGCGTTGAGCATGTTAAAAGCCAGCCAAGATAAGCTAAAAACTCTCTCTGATAATCTTTTAATAAAAGAAGTATTAAGCGGTGAAGAGGTAAAAAAGATATTAGGGATACAAAAAAGCGATCTTACTTAAGAAGAATAATGCGCATTTTTAGTTTTAACGGCGTCAATGAAGTAAGAAAGGTCATGCGTGAGATTGGTGTTGATCCCTGCGGGATCAAGATTATGCTGCCCAAAGCCGTTACCTTCTTAATCCGTTTAGACTCGATATCTAATATTGCCGCCAATATCCTAAAGCAGGAGATGCTTTCTCTGGGGGGAGATGTTGCGATAGCCCGGGGAGCGCTTACCGGAAAAACAAAAAATACCGCATGCCTTATTATTGGCCAGCCCTGCCAACTGCGCTCTCTTATCCGGAAATTAAAACTTCAGCCATTCGGCCTGTGTAAGCTTGCTGATGAGCTGAATAGTAATATAAAGAAATACACCCGCGATAATTTTATTCTGCCCCTAAGAAAAGACTCCTTAAATTTTAACGGGAAGGTTTACGTTATGGGGGCTATCAATTTAACCCCGGATTCATTCAGCGGGGACGGCCTGTACAGCCTTAAGTCCAATGATTATCCCGGATTGGCTTTAAAAAAAGCGGAAATGATGCTAAAAGACGGGGCGGATATTATTGATCTTGGGGGAGAATCCAGCCGGCCGGGCGCCAGAAATATCAGCGTCAAAGAAGAGATAAAACGTGTTTTACCGGTATTAAAAAAACTGGCAAAAAACATAACCGCTCCTATATCTATTGATACCACGAAAGCAGAAGTTGCTCAGGCTGCTTTGGATTCCGGAGCGCAGATAATTAATGATATTTCCGGCTTAAGAGAGAAGCGCATGATTAAAGTAGCTGCCAGGAATAAGGCCGCGGTAATCATTATGCATATGCTCGGCAAACCGGTAAATATGCAGAATAGGATTGCCTACAAATCTTTGATTGAAGATATCATTTTCTGGCTGAAAAATTCCATTGAATCCGCCGAATACTCCGGGATAAAACCTGATAAAATAATTATCGACCCCGGGATCGGATTCGGCAAAACGGCCGGGCAAAATCTTGAAATTATAAAAAGGCTGGCGGATTTTAAAATCTTAGGGAAACCTCTGCTTATAGGCCCCTGCCGGAAATCGTTTATCGGAAAAGTCCTGAAAGCAAAACCGCAAGAAAGAACTATCGGCACACTGACATCTTGCCTGATGGCTGTTGAGCGCGGCGCAAATATAGTTCGAGTGCACGACGTAAAAGAGGTAACTCAGGCTTTAAAAATGGCTGCCGCCATAAGGAACAGCGCTTAATGCATAGTTTATTTTTGTACTGGAAACCCATAACCGAAGTCCTGATTCTATGGTTTTTTATTTATCATATCTTGCTTTTCTTTGAAGGTACCAGGAGCCTGCAGGTGTTACGCGGGATAATTATGCTCCTGTTAGTTTTTATTATTTCCCAGAAATTTGACTTTATCGTGTTAGATTGGTTGCTTAAGAAATTGTTTGGAATATCGGTTATCGCGATATTGATCATTTTTCATCCAGAAATCAGGCAGGGGCTGGCTCAATTGGGCAAACGTAATATTTTTAGAAGCAGCTTAAAAGAGGAAGATATTCATTTTTTTGTCAAACAAATCGCGCAGGCCTGCGAAAACCTTGCCGCCAACAAGCTCGGCGGGTTAATTGCCATAGAAAAGAACGATCCCCTGACAGCTTATATCCAAAGCGGAGAGATTATAGATTCGCGTGTTTCGGCGGATTTAATGCAGGCGATATTTACCCCTAACAATCCTCTGCATGACGGAGGACTGATTATCCAGCACGGCAGGATCGCAGCTGCCGGATGTATTTTCCCGCTAGTTATAAACCAGGAACTAAACAGGGTTTTTGGCACCCGTCATCGGGCGGCTTTAAGTTTGAGCGAAGAAACTGATGCTATTTTAATCGTAGTCTCCGAAGAAAGGCGCGATATATCCGTTATTTACCGAAAAAAGTTTTATAGGGATCTAGGCGGCGTGGAATTAGAATTAAAAATAAACGAGTTGATTAAAACAAAAAAAGATGAATAAAAATAAAACAAATCTCTTTTTACGCCTGGTGCGCTTAGTTACCATTCACCCATGGTTAAAGTTTGTCGCGTTACTACTGGCGATTGCGCTTTGGTTTTACGTTAAGGGGGAAAGGACCTGAAAACAACTATGCCTAAATTAGGTGTAAATATTGACCACGTGGCCACCTTACGTCAGGCCCGGCGGGGGGAGACCCCGGATCCTGTTTATGCGGCTTTTTTGTGTGAAGAAGCGGGTGCCGATAGTATAGTGGCGCATTTAAGAGAAGACCGCAGGCATATCCAGGATGGCGATATTAAGCGCCTGCGCCGAAGTATTAAAACCAGGCTTAATCTTGAAATGGCTATTTCGCCTGAGATCGTAAGGATTGCCTGTAAAATAAAACCTTATCAGGCCACACTGGTGCCTGAACGCAGAAAAGAACTGACTACTGAAGGCGGATTAAGCGTAACAGGTAATTTAAAAAAGCTTTCCATCAGCATACTTAAATTAAAAAAAGCAGGTATCCGGGTAAGCCTGTTTATTGACCCGGACAAAAATCAGATTGATTCTGCCGGTAAAGTTGGCGCGAAGATTATTGAGCTGCATACCGGCCGCTATGCTGACGCTAGTAGCCCTGAGCAAAAAAAAAGATTTTTTAATGAAATCCGCTGGGCCGCTAATTACGCTAAACTTCAAGGTTTGACAGTTAATGCCGGCCATGGCCTTAATTATGCCAATGTCAGGCAAATTGCCGCGCTTGAGGAGATTGAAGAACTTAATATCGGTTACTCCATTATTTGTAAGGCCTTATATGTTGGTTTATACAAAGCGGTCAGGCAGATGCGGGAGCTGATTAAATAATGCTCATTGGTACCGGAGTTGATATAACTGAAGTACGACGCATCCGAGCTGCGGTTGAAAAATGGGGGGATGGTTTCTTGAGGCGTGTTTTTACCGATTCTGAACTCAAGAACGCCAAAACCAAAAACTCTTTTTATCAGCATTTAGCCGGCAGGTTTGCCGCTAAAGAGGCTATTTTTAAAGCTGCAGGGGATGATTCTCTCTCATGGCAGGATATTCAGATAAGCAATGACCGGACAGGCAAACCTGTTTGCCTTTTTCTAAACGGCAGAGGAAAATTTATAAACGTATGCATTTCAATATCGCATGTTAAAACTTATGCGGTTGCCAGCGCAGTTGTTACTAAGAAAGGTTAATTCACACAAGGGTGATTACGGGCATATATTGATTCTGGCCGGCTCAGGCAGATTTTCCGGAGCTGCTTTGCTTTGTGGTGAATCCGCTTTACGCTCAGGCGCCGGACTGGTAACATTAGGCTTGCCTAAAAGCATCAATTTGCCGCTAATCAGGTCTAAACCAAGGGAATTAATGACCTTTCCTTTGCCGGAAACCAGTGAAGGGACATTAAGTTTGAGGGCATTTGAAAAAATGTCAGCTTTGCTTAAGCATATCGACGTTTTGGTAATCGGACCCGGGCTTGGCAGGAATAAGTCTACTTACGCATTAGTGAGGAAAATTATACGTAAAACAAAGCAGCCAAAAGTGTTAGACGCCGACGCCCTCAATGCCCTTAGTAACCATCTGGAAATACTTAAGGCTCATAAAGGGCAGCTTATCCTGACTCCGCATCAAAAGGAGGTCTGCCGACTCTTTGGAATAACGGCAGATGTTGTAAAGAATAATAGAAAATTGATTGCGAAAAAGTTCGCAAAACATTATAATAGTATAATTATTCTCAAAGGGCATAATAGCATTGTAACTGATGGAATAAGAGATTTTTATATAAACCGCTCAGGTAATCCTGGAATGGCAACTGCCGGCTCTGGAGATGTGCTTAGTGGAATCGTTGGAGCGTTTTTGGCCCAGGGGCTGGATGCTTTTAAAGCTGCAAAATACGCAACATATATTCATGGTTTAGCCGGGGATTTAGCAGCAGAAGAGAAGACAGAAATGGGATTAATCGCCTCCGATATTATTGAGCGAATCCCGGATGCGTTAAAAAAATGCAGTTGATGCCGGCGTAGCTCAGTTGGTAGAGCAATTGTTTTGTAAACAATGGGTCGGGGGTTCGATTCCTCTCGCCGGCTTAATTTTAAATGGGCAGGTACCCAAGTGGCCAAAGGGGACAGACTGTAAATCTGTTGCACCTGTGCTTCAGAGGTTCGAATCCTCTCCTGCCCATAAAATTAGCGATACAACGATATGCTGTATAAGAAAACCCCAATCTTTGTTCTTGTTTTACTATTTTTATGTGTTTCTTTGTTTCTATTTTTTGATATCAGTAAAGCAAATAATCAGTCTACGGAGGTTTTGTCCAGAGAAGAAACTATAACCAGGGCTACCTGTTTATTGGGAGAAAAGGTAAAAGATTTCCCTTTTTATGTTTATAAGGATGCTGATGCCGGTGAAAATAAGTTCTTCCCCACAGGCAATATGGGTGATTTAAGCGGTACTGAAATTAATGCTTTTTGCAAAGAATCACCTTATACCGGTCCAACCTGTATGAAAATAGTATACAAGGATAAGCCGGAACAAATTTATGGTTGGGCAGGGTTATACTGGCAATATCCTCCTAATAACTGGGGTACTATTCCTAAGGCCTACGATTTAAGCGGAGCAACGAAGTTGACATTCTGGGCGCGCGGTAAATACGGAGGAGAAGTAATAAATAAATTTCAAATTGGCGGCATTGCAGGAAAATACCGTGATTCAGGAGTAGCTTCTATAGGCCCGATAATTTTACCAAAAAAATGGCATAAATACACAATAAACCTAAAGAAAATTGACAATTTCATAATTACCGGATATGAGGATAAAGAATGCTGGCCATTCATGGATCCCTTAAGCCGTATTATCGGTGGATTTTGCTGGGCAACTAGCTTAAAAACTGATAACAGGCAAGACATTACCTTCTATCTAGATGAAGTTAAATTTGAAAAATAAATAGATGGATAGCAATTATATCGCGGGATACTCCCGCGAGTGATGCAACGAAAAAACCTATATCGCGGGAGTAGTTCAGTGGTAGAACAATAGCCTTCCAAGCTATATATGGGGGTTCGATTCCCCTCTCCCGCTTTTTTTAAAAGGAGCGGCCTTTCGGCCTTGCAAGTTTCATATGGGCCTTGTTATTAAAGAAACCAAAGAGATACTGCATGACCTGCTGGATAATGCCGGAGTAGCGGTAATTTATTTAGATGTTAACGAAAATATCATCTTTTGCAATAAGAAAACCGAAAAACTCACCGGCTTAAAACATGAGGATATTCTTGGCGCTAATTGGTTGAAGATTTTATTCCATAAGAATAGCAGTATTATTAAGCAGGATATGTTTAAAGCGGTCTTAGATGAATGTATGAGGCATAAGAGAGAGAAGGATTTTGAGGGGGTAATTTCAGGTATCGATAAGAACGAACGGCTTATTTCCTGGAATTTCACTCCGGTCGTGGCTGATAACAATCAAACTAGAGGCGCCATATTAATCGGACATGATATTACAAAAATCAGAGAAGCAGGAAATTCCGCAAAGATTATCGATGAAACGCTTAAGAATATTCTCTCTAGTCTTAAAGATTACGCTTTGTATGTGACTAACCTGGAAGGAAACATAACTTATTTTGGCATGGGTTCAGAGATTATGTTTGGCTGGGATAAAAAGGATATAATTTTTAAACACGTCAATACTCTACTCGATGCCGATAATGCCGGCAACAACCTGAATTTCATTCTAGAACAAGTGCGTCTATATGGAAGATTCGAAAAGGAGACAGCCTTAATTACTAAAACCGGAAATGTTATTCCGGTCATCTTAACTGTCAATAAATTTCTAGATTCAAGCGGTAAGCATTCAGGGTATATATTTATCGCAAAAGACATAACCGAGAGAAAGAAGTTTGAATATCAGGCTTTTCAGTCTGAAAAATTAGCTGCTCTTGGGCTTCTCTCTGCGGGCATGGCCCATGAAATAAATAATCCTATTCTGGTTATTTCCGGCCGCTCTGCTTTATTAATGGAAGAAAATTTCAGCCAGAAAATAAAAGATGACTTGAGTTTAATCAATTCCCAGGCTGACCGTATTCATAAACTAGTAGACAGAATCTTGAAATTTTCTCAAAAAACAAAACCTGCTTTCGGACCAGTAGCTGTAAATGAAGCGATTGAGTTTATTTTACCGTTTGCCCAATACAGTAACTTACCGAATGTTAAAGTTGAGATAAAGAAAAGTTTTGAAAAGGATATCCGTCCGGTAAAAGGGGACCTGCATCAGTTGGAAGAGGTATTTCTTAACTTGGTAATAAATGCCTATCAATCAATGCCCGAGGGCGGGATAATTAAGATTACCACAAGCAGCTTTGAGAATATTTTTGCGCTTATCCAGATTAAGGATACCGGCATAGGCATAGCCGAGGAACGTTTAAAAGATGTTTTTATGCCATTTTTCACGATGAAAAAAGATGGTAAAGGGCTTGGGTTATCGATTTGCCACAATATCATTAAAAACCATAATGGCACAATAGAACTGGAAAGCCAGGTTGGTAAAGGCTCGACGTTTACTATTAAACTACCCTTTATTCCAAAAGAGGAGTGCACATGACATGTAAAGTTTTAGTAGTTGATGACGAGATGCCGGTAAGAAACCTTTTAAATGATTTGTTAAAAAGGGAAGGTTATAAGGTAACCATTTGTTCTGCAGGAGAAGAGGCCCTGGAGATACTTAAGAAAGATTCGTTCGATATTGTGCTTTTAGATATTAAACTTCCCGGCATAAGCGGCTTAGAAGTCCTCAAAAATATACGAGATACCGATAAGAACCTTCCGGTAATAATGATTACCGGATTTGGTTACAATGAGGACCTGATATGTAAAACAAAGGAATTTGGATGTTCCGGATATATTGGGAAAAATATGCCTGTAGCCCAGATTATAACTACTTTTAAACAATACGCAAAAGACGTCAAAAAAGGAGAATAACCTTTAAAATGAGCGAAGAATTCTTAAAACCTGTGCATATAGAAGCTTTTGACCTGGATGATGCATGGTTCCAATGTCTATCGGCAATATTAGATAAAGGGCATGTATATACAATTACCCGCGGTAGCTATGAAGGCCAGAAACGCCTGGAATTTGATTTTGTTACGGTAAGAGTGCGTAAACCGGCCCATCAGATAATACCGATTATACCTGAGGGCATGAGTATACCGGCTCCAACGGATATGGACTATATACAGGGTTATTTAAGCTACCTGCTTACGGGAGCAAAGACAGAAACCGAAGATTATACCTACGGAGAAAGACTGGTTGATCCAAAAGTTAAGGTTAAACAAAACTTGAGTGGCAAAGATTTAATTTGTGAGATGCCTTTAAATGTCAACCAGATAGAAGAGGTTATCAAGATGTATAAGGAAAAGGGTCCGGGCACTAACCAGGCGGTTATGGAGATCGGCATGCCTTCTGACATAAAATTAATCGATCCTCCCTGTTTAAGGCTCATTGATACACGTTTGCGTTACGGTAAGTTGCATTTTATTCTTTATTTTCGTTCATGGGATCTCTGGGGTGGTTTTCCTTCAAACTTAGGTGGGTTACAATTGGTCAAGCAATACATGGCAGAAGAAATCGGTGTCCAGGATGGAGAGATTATCGCGGTAAGCAAGGGGCTGCACCTTTATGATTATGCCTGGGATCTGGCAAAACTAAGGACAAATAAAAATGGACAATAATTATACTCAGGATGAACGGCGTTCTTTTGTACGTTTAGAATACTCTGTTCCTTTGGGGTTTAAAATTTGCAATAAAGATACTATCTCTAAGCTTTGCGTTGGATACTCCGTAAATATTAGCCAGTCGGGGATATCCTGTAGTATTCGTCAAAAGGTAAATCCTGACGATATACTATGGCTTTCTTTTGATCGTGCCACCCTAGATTTTTGCCGGGAGCTGGAAAAACGAGCTTTAATTTACCAAAATGGTATCATTGGTAATGTTACCCGGGTCCAATCAGAGGAATCCGGGACCTATAATATAGGGATAAGGTTTATAACTATAGAGGAAAAAAACCTAGGCAATATTTATCCCCAGGTATATTTTTTTGAAAGGGATTTTAAGGCTAAGCATGAATAATGTACGTATAGCAGTATTAGGGGATGGAGGATGGGGAACGACACTTGCGGTTTTGCTTTCTTCTAAAGGCTACCCGGTTACACTTTGGAGCGCTTTTGACGACTATGCCAAACTGATGGTCAAAACTCGCCTTAATCCTAAATTCTTACCAGGGGTAAGAATCCCTCAATCAGTCAAGATAAGTGGTAATATCAGGATTGCGGTTGCTGATAAAGAAATTATAGTATTAGCTATCCCTTCTCAATATACAAGAGGAGTATTAAATAAAATTAAAGGTAATTTTGCCAAAAACACTATTTTTTTAAGCGTTACAAAAGGGATAGAGATAAGTTCTCTTAAAAGGATCTCAGAAATCATCCACGCAACGCTTGGGCCGGTAAAATTAGCTGTATTATCAGGTCCGACTATCGCGCAGGAGGTAGCTAAGGGCATACCTACTACGGTTGTGGCCGCTTCGCATGATAAGAAAATCCGTAAAACCATTCAAGAAATATTTAGTACTGAGAAATTCAGAGTATATACAAATCCTGATGTTATAGGGGTGGAATTAGGAGGTAGTTTGAAAAATGTGATTGCTATCGCCTGCGGGGTATCCGATGGATTGGGGTTTGGAACCAATACAAAAGCGGCTATTCTTTCTCGGGGGCTTGCGGAGATATCAAGACTGGGTAAAGCGATGGGGGCTAGATCGGAAACTTTCAGCGGAATTAGCGGTTTAGGTGACCTGGTCACTACCTGCATAAGTAGACAAAGCCGTAATCGTTTTGTGGGAGAGCAGATAGGTAAGGGTAAAAATCTAAAACAAATTTACAAACATATGCAGATGATTGCCGAAGGGGTCTCAACCACAAAATCCGCTTATGCTTTAAGTTTAAAATACAAAGTTGATATGCCGATAACAAAAGAAGTATACCGCTTGCTTTATTTGAATAAATCTCCTCGTCAAGTAGTAAAAGATTTAATGACGAGAAAAAGTAAGGAAGAATAGGTTAATAAACTTGTGGTAAAACGGGGCGTGGCTCAGCTTGGTAGAGCGCTTGAATGGGGTTCAAGAGGTCACAGGTTCAAGTCCTGTCGCCCCGAAATAAATTTATAAGTATTAAATAATAAACACTTCGAGAGAAGCGGGTAAGGCTTATGTTAGAAAATAGAAAATTTACGCGCATAGATAAATCCTTGGTCATTAAATATTCCTCAGGGATTGATAATAAGGCTTGGGATATTTCTTCTGTTAAGAATATAAGTGAAACAGGAATACTGTTTGACACAAATAGGCAATTCCAGGCAGGAGAAAATATATTGGTATTATTTAAAATTCCGCTTGACCCGTATAACTGGATAGAGGCAAATGTTAGCGTGGTTGAATCAACTCCTTGCATAGGCGGTGTATTTTTAACGCGCATAAAGTTTGTTTCTATCAATGAACCTGACAGAAAAATGATAAAAGACTATGTCGCCTGGTTTTTAAGGAATGTAAAAACCGATAACCAGTCATCATTACGGAATGAAAAAAGAAAGGCAGAACGTATATATAAAAGCCTGATAGTCAGCTATGGCATAGAAAATCACATGGGGGTAGTGGAAAAGTGGGATATTACAACGGTCATAAATTTTAGCAAAAAGGGTATGGTTTTTACTTCAAATTGTATCTGTGGGGATAAAATTAATTTCATGATTAAACTGCCTTCGCGTCCTTATGAAAGCCTGTGCATCTGCGGCAGGGTCATAGAATCTAAGGCATTAAAATTGGCAAATTCAGAAACCTTGGCAGGGACATTTATTACTCGGGTAGAATTTGTTGATTTAAAAGACGAGCAAAATAAGTTACTTTGCGATTATGCCGAATGGCTTATTAATAATGATTCAGGCAGGACTAATAAAAAGGAGGATGCGTAAATGAGCTACTCAGGCCCGGAAAAAAGGAGAAATCCCCGCGCGGATGGCCGTTTTATAGTTTCTTACAGAGTCATGGAAAATAGCAGTATTTATGATATAACACAGACTAAGAATTTAAGTTTGGGCGGAATGTTGCTTACCACTAATTGTTCTTTTGCTCCCGGAACTAATTTAGCCCTTGAGATCCGGTTGCCTTTTGATCCTAATTCCATCATGCTTATTGGAAAGGTTATTGAATCAAAAGAAATCAGCAAAGATTTAATTTATGATACGCGACTGGTTTTTTTGGCGATAGACGAAAGGCATCGCAAAGCAATCGGCGAAACAGTAGGCTATTATATGAAGAACAAGAAAGGTTAACTCATGAGAAGGATTAATGTTGGGCTTATCGGTTTTGGAAATATTGGTTGCGGAGTGATCAAAATCTTGCAACAAAGAAAATCCCTGCTTGCTCAAAAGATTGGCATTGAAATCGCGATTAAAAGAATATGCGACAAAGATTTGACATCAAAAAGAGATGTCCTGGTGGACAAAAGTTGCCTTAGCCATAATGCCAGCGAAATTATCAATGATCCTCAAATTGACATCATTGTAGAATTAATAGGCGGTATAAACCCGGCTAAAGAGTTTATTTTAGCGGCTTTAAAAAAAGGAAAACATGTGGTTACCGCCAATAAAGCCTTGCTTGCCGAACACGGAAATGAGTTGTTTACGGTTGCCAAAGAACGAGGGAAAAATATTTATTTTGAAGCTTCTGTCGGCGCGGGGATTCCTATTATAAAATCGATAAAAGAAGGTTTAGTCGCAAACAAATTCAGCTCTATTTTTGGTATTGTAAATGGAACATCGAATTATGTGTTGACGCAGATGTCCAAAGATAATTGCTCTTTGTCTGCCGCGATCAAGTCGGCAAAAACCAAGGGATTTGCCGAAAAAAACCCTACTTTTGATATTGAAGGTATTGATTCCGCGCACAAGCTGGTATTGCTTACTTATCTGGCTTTTGGCAGGATCGTCAGTTTAAAAGATATTTTTATCGAAGGCATATCTCAAATATCCGCTTCTGATATCGCTTATGCTAAAGAATTAGGATATGAAATAAAATTACTGGCTATTGTTAAAAAAGAATCCGACGAATTGGAAGTACGCGTTCATCCGACATTCCTGCCTTGCGAACACCTGCTTTCTTCGGTCGACGGAGTTTTTAATGCTATCTATGTCTCAAGCGACTTAGCCGGAGACCTTATGTTTTACGGCCCTGGCGCCGGACAGTTGTCCGCTGCTTCTGCGGTTGTCTCCGATATTGTTGATCTGACCCAGGATATCAAGGCAGGCTTGTTCCGGACTACCTTGAACTCTATTGAAGACGGTTCAATCAAGGGCTTGCGAAAAATCAATGAATTTGAGAATAAATATTATATACGTATTATGGCGGTAGACAAACCCGGCGTACTGGCAAAGATATCCGGGATTCTGGCAAAATTCGGCATCAGCATAGCTTCCGTAACGCAAAAAGAAAGATTAAAATCCCAGGTTGTCCCGGTGGTTATGGTAACGCATGAAGTAAAAGAGAAAAACCTGCGCGGAGCTTTAAAAATGATTGATAACTTAAAAGATATTAAAGAGAAATCCGTTGTTATAAGGATAGAAGGCGTCTGATGAAAGAAAAGGGATACAGAGGAATAATCCATAAATACAAAAAATTGCTTCCTGTTACCGCTAAGACACCGGTAATAACCTTAAATGAAGGCAATACTCCGCTAATTTACGCCGGTTACCTAAGTAAGCTGGCTGGAAAAAATGTGGAGGTTTATTTAAAATATGAGGGGCTTAACCCCACCGGTTCATTTAAAGATAGAGGAATGACCTTAGCTATATCCAAGGCCTGCGAGGAGAAATCTACCGCGGTTATGTGCGCTTCTACCGGTAATACTTCCGCATCCAGCGCTGCTTATGCCGCGCGTGCCGGGATAAAATGCATAGTACTTATCCCCAGCGGAGCAATCGCCCTGGGGAAACTTAGCCAGGCGTTAATACATGGAGCTAAGGTATTGGCAATTAAGGGCAACTTTGACGCAGCTCTGGATTTAGCAAAAGAAATTACCCGGCGTTATCCTATAAAATTAGTGAATTCATTAAATCCTTACCGCATTGAAGGACAAAAAACCGCCAGCTTTGAAATATGCGATTATCTTGCTGAATCTCCGGATTTTCAGGTCATGCCGGTTGGCAACGCGGGCAATATTACTGCTTACTGGAAAGGGTATAAGGAATACAAGGCGCTGGGGTTAATCGCTAAACTTCCGGTTATGCTTGGTTTTCAAGCAAAAGGGGCCGCCCCTATCGTAAGAAATAAACCGGTCAAGGAACCTGAAACTATCGCTACTGCCATACGTATCGGCAACCCGGCAAGCTGGAAAACAGCGATAGAAGCGCGCGATGAATCCAAAGGCTTAATTGATATGGTTTCAGATGCTGAAATATTGCGGGCCTACAAGATATTAGCTCTTAAGGAAGGCGTTTTCGCGGAACCTGCTTCGGCCGCATCTATTGCCGGGCTGCTAGAGTTAATCAAAAAAGGGTATTTTAAAAAGAAAAAATGCAGGATTGTTTGTATTTTAACTGGACATGGATTAAAAGACCCGGAGAGGGCAATTAAGTCGGTTAAGCCGCCTAAGCTAATACGCGCGAACTTTAACTCAATAATTAAAGAAATTGGTTATTAAGAGGAATATCCTGATTACTGCCGGTTCTACTTGGGTTGCCCTTGATAAAGTTAGAGTAATCAGCAATACTGCCTCCGGTAAAACAGGTTTTATGCTGGCAAATGAATTCAAGAAATTGGGCGCTAAAGTTACATTACTGCTTGGCCCGGGAAATTTTTATTCTTTAAAGCTTCGGGGCATAAAAATAATCCATTTTAAGTATTTTTCAGAACTCAACCGGCTTTTAAAAAAGGAATTGGAAAAGGGAAAATACGCGGCAGTTATTCATGCCGCTGCTGTTTCAGACTACCAGCCTGAGAAGACAATTTGCCGTAAAATCAGCTCACGCCTGGATAGCTGGAAAATTAATCTGGTCCCCACGAAAAAGCTGGTGGATAATTTAAAGGACTATGATCCTGAATTAATTTCCGTAGGTTTTAAGTTTGAGCCTAACGCAGGTAAAAACAGGCTGATTGAGAAAGGCAATATGCTGCTTAAACAGGCGAACCTGGACTTAGTAGTGGCTAATTCTAATAAAAACGGGGCTTACCAAGCCTACATATTAGACGACAAGGATAAATATGGCCCCTTTTTAAGCAAAAGATCAATGGCTGCCTGTCTGTCAAAGCTGGTAGAGAAAAAAATATGAAAAAGCTGCCTTTGCCTCCAAAACTAGAACGGGAAATAAATCTTTTTATTCTAGATTTGAATAAAATCTACAAAGAAGATTTATTAAGCATAATACTCTACGGGAGCGCTGCCAGTTCAGAATTTGTCCCTGTATATTCAAACCTGAATATTCTTGTGATCTTAAGATCCACGGCATTAGATGAGCTTAAGAAAGCTACCCGGGAAGTTAATAAATTCAAAAATCTCGCTCCGCTATTTCTTACCGAAGAATATATTTTATCCTCTATAGATATATTCCCAATTGAATTCCTGGACATGCAGGAAAACTATATGCTCCTGTATGGTAAAGATTTTTTAAAAGATCTCCGTATGGATTTAAGAAATTTGAGATTTCAATGTGAGCAGGAACTGAAAATAAGATTGTTAAACTTAAAACAATTATATCTGGGCCTGAATAATCATCCGGCAGCCCTAAAAGAGCCTTTAATCAAAGCGTTTACCTCGGTATTGCATATTTTAAGAAATGTATTGCGTCTTAAAAACAAACAGCCGCCCTATAAAAAAGAAGATTTACTGAAGGAATTGGCTGTACATTTTAAAATAGACCTCAGTAGTTGGGGAAAGATTTTGACAGCTAAGTTAAAGAGAGCAAGAATCAGTAAGAAAGAGACAGAGGGACTATTTATTGTTTTTGCAAGCGATTTAGAAGAAATTATCCGGACAGTTGATGTTTTATAGATTACTATGCAAGTTGTGCTTATTCATTGTTTTTCTATGCGGCATATTGGTTCCGGCTGTTTTCTGCGAAGATAAAATACCCCGCCCCGAAGGTTTGGTAAACGATTTTGCGGGAATTATTAGTAAGGAATATACCGATAAACTAAACAGCCTGATCACTGAATTAGAAGAAAAAACCTCAGCAGAGATTGCGGTAGTTACAGTAAAATCGATTGCCCCTTACGATGAAAAAGAATACGCGCGCATGCTCTTTGACAGTTGGAAACCCGGGAAAAAAGGTAAAGATAACGGGGTTTTGATCCTTTTGGCGCTTAAAGAAAGGCGCTGGAGGATTGAAACCGGCTATGGAATCGAGGGGATTATTCCTGATGGCTTATGCGGAGAAATTGGCCGCAATTTTATGGTGCCGTATTTTAAATCCGGAGATTATTCTAAGGGGTTATACCTGGGGACAGCTAAAGTCGCTGCAAAAATAGCTGAAAACTACAATTTATCCATTGATAGCTTAAGCGGTATAAAACTTAATAAACCCAGGGTAAGAAACACGCTGACAGAGCCATTTTTTTATTTTTTTCTTCCCCTGTTTTTTTGCTTGTGGAATATTCCCTGGCCAATTTTTATCGGGCTGCCATTTACCCTGATATTCATACTGGGATTCTCCAGGCAATCTCCGTTACTGGCACTGCTTATTTGTTTAGGGTATTTAGCAGCAATGTTTTTCAGGTTTAAAATCTGGAAAGGCATGCAGCCAAAGAAAAAGGCTAGTTTCTGGCAGGTGTTAATATTTGGCCTGCCTTCATCTGGCAGCAGCAGGGGATCAAATGGCGGTTTCGGCGGCGGCTTTAGCGGTGGAGGCGGAGGTTTCGGCGGAGGCGGCGGTGGAGGAGGCGGCGGCGGTGGAGGTTTTTAAATAACCTAACCCTGGAGGGGATTATGAAGAAAATTCTACTTGGTTTAGCAGCGGCAGCAATATTTGTAATAATTACTTTTATTGGTTCGTATAATGCAATAGTTTCTAAGCATGAAATTATCACGGCTAAATGGGCGCAAGTAAACAATCAACTGCAGAGGCGCAATGACCTGATTCCTAACCTGGTAAATACGGTAAAAGGTTATGCGGATCATGAAAAAAACGTATTCGAAGCGGTTACTAATGCCCGCTCGCAATGGGCTAAAGCGGGTTCGCTGGAAGAAAAGGTCAAAGCAGCTTCCGCGCTTGATTCAGCCTTATCCAGGATGCTTTTAGTCGTTGAAAATTATCCTGATTTAAAAGCAAACGAAACATTCTTAAAGCTTATGGACGAGCTTTCAGGTTCAGAAAACAGGATTGTTGTTGAGCGTATGCGTTATAATGAGGCAGTCAGGGATTACAACGTTACCGTAAGGATGTTCCCCGGTAATATGGTAGCGCGAATTTTCGGCTATAGAACAGCCAGTGAATATTTTGCTGCCGAGGAAAAAGCGAAAATAGTTCCGGAAGTGAAATTTTAATATGACGAAATACATTGTTTTGGTAGGCGATGGTATGGCTGATTACCCGATGGAAGAGCTGGGTATGCGTACGCCATTGGAGGCATCACGTACTCCTAATATGGATTTTATTGCCAGAAACGGGCTGCTTGGACAGGCTAAAACCATCCCGGATAAAATGACTCCGGCTTCTGACGTAGCCAATCTTTCTATCTTGGGCTACGACCCTAAAAAATATTATTCCGGCCGCGCTCCGCTTGAGGCCGCCAACCTTGGCGTCGAATTAGAGGAAGACGATGTTGCCTTCCGCTGCAATTTAATTACCGCCTGCGGCGATAAGCTGCTTGATTACAGCGCCGGCCACATTAACACCAAGGAAGCCGAAAAACTGATTAAATTACTTGACCAGAAACTAGGCACTAATAAAATGCGCTTTTTTCCCGGAGTAAGTTACAGGCATCTGTTTTTAGTTAAACGCGGCTCAGAGTTGAAATTTGAGAATTTAAAATGCAGAGCGCCGCATGATATCTCGGGTCAAAACATAAATAAAAACCTGCCTAAAGGCGAGAACGCGGATATAATTATAAAGCTTATGCAGGATTCCCGGGAGATTCTTGCTAACCATGAAATTAACCTTGTGCGCCTGGATTTAAAAGAAAATCCCGCAAACATGATTTGGCTGTGGGGGCAGGGTAAGAAACCAAGTATGCCTAAGTTTAGAGATAAATTCAACCTGTCTGGCAGTGTTATCTCAGCGGTCGACCTGATCAAGGGGTTGGGGCGGATTCTCGGGTTGAATGTAATTAATGTTGCCGGAGCAACGGGTTATTATGATACTGACTACGCGGGTAAAGCCAAAGCGGGAATTAAATCTCTTGAAAAGAATGATTTTGTTTTTGTGCATGTGGAAGCTCCTGATGAAGCCGGGCATAACGGAGATCTGCGGGAAAAACTTATGGCGATAGAACGTTTTGACCAGCTGGTGGTGGGCCCGTTCCTTGAGTACTGTAAGAAATCAGGTGATTTTCGTATTCTTGTTTTGCCGGATCACGCCACTCCGATTTCCTTAAAAACACACACCTCTGATTCCATTCCTTTTGCGATTTACGGTAAAGACATCCAAAAGAAAGATTTCCTTGGTTATAGCGAGAAAGAGGCGCAGAAATCTGAATTATATTTTGATAACGGTTATCAGCTTATGGAGTATTTTATACTTAGGAGAATAAGCAATGCATAAGGGTTTGGTCGTTCAAAAATACGGAGGTTCATCAGTAGCAAATGTTGAGCGCATCCAAAAAGTGGCGCAGCGAGTGGTTAGTTACCGTAAAAAAGGTTACGAGCTGGTAGTAGTAGTTTCGGCTTTAGGAGATACTACTGACGAGCTAATCCAACTGGCGGATAAAATCAATACTGATCCTTCGGAAAGGGAAATGGATATGCTGCTTTCAACCGGAGAACAGATCTCTGTGGCTCTTCTGGCAATGGCTATTCATAAATTAGGCGCTCAGGCAATTTCTTTTACCGGCGCTCAGGTTGGGATTATTACCGATTCCAGCCATACCCGGGCCAGGATTATCAAGATAAACGCGGATAAAATCAAGGAAGAGCTAAAAAAAGGAAAGATAGTTATAGTTGCCGGTTTTCAAGGTGTTACCTTAAATCAAGATATCACTACTTTAGGCAGGGGGGGCTCGGATTTGACTGCCGTTGCCCTGGCTAAAGAACTTAATGCCGGCTCCTGCGAAATTTATACCGATGTTGAAGGTATCTATACTACTGACCCGCGTATTGAGCCAAAAGCAAGAAAGATAGAAGAGATCACTTATGATGAGATGCTTGAAATGGCTTCCCTGGGGGCCCAAGTCATGCAGGCGCGCTCTATTGAAGTTGCCAAGAA
>Ga0265297_10003262_pt1 | contig 29905 bp, 21 predicted proteins | sample Munlanlwell13791_FD_192502 | JGI IMG/M metagenome (GOLD analysis project Ga0265297, IMG submission 192502) | Leachate microbial communities from a municipal landfill in Southern Ontario, Canada - Leachate well 137-91 | ecosystem: Engineered > Solid waste > Landfill > Unclassified | place...
GATCTCTTCGAAACTGTGCGGATCGAGTAAAAGCTGAATCCGTTCGCGGGCGGTTAATTTGCCGCGCTGATGCTGTTTTTCGATAGCTTCGGTGCCGCCACCCATCCGCGCCAGTTCGATTTTATCTTTTAATTCAAGCAATTTGCGTTGACGACTCATTTATACTCCTTATATATTTTAGACAAGATTAACAAGATTGACATGATTATTTTAATGATCTTATTTTGCGTTTTATTTCGACTTTCTCTTCACCAAAATTAATGAGCAACCCGATATTAATACCAGTAGCAGTCAGGTAATTCACTAACTGCACTTCGTGACTTTTTGATAAATTCGCTACAGATTTTAATTCAACGATAATTTTATCTTCAACAAAAAGGTCGGCAATAAAATGTCCGACAATTTGGTTATCATAATAAACATCAACTGCTTTCTGAGATTCAGGCTTCAAACCGGCTTTTTTCATCTCAATTATGAGAGCGTTTTCATAGACGGATTCCAAAAAACCGAATCCTAACTTTTTATAAACTTTATACGCACAACCGATTATTGTGGCAGTCAATTCTTTTTCTTCGTATAACGCTTCGTGTACTTTTTCGGTCATGTTATTTATTAGTATTAATTAACATGTATATCTTGTTAATCTTGTCAAAATTAATAATAATCCTGTCTAATTAACCTTCATATCTTCGCAGATTTCGGTCAGGACCTTGCCAGTCGATTTCGGGTGCAGGAAAGCGATGCGGGTCTGATGGGCGCCGTCTCTGGGTAGTTCATCTATCAGAGCGATATTATGCTCTTTCAAGGTCTGTAATTCCTGTTCTATATTGTCAGTCTGAAAAGCCAGGTGATGCAATCCTTCGCTTCTCTTATCGATGAATTTAGCGATCGGGCTGTCCGACGTTGTTGCCTCCAGCAGTTCGATGCGAATATCGCCAACCTGAAAAACCGCTGTTCTGACTTTCTGGTCGGTTACTTCTTCAATGCCGATAAATTTCAGTTGCAGGACATCCCGGTAAAACGGAATCTGTTCAACCAGTGAATTAACTGCAATGCCGATGTGATTGAGTTTTTTTATCATTTATCAATAATCCTTTAATAATTGACTGAGTTGTTCATTAATCAATGAATAAGGCGCTTGCCGGTGTTTACCAATTTGCCGGGCCCATTGAGTGATTTTCTGGTCGATTTGCAAGTGTTTCTCGGCGATCTGGCGCAGTTTGGCGCGAACGATATGGCGGATTTCATTCTCGATGCGCTGTTGTCGGCGAGCCGGCAGACGCCCGTCCGATTGCATTTTTTGAAGATAATTATCGATTGTTGACAATGCTTCGGTTAGACCTGCATTTTGAGTAGCTGAAGTCAGGATGACCGGATTGATTTCAGTTAGATTGTCGTTCGATTTGAGGTGCAGAACGTACTCGACTTCGGTTTTTAATTTGAGTGCGCCGTCGAGGTCTTTTTTATTTATAATGAAAATGTCGCCGATCTCCATTACCCCGGCTTTCAAGGCCTGAATTTCGTCGCCCATTCCAGGCACTAAAACGAGCAAGACAATGTCAGCCAGCTCGACGACTTCGATTTCGGTCTGACCGACTCCGATAGTTTCGATCACGATCAAATCAAAGCCGGCCGCGTCCAGAATTTTAATCGCGTCGGCGGTCGCGCTGGCTATTCCGCCTAAATGCCCGCGCGAAGCCATCGAACGGATGAAAACGCCCGGATCGGTGGCATGCCTCTGCATTCGCAAACGGTCACCAAGAATAGCGCCGCCCGTAAATGGCGAACTTGGATCGACGGCAATGATTGCTACCGTGCGATTCTGATTTCGTAAATTAGCAATCAGCCCGTCGAGTAAGGTGCTTTTACCGCTACCCGGGGCGCCGGTAATTCCCCAGACTACCGCCCGACCGGTGTACGGAAAAAGTTCGTCGATCAATTGTTCGCGCGTCTGATCATTATTTTCAACTATGGAAATAGCGCGGCCGATACTGCGCATATCGCCTTTCAGTATTTTTTCAGCAAGATTAGTCAATTTTCGATTTGACTCCGGTAAGATTCAATAAAGTCAATGACGGCTTTGATCGGTGTGCCTGGTGTGAAGATCGTCGCCATCCCTTTGGTCTTTAAACCCGGTACGTCGCTTTCAGGAATCACGCCGCCGCCGAAAACGATAATGTCGCCGGCCTGATTTTCACGCAGGAGATCGACAACCCGCGGAAATAGCTCGTTGTGGGCTCCCGACAGCAGACTCAAACCGACAAAGTCAACGTCTTCCTGAATGGCGGTTTTTACGATGGCTTCCGGGGTCTGGCGGATGCCGGTATAGATTACCTCGTAACCGGCGTCTTTCAGGGCGCGGGCGATATACTTTGCGCCGCGGTCATGTCCGTCCAGTCCGGGTTTGGCAATTAGTATTCTGATATTTTTCGTCATATTAAATCCTTATAAAACGATTGATTCCCGATATTCGCCGAATTCCTGGCGCAGAATGCCGCAGATTTCGCCCAGCGTGGCATATTCTTTCACGGCGGCGAGAATAGGAGGCATGAGATTCAGTTCCGGATGACGGACGGCTTCTCGTAGAAGAGCGAGTTTTTTCGCGACCAACTGGTGATTGCGTTGATTTTTGACTGAATTGATTTTTTCGACTTGCAGGCGCTGGATTTCGGGATCGACTTTTAGTAAATTTTTAGGCATTTCTTCATCGATTATGAATTTATTAACGCCGACAATAACACGTTCATTTTTTTCGACCTCTGTCTGATAGCGGTAAGCCGAATCCTGAATTTCTTTCTGAACAAAGCCATTTTCGATAGCTTCAACCATGCCGCCCAAAGCCTCAATTTTATCGAGATACTGCCAGACTTCACTTTCGATCCGGTCGGTCAGGTTTTCTATTAAATATGATCCGCCTAACGGATCGACGGAATTGGTCACACCGGATTCATAGGCAACGATCTGTTGGGTGCGCAAGGCAATCCGTACCGATTCTTCGCTTGGCAGAGCCAGGGCTTCGTCACGGGAATTGGTATGCAGACTCTGCGTGCCGCCGAGGACTGCCGCCAGAGCTTGAATAACAACCCGTACAATGTTGTTATCGGGTTGCTGGGCGGTCAGGGTACTGCCGGCGGTTTGCGTATGAAAGCGCAACATCATCGACTTTGGGCTTTTCGCCTTAAATTTATCACGCATGATTTTAGCCCAGATGCGCCGCGCCGCCCGGAATTTGGCAACCTCTTCAAGCAAGTCGTTATGAGCATTGAAGAAAAAGGAAAGCCGGTCAGCAAAACTGTCAACATCCATACTGGCGTTCAGCGCGGCTTTGACGTATTCAATGCCATCTGCCAACGTGAAAGCCACTTCCTGTACGGCGGTCGAGCCGGCTTCCCGAATATGATAACCGGAAATGCTGATGCTATTCCATCGCGGCACCTCGCGGGTGCAATATTCGAATATATTGGTTATTAACCTCAGAGACGGTTTGGGCGGAAAAATATAGGTGCCGCGCGCCATATATTCCTTTAGGATGTCATTCTGGATTGTGCCGTTAAGTTGATCGTAACTAACGCCCTGTTTTTCAGCGACGGCGAGATACATCGCGAGCAAAATCGCCGCCGGCGCGTTGATCGTCATCGAAGTCGAAACCTTGTCCAGCGGGATACCGTCGAACAGGATTTCCATGTCGCGCAGAGTATCGATGGCGACGCCGACCTTGCCGACTTCGCCTTCGCTGTGCGGATCGTCGGAATCGTAACCGATCTGAGTCGGCAGATCGAAGGCGATCGATAAACCGGTCTGTCCCTGACTTAGCAGAAATTTGTAACGCTGGTTGGATTCTTCAGCGGTGCCGAATCCGGCATACTGCCGCATCGTCCAGAAACGTCCGCGATACATGGTCGGTTGTACCCCGCGCGTAAATGGAAATTCACCGGGGAAGCCGAGTTTTTCCAGATATTCATCGTCACTAAAAATATCCGGCAGGGCAGTGCGTTCAACCGGCAACCACGAACCGGTCGTGAATTCCGGTTTGCTTTCGGGATTACGGGAAATGACCTTGTTCAGTGTAGTCTCTTCCCACTTTTTGCGCTGTTCGTTTAATTTATCGGAGGCAGGCATGGAATACTCCTGTGAATTAGTAGATATAGCTAGTCATGGAGTTTATTTTGGATGATAGGTTTTTCGAGTAGCATTTAGTTTATGTCTCGGCGTCAAAATGACTTAAAAAATTAAAGATGAATTGCGAGAAAAACAAGAATGGGTTGGGAATATTCTGATTGTTAAAAGTGTTAGAGAATTGTTTTAAAAGAAATGTTCCGATTGACCGGAAACGTACCCTTGCAGTTTTTCAGGGATGTGTGGAATTGATGACCTCAATCCCGATCTCATCGTTATTGTTATAGATTTGCAGGAACGAATAGGGTTCGTTGATAGTAACTCTATCCAGCATGAATTCGATCCCGTATAAGGTCGGGTCTTCATACTCGCGTCGGTTGGGAAATTCGTCGATAATTGAAATCCGGCTGAATTGACTATTCAGTAGATTGACTCCGAGAATGCGACGACCGAGAACTTTGTTGACCCATTTTATAGCGTTTTTTCGCCAGGTAATATACCTGCGCTCTTCTTCGGTATACCAATCAATCTCAGTCTTCATGTCAACCTTATCAATCGTCAGGTTGAAGTAATCCATCTGAAAGGCGGTGAACTCATAATGTTTACCGTCTATAATCAGAATCGCCGGCGCGTCCTTATTCCATTCATTATCTCTCTCATCGTACAGGAGCAGGTAGCCGTCCAGCGTTTTGCCGATCAGACCTAACAAGGCATCGTGATAAACCGCCAGGAATTCGCGGCGCGATTCGAACATCACCGGCTCATAATTAGAAATACAGTATTTTGAACACATTTATTGAATGAACCTCCTCAAACTGTGCTGATTTTAAAATAACCCGGAAGACCACCGCCTGAATATCTTTGTAGAGACACGGCCTGCCGTGTCTCATTATCTTATACAATAACTTTCTGCGACTGTAGTTCTGTCAGTAAGGTGTTGATATTGTCAACCCAGTATTTTCTAAAATCTATCAGTCCTTTGACTATCTGATTTTCATCTTTGGCAAACAGTTTCAGTACTACTTTTACCTTATAATCCTTATAATCAAATTCCCGAAAGTCCTTTGTATCTTTTGAGATAAAAAGGTCCTCATATCCCTGGGTTTTATAAGTCCAGCCAATATCCCTGAAACCTTTCGGATCGATGAAAAGAATCGTATAATTCTTATCCTTTACCAGCCAGAAAATGAAATCCGGATGGAAGTCGCGGATTTTATTCTGGGAGGCATCGTAATAGGGAATTGTGATTTCGTCAAGGGTTTCCTCAGCCCGGCTGAACATCCACCAGTCATAATTATTGAGCAAATTATTTGAAGTGCCAAGATAGGTTTCGAGATGTTTAACGAACTCGACTTCACTTTCTTCCTGAATCACCCGCGAGATAAAACTTAACCGGTCTTTCTCGGAATGCAGCAACGGTAAATAATAGTGCTGAGCTATTTTTTTAATGTGAAGTCTTTCACCATTATAATCGAATATTTCTCCACTTGATGATTTTTTGTCACTATTATAAGCAGTATAAAATTCTTCCGGGCTAATATCACCGCATTTAACTTTTTGGTATAGATCATATGAATTATAAGAAGTAGTCGTTTTATTTTTTTCGCGATTTATTAGTTCTTTGATTTCCGGAAGCAGCGATTTGATCTTTACGATAATATGTTTGAAGTGTTTGATCTCATCGTCTAGGGATTTGAACTCCCTGACTTCACGGGGTACCAGATTAAAATACTGTACCAGATGGGGAAGAAGCACATCAATCTTGCCAAATTTCCGTTTCGTATTCGGATTCAGATATTTATCCGGTTCGGCTAATACCGTCTCTAACATTTCAATCTGCTTGGGTGTCATTTCGTGATGCGCCAACAGCAGGCGGTCGTCACCCAGATACTCCCGATATTCTTTCAGCAGTTTACTTTCATCCGGCAGAATCTCAAACTTGCGCGGGTCGTGTTCTTCAATCAACAACTTTCCGTCAAGTTTACGATAGACCGGTATCAATACCGGGTGAGACTGCGACAGAGCCGATTGATTAACTTCCAGAGCCAGCTCGGCGCTTTCATCATCACCTTTGCTCTGATCCAGACCTTTCATAATCTTTTCGATCGCATCCCGGCTGGTGCCATAGATAAACAGGGTCTGCACTGCCGGCAAATATGGCCGGACCTTGTCATAGAGCTCGTCATTTACAATCTTAATAGTATGCAGGTTCTCTAAGCGCTGACGCTGACCCTTGATCGGTTCGATTCTTACACCCCGGCCGACCGATTGCAGAATGAATTTCTGGGCTTCGGCGGCCATGCCGATATTGATGAAGGTAATCACATTCGGCCGGTTGGAGTCCCATCCTTCGTAAAAGGTTCTGGAACCCATCAGGAGATTTACTTCACTTTCGCCCTGATTGATATTGGCAAAGAAACTCTCATCCTCGAATCCCTGGATAATATCGTAACCGATCAGAAAGTTCTTCAACCATTCGGTGGTTTCGCCGATTCTGATCAGGGCAAAGGGACTGCCGGTCGTGGACGTTTTTAATCTGAAAGCCAGTTCCTTATTATCGGTCGGACGGGTCAATACTTCGATTTCGCCCTTGTGGTCGGAATTGAAAACATACCGATATATGTCTTTTAGTTTCAGACTTTCGAATAACTTCTCGTCCAAAGCAAAGATTTTATCATCTTCATGAAAATATTTTAATCCTGAGATCAACTCTTTTTTAAGAATAGTTTTGGCGGCCGTGAAAGCCTGGGGATTAATCAGACCCCTGCCAATTTTTCTTAATTCGGTGAAGAATAATTTCAGATCGGAATCTTGCGTATTGACCGAATTGACGATGGCCAGCATCAGAGGCCGGTGGAATAACTCTTCTCCGGTCGTCCGGACTAACTTCTCACGGGATTTGGCTACATAAACCAGGGAGAGCAGCGATTGCAGAACTAAGCGCTGTTTTTCTTCATCGGTGAAATCTTCCTTATCGTGGAAAGCCCGGTTCTCCTGTTTGAGAATACTGATATGCTTGCCGTATCCGCTTTGGATAAAGTTCTCCAGATTGAAAACAAATGCAGAGGTTGTTTTATCCCGTGGTTCCGTAAAGGTCGCCGAAAAATTGAAAAGAAATCCATTGCGGCTCAGAATACTGTAAATATGTTGGCGCTTGGAATCTTCTTTGTCACCCTTGTGGGCTTCATCCAGCAGAACATACCACTGACCGCCATTATCATAACTGTGGAAATCAATTATTTTGTCTTTTTTCACATCGTTGAGATTATCGGAACGATAATAGAAAACGGTCATCTCGCGCTCACCGAAAAGGCTGGACTGACCGCGTTTGACATTCGGATATTCCCGCAACTCGCGCAGGACTATATGCGGCGTCCGGCCGGAGCTGTTGAAATCCCTGACATGTTCGCGTAATTGTTCAATCAGGTCTTCCCGGTGAGTCAAAACCATTATGTCATGCGCGGGAATCTCTTTATTCCGGATCAGGTGGTGCAGGATTTCCAGGATTTTGACGATGACAAGCGTTTTACCTGAACCGGTCGCCATCCAGAATCCCATCCGGTTGATGAAATGCTGATAAGGGATTTTCGAACCGGTAACCGGATAGAAGGGCGCAAGCAGTTTTTCGTTCTTTTTATTGTCATTGAGATTGAGATCGGCAAGATCAATTTCATTGTCAGTGTACAGTTTCAGGAACCGGAGTTTGTCGGCTTCGCAGTCTTTGTAATATTTCCAGAGAGCAATCCGAAAATTCCGCAAGGCTTCCTGCTGATATTTCCAGAGTTTTTTGGTTTTGGAAAAGGAAACCAGATCGGGAGCCGTCCAGACCGGCGGCATATTATCCTGGTTTATGATGTTCAGAATCTCAGATAAACTGTTCATGCTTACCACCAGATCAGGGGCTTGATCTCATTCCATTCCGGAGAGGACAGATTAGCCGTCGAACCATCCTGAAATTCCACGGCGTCCTTTGTAATCTTTTTGATCCATTTGCCGGTCAGGCAGGAGAGAGTTTCCGCCAGATCTATATCCGGGTAGAGCTTCTCCAGGTTGACCTTAATCTTTTGCTCTTTAATGCCGACCGCTTCCAGCATCTTCAGGTCGCGCAGGAAAATATAGTCCGCGAGCGTCTCCGGCGTTGTGGCAAACAGCGGCGCTTCCTGATCCTGGTAATTAGCTTTGCTTAAGACCTCTTCGTACTGCTCCAGGTCGAAATACTTGACGAAATGGCTGATGCCCTGACCCTTTTGAGCTTTGCCGTCTTTCCATTTGTCGCTGTAGGCTACTTTCTTGATGCGCGGCAGGATTACGGTAGAAAAATGCTCGCCCATCTCGACTAATATATACTTGCGTTGTCCCTCATCCGCCCGGTTGAGATTCATCACAGCATGCGCGGTCGTCCCGGAACCGGCAAAAAAATCCATAAAAATATCATTTGGTAATTCAGATATTGCACCGTTCAACTTTTCATATAAAGATACTGGATGACAGTAAGGAAAATTCAAACCTATTATATCTAAATCCGCTTTTCCTTTATGAGCATCTTGAATTATTGATGAAATTTGTCTTTTCTTTGTTTGTTTTAGCAATACTTTTTGCCTTGGTTGAATTGATTCATCTTCACCAAAAATTATTTCTTTATTTTTTATCATTGATTGTAAGGTTTCTGGTGTACGAGAAAAACCATTAGGTGGAACAGGGCAAGGTTTATTTGTAACAGGATGCACTAGCGGAATAAAGAATTTTTGATCAATTCTTGGTTCAGGCGCTCTTAAACTTACACTTTGATATATTTCTCCATCTTCATCTATATATCTATATGATTTTTCTCCACCAGTAAAATCATCTTTATTGTCAAGCCATGATGAGTATTCTTTTTTAGTTTTTTCTGTAATACCTCCATTTGATTTTATTAATTCAGCGACTTTATTAAGCATTAAAATAATATTTTCATTACTAAGATATATCGGATATTCGGTTTTTGACATGGTAATAATATATTCATGTTGTTTTGCTATTCCTTTTCCTGCATTCATTGGATTTCTTTTATCCCAAATAATAGTACCTGCATCAGGAATATTTATTTGATCAAAAAATAATTTTAAACGTTCATATTCATTTTCATCAATATGACACAAAAAAGAACCATTTTTAGATATCAAATTTATACTAGCAGAAATACGATTTTCTAAAAAAGTAAGCCAGCTCGAATGTCGATAGTTATTGTTATATAAGAAACCACTAGTATCAGTATTATATGGAGGATCAATATGAATACATTTAATCTTTTCAAAAAATTTAGGTTTAATCGTATTCAATGCCTGATAATTCTCGCTATGGATCAACCAGCCATCCAATTCCGCATCCAGATCAGCGAACAGACCCAGGATATCGAGTTCCAGGTCTTTGAAATATTTGGTGTCTATCGGCAGGTGTTGATACTGCGGATAGAGCGGGGCGTTGGCTAAGTCTTTTTCAAGGATCATTTCAGGTTTGAAATTTTGGTCGAGCATCCCGAGCGCGATCCATTCGGCGATCTGCTCTTGCATACCATTGTGTTTGAAGATTTTTTCAAGTAACGAATCATTTTTACCGAGAATCTTGTCTATCGTGATGACGTAGTTGCTGTTCCGGACGAATTTGGGCTTGTTCCAGATTTTGACCAATTCATCTTCGAAGCGGGCGATATAGTTGATGATCTTGTAGGCGATTTCCTTAATGGTCTGGATTTGTTTCAGGCGGGTTTCTCCAAAGGAGCTTTCGCCCTTGAAGATGTATTGATACATCCAGAGATCGAATTGCTCTTCTAGGAAGGCTTGGGCGTCCTTGTTGATGAAGAAATCCACTTCGGATTGTTTTTCAAAGACCCGCAGGGCTTTTTCGATAACTTCTTCGTCTAAGGTCAGACCTTTGGAGCGCACGGCTTTCAGGATTTCGATATTCTTGGTTTTTTTACCCTTTTCAGAGTAATTGACTGTCAGGATTATTTTACCGTCCTGGTAGTTTTTGAAGGCATAGACCAATTCGCGTTTTTCATTGGAGCGTTTGAGTTCCATACCCGAGACGTCGAAGTAAAATTTCTCGCCGTCAATATCCACATCCATGCTTTTAAAGAGGCGGTCGGTTTTTACGTAGTACAGCATCTGGGTTTTCCAGAAGAGGATGACATCGCGGTCGTCGGTATAGACTTTTTCGTAAATATTGGCGTGCTGGGCGGTATTGCAGAAATAGATCGAGCCGCTTTCACTGAAATAATGACTGAAGAAATCGTATAGTTTATCGAATAGTTCTTCGCGAAAGCCTTTTTCAAAGGGTTTACAGGCTTTGTCAATCTCATTTAGCAGGGCGGGGAAGACGGCGTGTTTGAAATAAGACGATTTGATTTTCATCAGTTTGATATAGCCGGATTCGCCTTCGATCCGGGCGCCGATGAATATTTCTTCCAGGGCTTTTAAAAACTGTTCCTCGTGACGTTTATCGGTTTGGGTCATTTTATCCCTCTTGGATTTAAAAATATTTCGTCAACTATACATCAAATTTTTAACGGTTAGATATTAAACAATTGTCGGAGTTATATCAAGGATTTTCCCGGACATTGTAGAGACACGGCATGCCGTGTCTCTACAGAAAAAAAATGCCGCGTATAAAATGATTTATTCTGTGTAGGCATCTTTTAACCAATTCTGCGGATTGGTCAAGATATATTCCCGGATGCGGTTCAATTCATCTTCATTGCGAATTATATGTTCATAATATCCGGATTGCCAGACTGGTTGTCTATTGAAATTTCGATATTCGTTAGTCATCTTAGTCGTGGCGGATTTGAAAGACCGGATAATGGTAGGAATGGATTGCCGGGTTGGTTTTCCGAAATGTTCGGATTTAGAACGTAGAGACACGGCCCCGATGAATCGGGATGTCTCTACTGATAATGCTATAATTCCGTGAATATGATTGGGCATGATAATGAATTCCAACAGGGACGCATTCGGAAAATGAAACGGGATTCCCCTCCAACATTTTTCGGCGATTTTACCAGGATCATTCAGGATCATGATATTATTTTTAATATTTCCGAAAATACAACCGCGGTTATGCGTTATTATCGTGATGAAATACAATCCCATTTGCGCATAATCATATTTGGCCAGGCGGATTGAATCGGTTCGGTATTTATCTTTGAATAATATCAAAAGGATTTCTCCCTTTTATTAGCCGTATTGCCTTCAATAACCAGTTTATTTTAATTATTTACCGGCATTTTATCAAACCTTTGCACAGGGTTTGTATAATTAAGACATAGACTGCTTTATTCCCACGCGGTTAAAATCATAAAATATCCGATACTCCACTTCACAAACGAACCGGTTCATCTTTTATTCGAACTAATTGGTATTTTTAGCGAACCAGTTTGGTTCGGAGACGAACTAATTCATCTTTCATAAGAACCAGTTGTGGTTGGAAGTGAACTAATTCAACTTTTATACGAATTAGTTGTGTCCGAAAGTGAAGCAGTTCATCTTTTATATGAACCGGTTGTGTCCCGAAGTGAACCAGTTCGTCTTTTATACGAACTAATTCTGTTTTGAGGTGGGTCAGTTCGGGTTTGAAGAGGGAGGGGGTACATGCGATATGGGGAGATATGCTTCGGAAGTCGGATATGATACTTCAAATTGAACCAATTCTCCCTTTCCCGATTCTTCGGTGTAATTTTTACCTGTAATCGAGTTGGTATCTGTGAGATTAGAGTATATTATGCCGCGCGAAATTATTTTTTAGTTGCCGGAAGGTAGCGGCATGTTCAGGTTTTCAGGAACCGGATTTCCGGAATTTCTCAGTGGTCAGGACTTTCAGGCAGTCGGGGGAGTTGTTTCTTCCGGGGCTTTGCCCTGTCCTTCGAACCTCTTTTTGAGTTCGTTATAGATTTCTTTGGCCGCCTGAACGTTCATTTTGGCCGCGACCTTGACCGAATTGTAATAGGCTAAAGCCGGTTTGTAACATTCACTGCCGGTCAGTAGTCGAGTGTCGTCAAGGCCGCCGATGACTGGTTCAAGCTTTCGTAAGAAAGACGTCAGCATGGCATTCGCCTCGTAGTCCTTGTTGAATTCGGGCAGGCTGACGAAAGCGGGTATGAATTCCGGTGCGGTCGTGAAGTACTCCTTAACCTTATCGACGAACGGGGTGGTTTTGTCGCTCATTTTTGGCAGACTTTTACGCTGAGCAGGGGTAAGGGCTGTCAGATATGGCATCAGTTTATCCTCCAGCACCCTGATAGCGGCTTCGATGGCCTCTTTGTCTTCGGGGGTGACTTCCACAGAGATCAGGTTTTCGGTTGACATTTCTTTTCTCCTTTTCTTGGTTTATGGTTTCCCGGAAAATTCTCAACTTTCCGGCTTGTTTTCGATGCTATGCAACTTATCCCGTTATTAATACACTTTCCAGTTATCCAACTTTCAATGAAACATAGCAGTTATGAGAATGAAAGGCAATTCTTTAATCTAAATTCACTGGATTAATTCAGCGACTGATTCGTTCGTGTCTTATTTCTATTTGAATTCCCGCCTGCTGATAATCTCAACCTTCGGATTATTTTTATCCTGACCGATGCGATTCCTCGTCGTCCCGATAAGATCGGGACTCCTCGGAATGACTGATTGGCATAAATGTTTCGTCAGATCCTTAGACCTGACGAGCGGTAAATCACGTCAGATTTGAGAATCTGACGAAACTGTTAGTCGGGATTTTAAAATCAGAATTCCAGGATGAAACCGCCAACCGGGAAAAGCGAATATTGCGAGACGCGCGAGACCGTGCCGTCACTGTTATAGGTATAATCCCAGATATTGTCGCGATTATAGACATTCTGCACTTCCATATAAAAAACCAGATTGACTTTCTTGAAAATATAACGCTGGGTGTACTGAATGTCGAGGCGATGATAAGCCGGGAAACGGCTCGCATTGTATTCCTGATCCGCAGGAGTATACCAGCGTTGTAAGTATGGATCGTACTGCGGTTGGTTGTATGGTTTTCCGCCCAGGTAACGCCAGCGCACGCCGAATTCAATTTCGTCCCCGATCGGTAGAAGCCAACCGGCGTATTTGTATACGTTGGTCTTTTTAAATTGCTGATACCAGGCTTTGTCCATTAGTTTTTCACGGTAACCAAACACAACTGTGAAGATGTGGCGATAATCATAAGAAGTATTGTACTCCCGCTCCGGATAGCGCGGATCGGACTGTTTGGCTACGCAATACGAATAACTGCCAATCCAGCGGAAGCGTTCGAAGAGTTTTTTCTGAATGAATAATTCCACTCCTTCGGCGTGACCTTCGCCGATATCGAGTAATTCATTACTCGAATCGAGTGAATCGAGAGTGGTGGATGTTTTATAAATTTCGATGTTGTGATAGCGCCGTGAATAGACTTCGACCGTCGCGCGAATGTCTCTGGCGAATAAATGTTCGAAGCCGACGACCACCTGGTCAGTGTACTTGCTTTTCAGGTCTTTATTGCTCGACTCGGCGATCAGGTTGAGAGTCAACGGCGCTTGATAGTGGCGACCATAGCCGGCGTTGATTTTGGTCACCGGCGTCAGAGCGTAAGAAATTCCCAATCGAGGCGAAAGACTCTGATAATTATTATAAGCAAAATAATCCCAGCGCAAACCAGCCAGAATCGTCAACGCCGACCAGGGATTAAATTTCCATTGAAAATGAGCGGCATATTTTTCTGAATATATATTTTTATCGAGACTCATAGCGTCATAGGTTCTGATAGTATCTACAATTACGGACGAGTTTATAGTTCCGGGAATCGGCCAGTCGCGGAAAATTTGGGGATTCTGCGAGCCGTCTATATAATATGCATGACCGAACAGGGTATCGCTATCAGCCCAGTATAGAATGTTGGAATTCAATCTTTTTACGCTGAAGCCGGTGGTGATCTCATTGCCTTCATCAAAGCGATGGACGAAATCGCCTTTCAGACAGATTTCGGTTTCGGTGTTATCGGTGCGAAAGTAGATCGCGCCGTCATCGTGAAAACCACGATACCACCAGTTATTGCCGACCTGTGACAGCGTCAAGATGGAATAGGTGTTTTGATTCCAGAGACTTTTTAATGAAAGACCGGTGGCATATTCCCAGCCGCGCACATTGACATTTTCGGCGCCGCGCGAAGCCTTTTTATCTTCATCAACGATATCAATGCGGTCCTTGCCGTAAATGCCGTTCCAGATGAGTTTGTGTTTATTATTCAAGTCGTAAACGATTTTACCATGGGCGTTGTAATATTTAGGAACCGCGGTCAAACCAATATTGGAGACGATCAGATCGAGATAGCTTTTATGGTAACTCAGCATATAAGAGCCCTTTTTATTAGCCAAAGGCCCTTCGATCTGCGCGCCGATTCCGGACATTCCCATATCAATAATTGATTCAAATTTTTCGCGATTACCTTCGCGTAATTTTACATCCATTACTGAGGAGGCTTTATCACCGTAACGGGCTGGAAACGAGCCGGCGTAAAAATCTACCTCATCGATGAAAAGCGGATTAATCATACTGACCGGTCCGCCGCCGGTTCCCAGTTCGCCGAAGTGGTTGGGATTGGGCATCTCGATGTGATCGATGATGAAAAGGTTCTCACCCGGCGCGCCGCCGCGCACTACGATCTCGTTGTATTGGTCGGAGCCGGACACAACGGATGGCAGAGCCTGCATCATGCGTTGGATATCCATCGCACTGCCCGGATCGTTGATAAATTCGGTGAAGTCAATGCTTCGGTCGCTGATGACCGCATCTTTAGCCTTTTTAAAAAAATCGGCTGTGACCGTGACTCCTTCCATATCCAGCACGGTCTGCAGCAATCCGATATTTAAAGTCTGGGTGCGGTCGGGATTGACCGGGATATTGAGTTTGGTCTGCGGTTCGTAGCCCATCATCTGGAATCGAATATGATAACTGCCCGGGCGCAGATTGGTGAAATAAAAGCTACCGTCCAGATCGGTAGCCGTTCCGAGTTCGGTACCTTCCAGCATGACTATCACACCCGGGAGTGGTTGCTGAGTACTATTATCGACGACAATCCCGCGGATGTCGCCGTTGCGCATTTCACTCGCCGACAGACTTGTGAGTAAAGTTAAAAGAAGAATGGTTTTCCGCAAGTTACACTTCAGCATCGTTGCTCCTCAAATTACACGATTTACTTATGTCAAAAAAATGAAATCAATCAGAAATCGTGTTTTTGATTTAGAATGATGATAAAGGTTGTCCCGGATATTGTGCGTTTAAGCACAATCCCGTGAATAATCAGAACAGGCCGCTGATGTTGCCTTCGTCGTCGATGGTTATATTCTCAGCCACGGGCTTGGCCGGCAGACCGGGCATCAACAGCATACTGCCCGTTACCGGCACCAGAAATCCGGCGCCGGCTGATATTCCAATGCGCCTGACTGTGACGGTGAAATTGCGCGGTCGCCCGATTAGTTTCGGATTATCGGAGAGACTGTTTTGGGTCTTGGCAATACAGATCGGCAGATTCTCGAGTCCGAGGTTTTTGATCAGTTTCAGATCGGCGCGGGCTTCCGGGGTGAATTCGACCTCTTCGGCGCCATAAATATTTTTACATACGATGCTGACTTTTTCGGTTACCGGTAGATTCAAATCATAAAGTGGAGTAAAATTACGATCATGCTGGGCAATTTTATGTACTTGTTCGGCTAAATCGACGGCTCCGGCGCCGCCTTTTTCATAAGAATCGACTACTGCCATTGGGCTACCTTTGGTTGAAATCAATTTTTTGAACAATTTGATCTCTTCATTTGTATCGGCGCTAAAGCGGTTGAGGGCAACTATTCCCGGAATGCCAAAATTGGCGAGGTTGTCGATGTGTTTCTCAAGATTTTCAAAACCCTTTTGGATGGCGTTCAGGTCAGGAACATCCAGCTCGGACTTGGATTTTCCACCGTGCATTTTAAGCGCCCGCAGGGTTGCCACCAGGACGACTGCCCGGGGATTCAGACCGGCTGTCCGGCAGACGATGTCGAAAAATTTCTCACCACCCAGATCGAATCCAAAACCAGCTTCGGTAACGACGTAATCAGCAAATTCGGTAGCCAGCTTCATCGACATTATCGAGCAGGTTCCCTGGGCAATATTGGCAAATGGTCCGCCGTGCACAAAAGCCGGCGTACCCTCAGTGGTCTGTACCAGATTGGGTTTTAAGGGTTCTTTAAGCAAAGCCGCCACCGCTCCGGTAATTTTCAAATCACTCAAATAAACCGGTTGATTGTCGTAAGTATATCCCAGAACGATGCGATTCAACTTTTCCTGCATTTCAGAATAGGACTCCACGAGGCAGAGGATTGCCATGATTTCGGAAGCGGCGGTTATGATAAATTCCGTTTCGCGGGGTATTCCATTGGATTTGCCGCCTAATCCGACAATGATGTTGCGTAAAGCCCGGTCGTTCATATCCATGATCCGCGGCCAGGTGACCCGTCGCGGATCGATTAAGGGTTCTCTGCGACGGAAAATGTGATTATCGAGGCAGGCGGCGATCAGGTTATGCGCGGCAGTCACGGCGTGCATATCGCCGGTAAAATGGATATTGATCTCTTCGACCGGAAGCACTTGAGCCTGACCGTAACCGGTGGCGCCGCCTTTCATGCCAAAAAGCGGTCCGAGCGAAGGTTCTCGCAAAGTTACAATGGCGCTGTGTCCGATACGGTTCAACCCCATTGCCAGGCTGATCGCCGTGGTCGTCTTGCCCTCGCCGGCCGGAGTCGGCGTCATGGCGGATACCAGGATCAGTTTGCCGTCAGGATTGGGGCGAATCTGATCGAAATAGCTCAGCTTGATCTTGGCTTTGTAATCTCCATACAAATCCAGTGCGTCCTGAGGAATTCCGATTTTTTCAGCGATTTGACGAATGAGCAAAGGTCCCTGCACGTTTGAAGATGAACTTTGAACCATTTTATGCCCCTTAATTTATTAAATATTTCAACCTGCATTAGTTTAATTGTATTTGTTCAAATAAGCAAAATTTTCGAACAAGTGACGAGTCGGACGTTCGGTTTCGGCCTTTTTCTGAAAATCACTCAGTTCGGGATCGATCTCAGGCGCCTGTTTGCCAATATTCACCAGCGTGATAACCTCAAACTCATCCGGGATATTCAGGATTTTCTTGGTTTTTTCTTCGTCGTAACCGGCAATCGGATGGGCAACTAATCCCATTTCAGTGGCGCGCAGAATGAGGGCGGCGGTCGCCATTCCGGTGTCGAACAAGAAATACTCGCGCTCCTTGACGACACAGTCCAGATCTTTTTTGGTGAAGACGGCTACTATCAGAGAAGCTTTGCGCGCCCATTCATTGCCTTTATTGAGTGCCTGATGCAGGTTGGTCAACTGCTTTTTATCAAATACAAAAACGAAACGCCAGGGCTGTTTGTTAAAACAGGATGGCATCAATTGCGCGCTTTCAGCCAGATCCTTTATCATTTTCTGGTTAATTTCCACCGGCGCCAATGAGCGTGTCGCACGGCGTTGATTTAAAAGTTCTTTGAACATGGAAAAGCCTCCTTCATTTAAATGTTTCCAGAGTGCATTGAACCGCGGCGGCGTGACCGTCTACTTTCACTTTTTCCCAGATTTCGGCGATGCGCCCCTGCGGATCGATCAGAAAAGTCGTGCGCCCGACCCCGAAATATTGACGACCGTAGAGTTTTTTAGCCTGCCAAACCCCGTACTCCTGCAAAACTTTATGCTCAGGATCGGCCAGCAGGATAATTTGCAACGCATTTTTATTTATGAAATTGACATGACTTTGGACTGAATCCGGGCTGATACCAATTATAACGGCGTTGAGTTCGGCGAATTGCGGAATCCGTTCCGAAAAATCAATCGCTTCCCGCGTACAGCCGCTGGTATTATCCTTGGGATAGAAGTAAAGCACGATCCATTTACCGTGAAAATCATGCAGGCAGACCGATTTGCCATTCTGATCCGGCAGACAAAAATCAGGCGCGGTTTGACGTTTGTTAAGCATTACGACTCCTTTTCGATATTTTCAAGGAAATTAAAGATTTCTTCGAGATCCGGCAATTGCGAAATTTCATAGACCTTTTCAAAAATAACCTGACCGGCGGGATCGATAATGATATTCGCCCGTTCCGAAAAACCATGCCTTTCGCGAAAAATTCCGAGTTGTTTAGCGACTTCGCCATGCGGCCAGAAATCGGCCAGCAGACGCAATTTCTTCAGACCGAGTTCTTTTGCCCATTGTTCTTTGGACGGAACCGAATCCACACTCATTCCGACCGGTAAGACGTTAAGTTTTTCAAATCGCTCAAAATTTTCATCGAGCATCTGCATTTGACGGGCGCATACTGAAGTCCAGGCGAGAGGATGGAAGGATAGCAGGACATACTGTCCGCGATAATTGCTCAAATTAAAATCGATCCGGTTTTGATCTTTTAAATTAAAATCGATAGTAGGGGTAGGGTCTTTAGTAATTTTTTGATTTTTCATTTTAGTCTCCGTTCGGGATTGTATCTTTATTTTCACTTGCATTGTACGCTTTTCAATCACTACCTTTAGAGCGATTGATTACACAAATTGTTACACGACGATGATGAGACAGTCCGGAATCGCAAGGTTATTATTTATAATGCCGGTTGTGTGGGGAGCGTTGGTTAATGGTATTTTCGCCAGCGATTGGCAGGAACAAAAAATCCAAAAAGCTCTTTACGCAATGAACAATCTCGATAATGTCGCCGCTCATCGGATATTTAAAGAGGTATTGGAAAGCCAACCTTTTCATCCATTGGCGCCGATGGCGGAGGTCGCGACCGATTGGCTGGTCAACCAGGAAGAACTGGGTTATCAGAGGGGCAATGCGATTCTGCTCGGTCGGATCGATTCCGTTTTAGCAATTTACAAAAATAGGTTAAAGGAAAAACCGCAGGACGGTGAACTGGAATTTTACTATGGGGCTACTTACGGATTGAAGGCGCGACTGGCGCTGGGCGAGAAAGATTATATCGCTGTTCTTATCAATGGCTATAACGCCGTCCGCTATATCAAAGCGGCTGAGCGTCATCAGCCGGATTTCGTCGAACTGAAACTGCCTTTTGGGGTTTTTAATTATTACGTTGGCATTTCGCGCGGCTACCTGCAGATCGCATCCTGGATTATGAATACCTCCGGCTCCAAAGATGAGGGGCTGGCGCAAATGGCTTATTCAGCGCATAATGCCCGTTACGGTTGTTATGAAGCGCGCAGTATTATGGCGATGGTGACACTCTATTTTGAGGGCGATTATAAGACCTCGCTATACTATTCGCAGATGATGGCGCAAGACTTTCCGGATAATCCATATTACAATTATCTGGCCGGAGAAGCGCTGATTCAACGGGAACAATTTACCGAGACCGAAAGACAAATCGCACGTATAAGACAATTACTGCCAACTTTAAAACCTAATACCCGGGAAGAGTACGAATCCAAACTGCATCAACTGCAGGGTAGCCTGGCGCTTCAAAAAGGCGATCTGGTAACCGCTGAAAAAGAATTAAAAGCGGTCGTTCAGAATTATAATCAGGAGATGGATATCCAGTTAGGATTTGCTTATCTCTGGCTGGGCAATGTATTCGATTTAAAGGGTGAGCGCGCGACGGCGGAAAAATATTACCGCAAAGCTTATGATTTGAAAAATCGCTCGTTAGCCTGTAAATTATCTGCCAATTATTTGAAGATACCTTACACCCATACAAAACAATAATTTGATCCCATATCCGGAGAAAGCCAAGATGGATAAAGATAGCCAAAAGTCAAACAGTAGAAAACAACCAACAGAACAAGAACTGAGGTTCAATCAGGCCAGTAACTCTATTATAAGTAAAAGATTATTGCCGATCTTGCTCAGTCTGGGTATTTTGTACACTCTTTTTGCGATCTACTATTATTTATCTTTGACCGAGCGGGCTCGTCAGATTACGGTTATTGGAGCCGCAATTACGGCGGTGATTATGTATTTAATGGCTTATCATATCCGCAAGCGCCCGGCTAATTTAGCCGCAGTGCATCCGATCGCTTTATTCGGTTCGGTTCTGGTATTAATGAATGCCATGGTTCACCTGATGCTGACCGGTCAGGCCTGGCAATCGTACATAATCATTCTATTAGTGTTGGGTTCCGGTCTATTATTCTTTTCCACTAACGCCCTGATTTTATTAATCATTCTGAGTGGTTATTGCTGGCTGGCAATTGCCTGGAATAAGCTGAGTTCACCTATCTGGATTTATCACGGATTGTCGTTGCTGGTATTTAGTTTCATTTCAATTCTGTTTCATATCGTGCGCAAAAAGAATCTTGAAAATACTGTGAGTCTCAGTTTGCGAGAAGAACTATACCGTTCGAAAACGGATAATGTCAGCTCCGATAACGATTCTCAGGAGCAAGACTTCAGCAATCTGTTCGACAGCACTAATCACCTTCTTCTGAGTGTCGATAATCAGGGACGATTTCTGTTTGTCAATCGCAGATGGAAAGAGGTTTTGGGATATAATGATAAAGTACTTTCCAAAATCAACCTTAAGCAGACGCTGGACGGCGAACATCTAGCTAAATGGAATGATATTATTCAACTAATTGCCCGGGACAGGACAGTTCAGAAAATAGAAACGACATTCATTACCAAGGATGGTCAGAAAATTCTGGTAGAAGGCAACCTTGCCGGACAATTCCGGGATGAGAAACTGATAGCCGTAAAAGGAATTTTCCGTGATATAACTATCAAGAAGAAAACCGAAGACGCGCTGGCGCGGGAGCGACTCTTGCTCAGAACCGTCATTGATAATATCCCGGAAGCTATCTATGCCAAAGACACCGAAATGCGTAAAATTCTCGTCAATAAAACCGATCTAGCCAACATAGGTAAAGCGGAAGCGGAAGTCCTGGGCAAGACCGATCGTGAAGTATTTCCGCCTGAAATTGCAGAAAGTTTTATGGAAGATGATCGGGCGGTTTTGAAAGACGGCAAACCGGTGATCAATCGCGAAGAATTGTTGGTTAATGAGGCTGGTCATAAAATGTGGCTCCTGACATCTAAACTGCCACTTTACGACCACTACGGAAAAATCACCGGTTTAGTAGGCATTGGAACAAATATAACCGAACTGAAAAATGCCAAAGAGCAATTGCTGGATATGCAGACTGAACTCAAGGAACTTAATAAAAAATTATCGCTGGCTTATGAAGAGGTCCGCAATCAGAAAGACAATCTACTAAATATTCTACAGCAGGAAGAGTTGATATTTGTTTTTAATACGCAGGGCGTTATTTACGGTGTGACTGAGCAGACAGTCCGGGTGACCGGACTAACCAGATTGGAACTGATCGGGAGTAAATTCTCCGAGCGACTGGAAAGCGAGTCAGGCGCAGAGTTTCTCAAAATCTTAAAAGATGTCACGTTGGGGGCATTCAAAACCTTGAAAATCAAACTCAAACAGTTAACCGGAGAGTCAGCCGAATTTTTAATGGGTTTGAGTCGTCTCAATATGGAAAAAGATCGTTTATTGATCGCCATATTAAGAAAAATTTGATGCTATAATATCAGGCTACACCTTCATCAGTATTAATTATTTTTTAGGGTTTTAATTGGTCAGCGTGTTGCGGTATTGCCTGATAGCGCAACCTGGATTGAATTATTGGACAATTAAGCTTAAATTTTTTTTGTTATCGATATAATCATGATCTATTTAGAAATGGAATAGAAAGAAGAGGCAGGGATGAAAACGGCTAACGCTGACACCAATAACAGACCTGAATTCGAAGAATTAAACCAAAAACTAAGCAAGACCCACAATACTATTGTTCGGAGTCAGCTAGCGCCAATAGTGCTCGGAATTGCGATTCTATATGTTTGTATTACGTTCTATTATGTATTGGCTTTGACCGATCGACTACAATTGATTATCGGCTGGATTGCCGCAAGCACGACCGTTATATTGTTTATTTTGGCTTACTTTTTAAAGAGAAAAACGATTCCGTTGAGAATGGTGCATTCAGTCGCGCTTGCCATCGCCATTTTATTGATGGTGGATGCAATCATTTATCTGGCGTTGACTGGCTGGGCCTCGCTGACAGATTTGATCATGTTATTGATCATCGGATGCAGTTTTTTCCTTTTATCGACTAAATATGTCATCATATTCATTTTTCTTAGTCTGGGCGGTTGGTTGACAGTAGCTTGGAACAACTTTAATAATCCAATTTGGGTGCGGCACGGATTCAGTTTGGCGGTTGCCAGCGCCACTGCGATCCTGATTCATATTGTCAGAGTTAGGACTATCGAACGAGCTGAACGATTACGCCTACAGAATGAATATAATCAAGAAAAGTTGGAACAGACACTGGCAGATCTGAAGAACCAGGAATATCTTTATCGTGATTTATTTGAAAATGCCAACGATCTGATCCAAAGCGTGGATTCAGAGGGTCGATTCGTCTATGTCAATCAGCGCTGGAAAGAGGTGCTGGGATACAATGATAATGATTTGAAAGATCTGAGACTAAAACAGATCATCGCCCCGGATGAATCTGAAAAATGTGACAAAATTGTACAAAGCGTATTAAAAGGTGATACTATTCATAATCTCGATACGGTCTTTATCACAAAAGATGGACATCAAATCTTCGTGGAAGGCAATATCAACGGACAGTTTCAGCAAGACCGTTTTATCGCGACGCGCGGTATTTTCCGGGATGTTACCATCCGGCGAATGGCGCTCAAGGAAGTCGAAAAAATGCGGGATGTGCTCAAGGATCTCAACCAGCAACTGTCTGCGGCATACGAAGAGAGTCGCCATCAAAAAGACGTACTGCTGGCGTTATTACACGACGAACAAAGCGCTATATTGCTCGACTCGTCCGGTAAAATTCTCGGAGTGACCGAAAAAGCAGTGCGACTGACCGGTTTCTCGCGTTTAGGATTGATAGGGAAAAATATAAAAGACCTGGTTGAACCCAATTCGCGTATGCAAATGGATAATGTGCTTAAAGTGAGCATGATTGGCGGATTTAAAAATATCAATACCGAATTCGTCAAAGCGGATGGCGGTATTAAGAAATTTTGTCTGGGAATGAACCGAGTCAATCTCGCTAAAGAGAAGTTATTCATCGCGATTATCTGTGAAAGATAGAGCCTGAATCAGGTTTCGGCAAATAAATGCTGAAAATAAACCACACCACAAGAGCGATGTGGCCGGTAATGGAATAATATCTTAAAAAAACATAGACCTTGTCGCAACGCTCCGGCGTTGCGGCAGATTTATTTTAGGTAAATAGGTCATTATCCTAGATTGTTCGGACGACTTTTCTGAAGTGGTACCCGTAAATCGCCATTGTGATGGCGGTCGGGAATTTGCGCGGAAAGCGGAATAAGGTGTAAAAGAACAAACGCCAGTAATAATGACGTCCGTGCTCCAGCACGCCCAGTTTCCAGATGGATTTGAATAGCGCTCCGATGTCGTGTATCGTGACCGAAACTTTGTTTTTCAGGGGCAGTTGATATTCTTTCAGGAAAGTTATTACCCGTCGATAATAATTCGGTTGGGCGTAGATGAAGCGCAGGAGCGAGACGTAGCCATTCATCAGCAGTTTGTAGTTCATTTTCGGGACGAAATTGATACTGCCGTCGACATTATTGCCGTTGAAAAAATTCAACAGGCGATTTTCATTTTTAAGGCGATCGTAGAGGCGACTGCCGGTCGGAGCATTCAACAAGCCGACCATGGCGGTAACGACGCCGCTTTTCTGGATCAGGTTGATCTGGGCTTCGAAAATATCTTCCGGGTCGTTGTCGAAGCCAATAATAAAACCGCCTGAAACGCGCAGACCTTTCTGGTGCAGTTGTTTGACCGAGGCGATGATGTCGCGCCCTACGTTCTGATATTTGCCGCATTCGGTCAAACTGGTGTGATTGGGCGTTTCGATCCCGATGAAAATATGTTCGAATCCGGCCGCTACCATCAGATCGATCAACTCATTATCGTCACAGATATTAATTGAGGTTTCGGTTCCATAGTTGAAAGGGTAGTTGTGTTCCTCAGCCCAATCAATCATGCCGGGCAGGATTTCCTGCTTTAGCTTCTTGCGGTTGCCGATGAAATTATCATCTACAATAAAAACACTGCCGCGCCAGCCGGAAGCGTAAACCGAATCCAGTTCGGCGAGGAATTGGGTACGACTCTTGGTGCGAGGTTTATGCCCGTTCAGGGTAGTGATACTGCAGAATTCGCAGTTGAATGGACAACCACGCGAGTATTGCAAATCCATCGAGACGTATTTCTGTTGATCCAGTAAATCCCAGCGGGGAAGCGGCGCCTTGGCGATGTCCGGAAATTCGGTTGTTTGATAAATCGGTTGCGGATTGCCCTGCTTCAGATCTTCCAGAAATTGCGGCAGAGTGATCTCGGCTTCATTCAGGATAAAATGATCCACTCCCAGGATATGTTCGTGCTCCATGGTAGCCATAGATCCGCCGGCTACGACTTTGACGTTCAGTTCATTGCACCGGCGAACGATTTTCTGAAAGGATTCGAGATGGATATTCATCCCGCTCAGAAAGACGAAGTCAGCCCAGAGAATATCTTTATCCTTAAGATTTGTAATGTTTAAATCAATCAGCCTGATATTCCAATCAGCCGGTAGCAAACCCGCCACCGTGATCAAGCCCAACGGAATTGATGAAGCTTTCTTGGAAACGAACCTGACAGCGTTTTTAAAACTCCAGAATGTATCGGGAGTCTGAGGATAAATCATTAATACTTTCATTTCAATTTCCTTATGTTAACTTTTCAAAAATTTCTTTTTCAATTGGCAAAAGTGTTTGAATTCTCTTGGCCTTTGCCTATTATTAGTTTATGAAAAAAATAAATTTGGTATTGTAAAACTATTGTAAAAACTATAGACAATTGCAATCATGCGCAGATTTAGAAGATATTCACTCGCGAAGTATATCGTCATCTTTATCCTTGTCCAACTAGCCTGGTTGGCAGTGCTGGGTTTGTGGATTGCCCGTTATGTAGTCAGCCACGTAACATTTAAGGAAATTGGTCAGCGCTATGCGGTTCAAATCGGTTCCGGTGCAGATGTCGCCATGCTGGTGATCGGTTTGGTGCTGATCGCGGCGGGAATCGCCGGCATGTCGGTCATGTTCCGCTATCTTAATTTGCATTTTAGGCAGACGCGACTTTATGACAATTTTATGGCCAGTATTACACATGAATTGAAGACGCCCTTAGCATCGATCCGGCTGAATATCGATACGTTAAATCGCTACCAGGATGTGACTCCGGAGCAATCCCGCGGGTTCCTGGCACAAATGCATCAAGAAGCAGGACGCCTGGAGCGTCTGATCGGCGCTGTACTGGAAGTCGATCGACTGGAAAATGGCTATGCGCATTATAAATGTAAAATTCTGGAGGCAGACCGCATCATTAAATCCCTCTTCGAAAAACTGGGCGAACAGTATGGATTATCGTCTGAACAGGCTCAGATAAGCGGCGCTCTAAAGTCCCAAATAGTGATCGATCCGAATGCCCTGCGGGTTGTCTTCGAGAATCTTTTTGAGAACTCAATTAAGTATTCATCAGATGCGCTTAGAATTAATATATATTTGGATGAAAACGAAAAACAAATACTAGTTGCATTTCGTGACTATGGTATCGGTGTTCCGCGAAACCATTTAAAGAAAATATTCAAGAAATTTTACCAGGTTAGAGTATCACATAATCCAAGCGTCAAAGGCACCGGTTTGGGATTATATCTTGTTAAAGGTATTGTCGTCTATCACGGTGGCCGGATTTGTGCCGCACAGCCTGACGATGGTCACGGATTGGTAATCCGGATTGAATTGCCGGCGTATCCGCAAGGAAATAAACGTTTGTTTCGCAGATTATTAGAGGAGCAAGAATAGGCGACGAATGACTGCGAATTCACGCATATTATTAGTCGAAGATGAAGTGAATCTGGCAGAGAGTATTCGCTTCAACCTGCTCAAAAATGGTTATGCAGTCGAGCTGGCTAAAGACGGCCGCGCCGCCCTGAAGGCCTTCGGCGAATCCGATTTCGACTTGATTCTGCTGGATATCATGATTCCGTATATCGATGGATTCGAAGTCGCGCGGCAAATCCGCACACGAGCTCCGCTGATGCCGATTCTAATGCTGACGGCGCTCACGGATATCAAAGATCGTGTCCATGGTTTGGAAGTCGGCGCGGATGATTACCTGACCAAACCATTTTATATCGATGAACTACTGGCGCGAATAAAAGCCATGTTGCGCCGCCGCGATTGGTACCGCCAAACCCCACCGGTCGAAGACATCTTCCGGTTCGGGAAAAACGAAATTGATTTTAGCAATTTTGTTTGCCGATCGGGTAACAGTGAGTTCGTTCTGACCCAGCGCGAGGCAATTCTGCTAAAATACCTGGTGGCTCATAAGAACCGGATTATTTCACGACAGGAATTGCTGGAGAATGTCTGGAATATCAGCGGAGAAATCGAGACGCGCACGATGGATATTTTCATTGCCCGCCTACGCAAGTATTTCGAGCCGAATCCCAAAAAGCCGGTTTATATCAAAAGTGTGCGCAGTGCCGGATATTTGTTCAGTGACACGGAAATGGAAAACAAAACCGACCAAGCCGGCTAAAAGCCGGATCATTTTAGATAAACATGCCAATCTGCATCGCGCCGGGATGACTTACTGGGATTATTCTAAATTCTTATTTAAGGATTAATGTAATAGGCGATTCATTGGAAACAACGCCTGGGTTTAAATAATATTATTGGAATTTTGTCTAACTTGGCGATATTATCGGGTAGTTTTTTATGTCTTATAGTCTGAATTCAATACACGTTAATCAATACTTCACTACTAAAATCAAGGCTTCCATGCGACATATTTTATCTTGGATATTGATCGTATCCTCTTTATTACTAACCGGATGCGATAGACAGCAATTACAGATCACGAATCTATCACTGCTCGAAGGCGGAAAAACGTTCGCCGTGCCGACCGGCACCGTCGCCGATCAATTCGTTCTGCAAAGATTTTCCAACGCCAAAATCAAATATTTTAACAGCGCCTATGACTGTGCGGTTGCAGTCAGAGAAGGTAAAGCGGATGCGGCCGCTTATGATAAACCCATCCTGCAAAATATTGCCGCCAAGAATGACGGTCTGATTGTGCTTGACGAGTTGCTCGTCGATGATAAATACGGTTTTGCGGTTCAACTCCAGAATCTGAAATTGAAAACTGTGATCGACCAGGTACTCGCCGAATTACAATCTGACGGCACTTATGAAGACATGATGAAGCGCTGGTTTCCGGAAAAGGGCGTGCCGGCTCCGATGCCGGTTATTGAACTTTCCGGTAAAAACGGTATCTTGAAATTCGGGACAGCGGCGGTCACCGAACCAATGTCATTCATGGATGAGAACAAAAATATCGTCGGCTTCGATATTGAATTCGCGACCTACATTGCCCGAAAACTGGGGAGGCAACTTGAAATCGTAGATATGGAATTCGGCGCTATGCTTCCGGCGCTGAGTGCCGGCAAGGTCGATATGATCGGCGCCGGTTTGTCAATTACAGAGGAAAGAGCCAAAAGCGTCCTGTTCTCCAATAGTTATTATCCCAGCGGAATCGCGGCGATAGTGCGGGATTACTCTTATAAAAAGCAGGCTAAAACTGACCTGAAAATGACTGGCGTTGAGGATATTAAGGATAGGCGTATTGGTGTTTTGACAGGCTCGATTTATGATCCTTACGTGACGAAAAATTTTCCTAATGCGATTGCCATGAATTATCAGAGTTATCCGGATATGCTGATTGCCCTAAATACGGAAAAAGTGGACGTCGGGATCCTGGATCATTCCGCCACTAAAGACTTGTTCGATATAAATCCAAAACTCGGATATCTGGTGGAGAGTCTTTTTACAGTGCCGATTGCGGCTGGCTTTAGTAAAGTTGATATCAGACTGCGGGAAGAGTTCAACGCCTTCTTACAACAGTTAAAAATAAATGGCGTCTATGACGATATGATCGAGCGCTGGGATAGGAAAGGTTTGAAGGAGATGCCGGTCATTGAGAATAAAAATCCAAATGGCGTGCTCAGAGCTGGAATAGTCAGTGATATTGGTATGCCGCATACCATCATGCAGGATGGACGGCCGATTGGGCTTGATATCGAGCTGGGCGAACGCTTTGCCGCTTACCTCGGACGGGAATATATTCCGGTCGATATGCAATTCAGCAGTCTCATTGCGGCGCTGGTCACCCGCAAAATCGATATGATCACCAGTGGGATTATGATCACCGAGGAAAGAAAAAAGCAAATCGATTTTTCCGATCCCTATTACGAATCGGGAGTCAGCCTGATCGCCCTGAAAAAAAATATCGCCCATCATGCTGTCACTCACGGCGCTATATTGGCTACAATTGATGATCTGGCCGACAAGAAAATAGGCATTTTCACCGGTACGGTTCAAGATGCTTTTATTGCGCAAAAATATCCGCAGGCGAAAATCCTGCGCTACGAAAGTACGGCGGATCTGATGATGTCGGTTAAAACCGGTAAGATTGACGGCGCGACGCTTGATCTGATCACAGCGCGTCTATTGATCAAGCATAATCCTGAATTAGCCTTGTTAAGTGATAATATTTTTAATACACCGCTCGGCGTTGGTTTCAACAAAAAAAATCCGGACTTGCGGAATGAATTCAACGCTTATCTAAAAGAAATCCGGCGGGATGGTAGTTATGATATCATGTACAAACGCTGGTTTATTGAAGACGCTGAAAATGCCGTCATGCCAGTTATTGAATCATCTGGAGTTGGTAAAAAACTATTCATTGGCGTAGCAGTTGGCGATTTGCCATATGTCGCCTACATGAACGGCAGATACGTCGGATTCGATATCGAGATGATTGCCAAATTCGCCGAGCGCAATAATTATAAAATCGAATTTGTGCAGATGGAATTTCCGGCGCTGATCGCCGCGCTGACTGCCGGCAAGGTTCAAATGATTGCGGATGGCATCTCTATCAGTGAAGAGCGTCAGAAGCAAATCGATTTCTCGGAGCCGTATGCCCAATTCCAAGCCGCGGTTATCGTATCCAGGAATCGACACGCCGACTTTGCCGGTGAAAAAGACCTCGTGAGCAAACGAACGTTTCTTCAAGGAGTATCTGAAAGTTTTCATAATAATATTGTTCTGGAAAACCGCTTCCTGCTGATAATTGATGGATTAAAAGTCACGATTGTAATTTCGATTTTTTCAGCGCTGGTCGGCACTCTGCTCGGAGGACTGATTTGTTTAATGCGGATGGCGAAGCATAAATTACCTGTCAAAATCTCAGAGTTTTATATCACGCTTCTGCGCGGAACGCCCGTACTGGTGTTACTGATGATCATTTATTACGTCGTTTTCGCCTCGGTTAATATAAATCCGGTAATCGTTGCTATCATAGCTTTTGGATTGAATTTTGCGGCATATGTTTCCGAAATGTTCAGAACTTCGATTGAAAGTATCGACAAAGGGCAGAGCGAAGCCGGAATTGCCGGGGGTTTTACAAAAGTTCAGACATTTTTCTATATAATCATGCCCCAGGCTTTACGTAATGTTCTTCCGGTTTACAAAGGCGAGTTTATCTCGCTGGTAAAAATGACGTCAATCGTCGGCTATATCGCGGTACAGGATCTGACAAAAGCCGGCG
>Ga0265297_10003263_pt1 | contig 29901 bp, 41 predicted proteins | sample Munlanlwell13791_FD_192502 | JGI IMG/M metagenome (GOLD analysis project Ga0265297, IMG submission 192502) | Leachate microbial communities from a municipal landfill in Southern Ontario, Canada - Leachate well 137-91 | ecosystem: Engineered > Solid waste > Landfill > Unclassified | place...
GATCGACAAGTACGGCCTCTCGCAGACGTGGTCCGGCGTGATCATGGCGCTCGACAACGTGCTCGCCATCTTCCTGCTCCCGCTCTTCGGCGGACTCTCCGACAAGACGAAGACCAGATACGGAAGACGCACGCCGTACATCGTCTTCGGCACGATCGTCGCCGCCTTCGCGTTCGTCGCGCTCTCCTTCGCCGACAACTACCAGACCGCCCGGATCGAATCCACCGCCATCATCGACGACTACGACGATTATCTGGCGGAAAAGGACATCATGCTCCAGGCAATCTACAAGAGCGGCAATACGACCGCGAGATCCGTGCTGAACAAGGCCGAGGCCGACTACAACAACGGCAATATCACCGAGGAAGCTTACGACCAGGCCGTCGCGGATTACGCCGCGTGGTCCATCGCGTGGCCGGCCGCGATGGTCAAATGGAACCTGACCAACGACGACCTCCTGGCGGGGAAGCAGGCCGCGCTCGCGGCCGGCGAGATCTCCCAGGGCGCCTACGACCGCTGGTACGAGAACACCTACGAAGTCATGGAGGATATCAGCTGGCGCGCGGTCGCGACCGGCTACCTCACCCAGGCGGAGTATTCCTACTGGGCCGACGAGATCTACGACGGCGTCTATGACAGCAGCCTTTCCGAGGCGGCCTGGGAACTGACGGCGGCGAACCCCTTCAACTTCGTCGTCTTCGTCGCCCTCCTGCTCGTCGCCCTCGTCGCGATGGCGACCTTCCGCAGCCCCGCCGTCGCCCTCATGCCCGACGTCACGGTCAAGCCGCTGCGCTCGAAGGCGAACGCCATCATCAACCTGATGGGGACCTTCGGCGGCATCCTCTCGATCGCCCTGCTCGGCATCTTCGGCCTCTCCAATCGCTCCTACGTCGACTACACCTCCGGTTTCGTCACCGTCGGCGTGCTGATGCTCGTCTTCCTCGCGCTCTTCCTTTGGAAGGTCAAGGAACCGGCGCTCGTCGCCGAGAAGGAAGCCGACGACATCAAATACGGTCTCACCGAAGAGGACGAGGTCAAGGAATCCCATGAAACGATACAGGACCTTTCGCGCGAGAAACGGAATTCCCTGTACCTGATCCTCTTCTCCGTGTTCCTCTGGTTCATCGGCTATAACGCCGTCACCACGAAACTGTCCGACTACGCCCCGAAGGTTCTCGGCATGGGTTATTCGCTCCCGCTCCTGATCGCCCAGGGAGCCGCCCTCGTCGCCTTCGTCCCGATCGGCTTCCTCGCCACCAAGATCGGCCGCCGCAAGACGATCCTGATCGGCATCACGATCCTCTCGATCTGCTTCGGTTCCGTCTACTTCATCACCGAGACGACCAGCTCGCTCATGTACGTCATCTTCGCGATGACCGGCATCGGCTGGGCGACGATCAACGTGAACTCCTATCCGATGGTCGTCGAGCTCTCGAAGGGTTCGAACGTCGGAAAGTACACCGGATACTACTACACCTTCTCGATGGCGGCGCAGATCCTCACGCCGATCCTCTCCGGCATCCTGATGGACGTCTGGGGACGCAAGGTCCTCTTCCCGTACGCGACCCTGTTCGTCGCCGCGGCGTTCATCACGATGTTCTTCGTCAAGCACGGCGACGCGAAGATCGTCGACACCCGCTCCACGATCGAGAAACTCGGTCAGGAGATCGAATAGAACCCAGAAATCAAGGAAGGCCGACGCGTTGGCGCCGGCCTTCCTTTTTCTATTCCTTGGGAATGAAGAATTCGAATACCGCGTTCGAATAGCGCGACCGCATCATGTCGAGCGTCTCCTGCGAGCGGGCGGCGTAGCCGATGACGACGATCCCGTGCCTTTGGGCGCGGTCGCAGTATCGGTTCGGCATGTTCCGGACGCCGTAGTTGACGAAGTCCGGCCGGGCGACGAGGTTGAAGAAAAGATGCTTCATCGCGAACTTCAGGATCGGATTCATCTTCTCGTCGTCTTCGAAGAATTCGGAGATCTGGCCGCGGACGATCTCGGGATGGTTCTTGCGGAACCAGTTCACCGCACCGGGATGGAACGAGTGCATCGCCCAGACGCCTTCATATCCCGCCATGTCGCGGATGAACCATTCGCAGAGCGGCCGGTACGGACCGAATGGCTTGAGTTCGATCAGAAGCGGGACGCGGCCGGCGACGAACGCGAGGACTTCGGGCAGCGTGTGGATCCGTTCCTCGGTGCCGAGGATGCTGAGGTCGCGGACGTCCTCCCAGTCGACGTCGACGAGCCGGCGCGGATCGCCGCACAGGCGCTTCAGGTCCTTGTCGTGGAAGACGACGACGGTACCGTCGCGCAGGGCGTTCACGTCGCACTCGATGCCGTAGCCGGAATCGATCGCGGCCTGAAACGCCGCGAGCGTGTTCTCGGGGACATGCCCGTCGGCGGTGTGAAGGCCGCGATGGGCGATGAGGCGCGTCTTGATCCAGGTCAGATCCTTCGTCATGTCGATCCCTCCGAGTCTTGTCTCGTTCCATTATACCATCGGATCCCCCGACTCCGCACCGTAAAAAAGAAGTCGTCCGTTTGTTTTGCGGACGATGCGGCATCGATGGTATAATGATACCGTCTGGAGGGATACCATGGAAAACTTCCGTTTCTACAGCCCGACCGAATTCGTCTTCGGCAAAGACGCCGAGCGCGAGGTCGGCCATCTGCTCGTCAAGCACCATGCGACCCGCGCGCTCGTCCATTACGGCGGCGGCTCGGTCGTCCGCAGTGGTCTGCTTCAACGCGTCGAGGACGCGATGCGCGCCGCCGGTGTCGCATATGTCCCGTTCGGCGGCGCCGTCCCCAACCCGCGGAGCGGGCTCGTCTATCAGGGCATCGAACTCGCGCGCCGCGAACACGTCGATTTCGTGCTCGCCGTCGGCGGCGGTTCGGCGATCGACTCGGCCAAGGCGATCGCCCTCGGTGTCCGCTATCCGGGCGATTTCTGGGACCTTTACGACGGCAAGGCGCCGATCGTCGACGGCCTTCCCGTCGGCGTCGTCCTGACGATCCCCGCCGCCGGATCGGAGGCTTCCGCCTCGGCCGTCATCACCCACGAGAAGGGGATGCTGAAGCGGGGTGTGCTGAGCGACTTCAACCGCCCGAAGTTCGCCGTCGTCAATCCCGAACTGACCTATACGCTGCCGCCGTACCAGACGGCCGCAGGCGTCACCGACATGATGGCGCACATCTTCGAACGCTACTTGACGCGTTCGACCGGCGTCGAACTCACCGACCAGCTCTGCGAGGCGACGCTCCGCTCGATCGTGGACGCGGCCCGGATCGTGATGATGGAACCCGCGAACTACGATGCCCGCGCCACCATCTGTTGGGCCGGGACGATCGCCCACAACGGCTCGCTCGGCGTCGGCCGCGTCGAGGACTGGTCGACGCATGGACTCGAGCACGAACTCTCCGCCCTCTACGACGTCACCCACGGCGCCGGCCTCGCGGTGATGTTCCCGGCGTACATGAAGTATACCGTCGACGTCGACGTCGAACGCTACCGCCGTCTCGCGGTGAACGTCTGGGGCGTCGCGGACGATCCGAAGAACCCGCGCGCGGTCGCCCTCGCCGGCATCGCCGCCTTCGAAGCGTTCCTTTCCGAGATCGGGATGCCGACGCGGTTCGAAGGCATCGGCGCGCGGAAGGAAGACATCGAGACCCTCCTCGACAAGCTCGAGGTCAATCGCGGGAAGGTCCTCGGCCAATTCATGCGGCTGACCCGCGACGACGCCCGCAGGATCTATCTGCTCGCGTGCGAATGACGCCTTCGCCGTCCGGTTTCCGGACGGCTTTTCTATGAAAAGGGATCGGATCGTTTTCGCCGAATCCCGTTCCGCGCGTCTTGTGAAAACGCTTGAATTTTGGTACAATGGTGGGCAGAGGTGAAGTATATGAATGTAGGTTGTGTGAAAGAGATCAAAAAACTCGAGAGCCGCGTCGGGTTGACCCCGTCCGCGGCGCGCGAGTACGTGAATGCCGGCCACCGCGTGCTGATCGAAACGAACGCCGGGGCGATGTCGGGCTTTCCCGACGCCGACTACGTGAAGGCCGGTGCCGTCATCTGCGAAAAGGCCGAACAGGTCTGGAATCAGTCGGACATGATCGTCAAAGTCAAGGAACCCCTCGCGCCCGAATACCGTTTCTTCCGCGACGGGCTCGTTCTCTATACGTATCTCCATCTGGCCGCGGACGAGGAACTCACGAACGAACTCCTGAAGACCAAGGTCAAGGCCGTCGCCTACGAGACGATCGTCACCGACGACGGCGGGCTTCCCTGCCTCAAGCCGATGAGCGAGGTCGCCGGTCGTCTGGCGATCATCGAAGGCGCCAAGCGGCTGGAGAAGCCGTTCGGCGGATCCGGCATCCTCCTGTCCGGTGTGCCGGGCGTCGATCGCGGCAACGTCGTGATCGTCGGCGCCGGCGTGGTTGGCGAGAACGCCCTCAAGCTGGCCGTCGGGATGGAAGCCAACGTCACCGTCCTCGATGTCAATCTGAAGAAGCTCACCTATCTCGACGAACTCTACGGCAACCGCATCACGACCCTGTACAGCACCGCCGACAACATCGAGAAGTCGCTCGAGAAGGCCGATCTGGTCGTCTCCGGCGTGCTTCTCCCGGGCGCCAAGGCGCCGAAGCTGATCAAGCGCGCATACTACAAGAACATGCGCCCGGGATCGGTCATCGTCGACGTCGCGATCGACCAGGGCGGATCCACCGAAGTCTCGAAGGCGACATACCACGACGACCCCGTCTTCGTCGTCGACGGCATCAACCACTACTGCGTCGCCAACATGCCGGGCGCGGTTCCCAGAACCTCGACGATCGCCCTCAACAACGCCACCCTGCGCTACGGTCTGGCGATCGCCAACTTGGGTCTCGAGGCGGCCTATCGAGCCCAGAAACCGATCCGGATGGGCGTCAACACCTACGACGGCAGGTGCACCTGCAAGGGCGTCGCCGACGCGTTCGGAATCCCGTTCGTCGATCTCGCCTGAAAACCACGCATCCCGCCCCGCGGAAACGACCCTGTGTCGTTTCCGCGTTTTCTTTGTCGTCGCCGCGTGAAGTAAAGTGAATGGTGTTCCGAAGGCGGACGCTTAATAATAAACTACTGTTTACTTTAATCGGAGCGGGGTGTATAATGGGGATGTCCATGCATGAAGGGAGGAACCTTCCATGAAGTGCATCGTCACCGGCGCGACCGGCCACATCGGCAACGTCCTCGTCCGGGAACTCTACCATCACGGCTACGACATCCGCGCGATCGTCCTAAAAAACGACGACGCCACGATGATCGAACCGCTCGCGGAGATTGTCCGCGGGAACATCCTCGATTGCGCCTTCCTGGCGGAACACCTGCGCGACGCCGACGTCGTCTTCCATCTCGCCGGCATCGTCGAGATCGGTTCGGGGAAGAAGAACGCGATCATGAAGGTGAACGTCGAAGGCACGAAGAACGTGCTCGAAGCATGTCTGAAGAACGGCATCCCGCGCTTGGTCTACACCTCGAGCGTGCATGCGATCCCGGAACTGCCGAAGGACGAATGGATGCGGGAGATCGACGCCTTCGATCCCGCCAAGGTCCACGGTCTCTACGCCAAGTCGAAGGCGATGGCGACGGCCGCGGTCCTGGCGGCGAAGGATTCGCCGCTCGACGTCGTCGTGGTCCATCCCTCCGGCGTCATCGGTCCGTTCGACTACAAGCTCTCCAACGTCAGTCAGGTCTTCATCGACTATCTCTGCGGCCGGCTCACCGCGTATCTGTCCGGCGGCTACAACTTCGTCGACGTGCGGGACGTCGCGACCGGTATCCGGCTTGCGGCCGAGAAGGGCCGAAGAGGGGAATGCTACATCCTGTCGGGAAGCGAGATCACGGTGAAGGAACTGCTCGACGAGATCGCCGCGATCGAGGGGCGCAAGCGGATCCGCACCAAGCTCGCGTTCTGGTTCATCCTGGCGATGAGCTACTTCGCGGAGGCCTACTACAAGATCGTCAGGAGCAAGCCGCTCTTCACGCACTATTCGATCCTCGTCCTGCACTCGAACCGCCACTTCGACAACGGCAAGGCGGTGCGCGAACTCGGGTTTGCGACCCGCGACATCCGCGCGTCGATCCGCGACACCTACCGGTTCGCGGTCGAGTACTATCTCGAGAAGCACGGGCGCCGCTATCGCGTCAAGGCCGTCGGAAAAGGATGAATCACCGGTTTTCGAAGCGGGACATCGTCCCGCTTTTTCCATGGGCAGCGGAAGACGAAAATCTACGTCGGACGGCACGATTTGTGGTGACCGCGGCGGCCGTTTTTGATATAATCTAGATATCGATGGCTTTGGCTCGGGGTGATTCTCATGAAACCGTTCTTCACGCTTTCGTCGGTGTTCGCCGACCACATGGTGTTCCAGTCCGGAAAACCCGTCCGGCTCTTCGGTACCTGCCGCAAGAAGGTCGAACTGAAGGTCGACTGGAAGGGCGAACAGATCAAGTACCGGACCGAAGGAACGACATTCTTGATCGAACTCCCCTCCCTTCCCGTCACGAAGACGCCGTTTTCCTTCGCCGTCTCCTGCAAGAAGCAGGTCGTTGAGATCCGCGACTGCCTCGCCGGCGACGTGATCCTCTGCGGCGGCCAGTCGAACATGCAGTTCACCGTCAAGGACACGGTCTTCGAGACGCGTCCGAAGCCGAACCGCAACATCCGCTTCTATGAAGTTCCGAAACTCCCGTACGACAACGCCCACGTCGAGTTCCCGTGGCTCTACCAGTCGCATCCGAAATGGGTCGAGTGCGACAAAGATTCGGCCCTCTGGTTCTCGGCGATCGGCTATTACGTCTCCCAGAGTCTCCAGGAGGAGCTCGACGTCCCGATCGGCGTCATCTCCTGCAACAACGGCGATACCTCCGTCTTCACCTGGACGGCGATGGCGGATCTGTCGGACAATCCGGCGCTCGCCCGCTATCTGGCCGCGTACAGGACCGAACTGGCGAAGTATCCCAAGGCCGACGACTACGACAGGCTGTTCAAGGAACGTCTGCCCAAGCTGATGGAGTTCTGGGGCGAGATCGAGAAGGGCGTCGCCGCCGGGCTCTCCGGCGAGGAAGCCAACCGACAGGCCTACGAGAAGGTCGGCGACTCGACCCTGCCGATGGGTCCGAAGCACTGGAACCGCCCCGCCGGCGAGTTCGACACGATGCTCCGCACGGTCGTGCCGTTCACGATCAAGGCCGTCCTCTTCTATCAGGGCGAATCCGACCACCAGAACGCGGACCTCTACGAGCAGGCGTTCAAGACGATGATCCGCTCCTGGCGGAGGGTGTTCGACGACGCAACCCTGCCGTTCGTGTTCACCCAGGTTGCGGGGTATTCCTACCCGGGTCTGCCGGAACCCGGCATCGCCCTCGTCCGCGAGGCGCAGGCCGCATGCATCAATCTCGTCGACAACGTCTTCATGGCTTCGGCCGTCGACCTCGGCGAGGAGAACAACATCCATCCGAAGGACAAGCGCATCGTCGCCCAGCGCCTGCTCGACGTGCTCCTCGAGAAGGTCTACCGCAAGGGCAAGAACTCGCTCTCGCCCGCCCTCTTCAGCTATCAGTACGCCGAGGGCAAGCTGGTCGTCTACACCCAGTACAACGCCATGAACCTGGTGTCGCGATCGGGTCAGAACCTCGGGTTCACCGTCCTGTTCGAGAACGGCTGCGAGTTCGAAGCGGAAAAGGTCGAACTGACCGGCAACCAGATCATCGTCCGCAACATCAAGCATGCCGTCGAAGTCCGCCACAACTTCAAGAACTTCCCGCACTGCGACATCTATTCGGCCAACGAACTGCCCCTGCTTCCGTTCCGCATCAAGCTCAAATACTGATTCCTCGAAAACCGAAGGCGACTTCGGTTTTCTTCATTCCGTGTGCTATAATGGGTGAGGTGATTGCGATGAAGACGCTAGAGATCAGCGTCCGCGAGATCGCCGAGCTTTTGTTCGGAAGCGGAAACATCGCGAGCGAACGGATGCTCGCGGTCCGGGCGGAGGAAGGCACGGAAATCCATCAGTACTGGCAGGGGCGCTACGAGGCCGACGACCGGAAGGAAGTCTACGTGAAGACGGCCGTCGAGCACGACGGCTTCCGGCTCGAGGTCTCGGGACGGATCGACGGCGTCGTCACCCGCGGCGGCGCGCTCACGATCGAGGAGATCAAGTCGACGCACGACGACCTCGAATCGATCGACGAGACGACCTATCCGGCCCATCTCGTCCAGGCCAAGATCTACGGATACATGTACTGTCTCGAACACACCCTGCCCCGCATCGGCGTCCATCTCACCTACATCCGCGTCGAAGACCGCGCGGTCCGAACGATCGAGAAGTCGATCACCTTCAAGATGCTCGAGAAGCATTTCATGAAGATCGTCGCCCAGTACGTCGAATGGGCGAAGAAGCTCGACGACCACGAGGAAAACCGTCTCAAGTCGATTGCCGGACTCAACTTCCCCCACCCCGAGTATCGCGCCCACCAGCGCGAACTGATGGGACACGTCTACCGCACGATCGTCGACAAGGGGGTCCTCTACGCGACCGCGCCGACCGGCATCGGGAAGACCGTCGCAACCATGTTCGCATCCCTGAAGGCGATCAACCAGCCGCGCCAGAAACTCTTCTACCTGACCGCCAAGAACGACGGAAAGCGGATCGCGCTCGATACCGTCGCGCAGCTCGAGAAGAACGGGTTAATCGCGAAAACGTGCGAAATAACGGCGAAGGACAGCGTCTGCTTCCTGAAGGAGAGGGACTGCGATCCCGAGGTCTGCAAATACGCCAACGGGTATTACAGCCGGGTCTTCAAGGCGATCCGCGACATGTTCGACAACGGCTCCATCTACACCAAGGAGATGATCGCCGAGTTCGCCCGCAAGCATCGCGTCTGCCCGTTCGAGCTCTCGCTCGACGTCTCCAACTACGTCGACATCGTGGTCGCCGACTACAACTACGCCTTCGACCCGCTCGTCCACCTGATCCGCTATTTCGAGGATTCCGCCTACTCGCCGATCCTGCTCGTCGACGAGGCTCACAACCTCGTCTCGCGCAGCCGCGAGATGTACAGCGCGACCCTCACCCGCGAGCATTTCACGCGCCTGTCCGAGGTCTGCAGGTTCCTGAAACCCAGCCCCAAGAAGGAGATCGACCGGATCGTCGACCTCTTCGACGAGTACGAGACCGAACTGCTTGAGGTCGACTTCGTCCGCAAGGAGACCGTGAACGAGTACCTCGTCGCCGCCCTGAAGCGCCTGCTCGTCCGGCTCGACCAGATTCTCACCGAGACCGAGAAGATCCCGAACAAGAAGGAACTCACGAGCGTCTATTTCGACATCGTCCTCTTCAACAAGATCTTCGAATACTACAACGAGCGCTTCGTCTTCCTGCTCGAGAAGATCGACGGCGTCGTCGCCGTCTCGATCAAGTGCCTGAACGCCGCCGGCTTCATCCTCGACACCGCGAAGAACCGATCGCTGGCGAGTGTCTTCTTCAGCGCCACGCTCGAACCGATCCATTACTACAAGACGCTCCTCACCGAAGGCGAGGGCAAGGACGTGAAGATGCCTTCCGCGTTCCCGAGGGACAATCTCCTTCTGATCGCGGTCGACGACGTCTCGACCCGGTACAACGACCGCGAAGCCTCGATCGACAAGGTCATCGCCGTCGCCGAGGCGCTCGTCTCCGGCAAGAAGGGCAACTACATCGTCTTCTTCCCCTCCTACCTCTACCTGAACATGGTGAAGGACAAGTGGGACCTCGATCCGGACGAGTTCGAGGTCATCGTCCAGAAGCGCGAGATGACGCTTCGGGAGCGCACCGACACGGTCGACCTCTTCCGGACCGACACCGACCGGACCCAGATCGGCATGTTCGTGATGGGCGGCGTCTTCGGCGAATCGATCGACCTGATCGGCAACCGTCTCGCCGGCGTCCTGATCGTCGGCGTCGGCATCCCGATGATCGCTCCCTTCAACAACATCCTCAGGTCGCACTTCGATACGGAGTTCCAGGCCGGCTTCGACTTCGCCTACACCTTCCCCGGACTCAACAAGGTGATCCAGGCCGTCGGCCGCGTGATCCGAAGCGAGACCGACCGCGGCGTCGCGATCCTGCTCGACGACCGCTTCACCACCCGCCGGTACAGACAGCTCTATCCCAGGGAATGGAACCACCTGAGGACGATCAACGACGTCGACGAACTCGCGTCGACGATCGAACTCTTCTGGCAACCCGAATGCGAGGCGAAATCATGAAACGAAGACCGCGCCGGATCCTCCGCCGCGTCCTGATCGCGCTGATCCTGATCCTCGGCGTGCCGATCCTCACGCTCAACCTCACCTGGAACTTCTTCGGCCGCGAGACGACCGATGCCGACTACTCGGACTGGATGCTCGAGACCCTCGACGGGACGCGCCGCGTGATCGACGTCGCGATGCTCGGCGCCCACGACGCGATGACCTCCGACATCGGCTATTCGAGCAAGGTCGACCCGCTGTCCGCCGATTCGATTCAGACCGGCCTCACCGGAGCGCTGATCAAGGGCTTTTCAGTGAAGCAGTCGAAGACGCAGGTCTCGACGACCGCGGAGCTCCTCGCCCACGGCGTCCGCTATCTCGACGTGCGGCTCACGTTCGACGCCGCGACGGGCGTCTGGTGGACATCCCATTCGTACTACAGCAGACCGTTCACCCAGGACCTCGCGGACATCGAGGCGTTCCTCACCGAACATCCCGGCGAGTTCCTCCTGATCGACATCCAGCACGTCTACGGCGTCGACTACGACGACGAGGAGCCGGTCACCGACCTCCGGACCCTGCTTCAGGATTCCGGCGTCCTCGCCCGGGCCGTCCGCGACGATTCCGGCAAGACCCTCGCCGAATTCACGGTCGACGACGCGACCCTCTCGCAGAGCCGCGGATCCGTCTTCCTCTTCTCCAAGTTCACGGTCGCCGATCCGTACCTCTGGGACTATGTCGATTCGATCCGGTCGGCGTGGCCGAACACCGACGTTACCGACGAGGCGTTTTCCTTCCTCGACGACGAGGCGGAACGAATCGCCGCCGGAACCGCCCTCACGGGGAACCAAGTCTCCGACGCCGAGGGAATCGACAGCCGTCTCGGGATCCGCGTCATGCAGGGCGTCCTGACGATGCGGATGTCGGGCGACGGGATCCTGAAGGCGATCGGCGAATGGAGCCTCCTGTCCCGTGCCCGCGACTTCAACGCCGCCCTGATCGGGCAGGAAGAGTTCGCGATCTGGCTGATGGCGATGCCGGTCGTGATGGTCGATTACGCCGACACGAACCACGAAGGCTTCCTCGACGCGATCATGGCGCTGATCGAGTCCTACAACGGCGGCGTCGAGATCTAGGCGCAAACGCCCTCTCCTACGCGGGCGACGCGTGCTTTTTCAAGAGGAAAGACCATAAAAGCGGAAAGCGAAGGAATCCGGAACGATTTTCCTTGCTTTGCCGCTTTTTTTTTGATATGATATACAATGCCTGTGAAAACGGGCCGGCAATGACGCGTGAGGTTGCTGACACACACGTAGGCGTTGTTACATCAACGCGTACGCGAAGCCGTCAGGGAATTCACGCCAAGCCGAAGCATATACGAGAACGTATGCAAAGGAGGCAACACCATGGCATCAAATCAGGTCATCAGAATCAGACTGAAGTCCTACGATCACAGATTGCTGGACCAGTCGGCGAAAAAGATCGTCGACACCGCGAAGAAGACCGGCGCCGTCGTCTCGGGACCGATCCCGCTCCCGACGGAAAAGGAAATCTTCACCATCCTGCGCAGCCCGCACATCTACAAGGACTCCCGCGAGCAGTTCGAGCGCCGGACCCACAAGCGGCTCATCGACATCATCAATCCGTCGCCGCTCACCATCGATTCGTTGATGCATCTGGACCTTCCGTCCGGCGTCGACATCGTCTTGAAGTAATGCCGTTTCATCCAGCGCTGCGGCAGACGCATCTGGAATCTCATTCAGGAGGAAAACCATGTCAAAAGGCATCTTAGGAAGAAAAGTGGGCATGACCCAGGTCTTTGACGAAAACGGAAGACTGATTCCGGTCACCGTCATCGAAGTCACCCCGAACGTCGTCTTGCAGAAGAAGACGGTCGAAAACGACGGCTACGAAGCCGTCCAACTCGGCTTCATGGAGAAGCGCGCCAACCTCGTCAACAAACCCGATACGGGCCGCTTCGCGAAAGCCGGCACCACCCCCAAGCGCTATGTCAAGGAAATCCGCGGATCCGAGATGAACGGATACGAAGTCGGCCAGGAAGTCAAATGCGACATCTTCGCCGCCGGTGAGTTCGTCGACGTCACCGGAACATCCAAGGGCAAAGGCTACGCCGGCGTCATCAAGCGCCACAACGCCAAGCGCGGCCCGATGGCCCACGGTTCCAAATACCATCGCGGCGTCGGTTCGATGGGATCGATCCCGGCGCACCACATCCGTCCCGGCAAGAGAATGCCCGGACGCATGGGCGGAGAACAGGTCACCGTCCAGAACCTCGTGATCGTCGCGGCGGACGCCGACAAGAACGCCCTGCTCGTGCGGGGCAACGTCCCCGGCGCGATCAAGTCGCTCCTGGTCGTCAGACACGCCGTCAAGAAACACTGAAGGGAGGATTCGACATGCCTATCATTGCGATTTTGAACCAGACCGGACAAGCCGTCGGCGAAATCAGCCTGAACGACGCCGTCTTCGCGGTCGAACCGAACCAGCAGGTCGTCTATGACGTCGTGAAGGCCCAGAGAGCCGCCATGCGCCAAGGCACCAACAAGACCAAGACCCGCGCCGAAGTCAGCGGCGGCGGACGCAAGCCTTACCGCCAGAAGGGCACCGGCCGCGCCCGTCAGGGTTCCACCCGCGCCCCGCAGTGGGTCGGCGGCGCCATCATCTTCGGCCCGATCCCGCGCAGCTACGACTACAAGGTCAACCGGAAGATCCGCCGCCTCGCGATGCGGATCGTCCTGTCCGACAAGGTCCGCGAACAGAAATTCATCGTGCTCGACAACCTCGCCCTCGAGTCCTATAAGACCAAGGGAATGGTTTCCGTCCTCAACAATCTGAAGGTCGCCGGCAAGACCATGCTCATGCTCAACGACGTCGCCGAGTTCGTCGAGATCGCCTCGCGCAATCTCCCGAACGTACAAACTACGGTTTACGAACACGCAAGTGTATACGACGTCATGAACAACGCCTACATCGTCACCACCGCCGAAACCGTCAAGAAAATCGAAGAGGCTCTGCTGTAATCATGGACAAATACCAGATCGTGAAACGCCCCATCGTCACCGAAAAGTCCACCAAGCTGTCGGAAAAGAACAAGTACACGTTCGAAGTCGACAAGAACGCCAACAAGATCGAGATCAAGAACGCGATCGAAGAACTCTTCAACGTCAAAGTCGTCGCCGTCAACGTCATCAACGAAATCGCCAAGGCGAAGCGCGTCGGGACCCATTCCGGGTTCAAGCCCGCCGTCTCCAAGGCGATCGTCACCTTGGCCGAAGGCTCCAAGATCGACGTCTACAAGGCTTAACCAGGAGGATTGCCCATGGCCATCATCAAGTATAGACCGACAACCAACGGTCTGCGTACCATGTCGAAGCTCGACTATGCCGAGATCACTTCGACGACCCCAGAGAAGTCGTTGCTGGAAACCGTCAAGAAACAGGGCGGCCGCAACAACCAGGGCAAACTCACCGTCCGCCATCAGGGCGGCGGCGCCAAGCAGAAGTACCGCATCATCGACTTCAAGCGCGACAAGGACGGCATCCCCGGCCGCGTCGCCTCGATCGAGTATGATCCGAACCGCTCCGCCAACATCGCGCTGATCCACTACGCCGACGGCGAGAAGCGCTACATCCTCGCTCCGAAAGGCCTCTCCGTCGACCAGAAGATCGAGTCCGGCGCGAATGCCGACATCATCGTCGGCAACGCCCTCCCGATCATGAGCATCCCGGTCGGCACCGTGGTCCACAACATCGAGCTCCATCCCGGTCAGGGCGGCCAGCTGATTCGCGCCGCCGGCGCAGGCGCGCAGATCCTCGGCCGCGAGGACCGCTACGTCCTCGTCCGCCTCATGTCGACCGAAGTGCGCCGCATCCTCGGCGTCTGCAAGGCGACGATCGGCGAGGTCGGCAACGAGAACCATGAACTCGTCTCGCTCGGCAAGGCCGGCCGCAGACGCCACATGGGCGTCCGCCCGACGGTCCGCGGCTCGGTCATGAACCCGGTCGACCATCCGCACGGCGGCGGCGAAGGCAAGCAGCCGGTCGGTCATCCGTCCCCGATGTCCCCGTGGGGCAAGAAGACCCTCGGCAAACTCACCAGAAAACACAAACTCGCTAGCGACAAGCTGATCGTTAGACGTAGAACCAAGTAGGGGAGGAGGAACTCATAAATGTCTCGTTCAATCAAAAAAGGTCCTTTCTGCGATGACCACCTTATGAAGAAAGTCTTGGAAGCGAACAAAACCAATTCCAAGAAAGTCATCCAAACCTGGTCCAGACGTTCGACGGTCTTCCCGCAGTTCGTGGGTCTGACGTTCGGCGTCCACAACGGCAAGGAGCACATCCCGGTCTACATCACCGAGGACATGGTCGGACACAAGCTCGGCGAATTCTCGCCGACGAGAACGTTCCGCGGCCACTCCGACAAGAAGGCCGTCAAGAAAGAGGGCGCGAAATAATGGATGTCAAAGCCACGCTCTATTCCGTCCGCATCGCTCCCCGCAAGATCAAGCTCGTGATCGACCTCGTCCGCGGCAAGGACGTCGCCGAAGCCTACGCGATCCTCGGCGCGACGCCCCGCGGCGCCTCGCTCGCGATCGACAAGCTGATCAAGTCGGCCGTCGCCAACGCCGACCACAACAACCAGCTTGACGTCGCCAAGCTCTACGTCAAGGACATCGCCGTCGCCGGCGGCAAGACCCTCAAGAGAATGCAGCCGCATTCCCAGGGCCGCGGCTTCCAGATCCTGAAGCGCACCAGCCACGTGTACGTCACCGTGGCGGAAAGGGAGTAGAGAACATGGGCCAGAAAGTCAGTCCTGTAGGATTCAGAGTAGGAATCATCCGCGACTGGGAATCCCGGTGGTACGCCGACAAGAAAGACGTCGCCGACCTGCTCCTGGAAGATCTCAAGATCCGCACTCTGCTCTATGAACTTTACAAGAACGCCAGCGTCTCGATGATCGAGATCGAGCGCAGCAAGTCGCGCGTCATCATCACCGTCAACACCGCCAAACCCGGCATGGTGATCGGCAAGGACGGCGCCACCAAGACCGCCGTCGTCGACAAGCTGAAGGCGCTCTCGAAGAAGGAAGTCTTCCTGAACATCGTCGAAATCAAGCACCCGGAACTCGACGCCAAGCTCGTCGCCGAATCGATCGCGCAGCAGCTTGAGAACCGCGCCTCGTTCCGCCGCGTCCAGAAGGTCGCCATCCAGCGCGCGCTCAAGATGGGCGCCAAGGGATGCAAGACGCTCATCTCCGGACGTCTCGCCGGTGCCGAAATCGCCCGCAGCGAAGGCTACAGCGAAGGCAACGTTCCGCTCCACACCCTCCGCGCGGACATCGATTTCGCGCTCACCGAGGCGCACACCACCTATGGCAAGCTCGGCGTCAAGGTCTGGGTCCACAGGGGCGAAATCCTTCCGCAGAAGAAGGAGGCAAAATAATCATGTTGATGCCCAAGAGAACCAAATATCGCCGTCCGCATGGCGTGAGCTATGAAGGACACGCGAAGGGCGGAACCGAGCTCGCCTTCGGCGACTACGGTCTCGTCGCCCTCGAGGGCGCGTGGGTTCCTTCCCGTGCGATCGAAGCGTCCCGCGTCGCGATGACCCGCTTCATGAAGCGCGAAGGCCAGGTCTGGACCAAGATCTTCCCGCACCTCGCGAAAACCAAGAAACCGCTGGAAGTCCGAATGGGCTCCGGCAAGGGCGCCCCGGACGACTGGGTCGCCGTCGTCAAGGAAGGACTCATCCTGTTCGAGATCGCCGGCGTCAGCGAAGCGGTCGCCAAGGAAGCCCTGCGTCTGGCCTCGCACAAATTGCCTGTCCTGACCAAGTTCATCAAGAAAGAGAACGGTGACGTCGATGCTGCACGTGAGTGAAATCCGCAAAATGGACAATGCCGCCATCCTGAAAGAGATCGACGTCCTGAAGAAGGAACTGTTCGATCTTCGCTTCAAGCACGCCACCGGCCAGCTTGAAAACACCGCGCGCCTGAATACCGTCAAGAAAACGATCGCCCGCATGAAGACGATCCTGACGGAACGGGCGGCCGAGTAGGAGGACTCCCATGGAAGCCAAACAGAGAGTGTTTACCGGAACCGTCGTTTCGGACAAGGCCGACAAGACCATCACGGTCCTCGTCACGTCTTACAAGAAGCACCAGCTTTACGAAAAGCGCACGCTCGCCTCGAAGAAATTCGCGGCCCACGACGAGAAGAACGAAGCCAAGACCGGCGACGTCGTGAGAATCATCGAATGCCGTCCGCTGTCCGCGACGAAGCGTTTCCGCCTCCTGGAAATCGTCGGCCGCGAAAAGCTCGGCGAGTAGGGGGCGACCGTCATGATCCAGGAATACACCAGAATGAAGATCGCCGACAATTCCGGCGCTCGTGAAATCATGGTCTTCAAGGTCCTCGGCGGCACCAGCCGCAAATACGCCAACATCGGCGACATCGTGATCGCGACCGTCAAGTTCGCGACCCCCGGCGGGATCGTCAAGAAGAGCGAGATCGTCAAGGCCGTCGTCGTCCGCACCGTCCGCGGCGTCCATCGCCCCGACGGTTCGTACATCAAGTTCGACGATAACGCCGCCGTCATCATCAAGGACGACAAGAGCCCGAAGGGCACCCGCATCTTCGGCCCGGTCGCCCGCGAGCTGAGAGACTACGACTTCACCAAGATCGTGTCCCTCGCTCCGGAAGTCTTGTAGGAGGAGCCGCCATATGAAACTCAAGAAGGGCGACAAGGTCGTCGTCATCGCCGGCGCCGACAAGGGCAAGCAGGGCACCATTTCCGCCATCTCGCCGAAGTCGAACCGCGTCATCATCGAAGGCGAAGGCATGAGCAAGATCAAGAAGCACCAGAAGCCGACGCAGGCCAATCCCGACGGCGGCATCGTCTCGCTGGACAAGCCGATCAACGCTTCCAACGTGATGCTGCTCGACCCGAAGACGAAGAAGCCGACGCGCATCGGATACAAGGAAGTCACCAAGAAGGTCAAGAAGCAGGAAGTCACGAAGGTCGTGCGGTTCGCCAAGAAGTCCGGCGAAGCGCTCGAGTGAGGGAGGGACGTCGATGAACAGACTCATTGAAAAGTATCGCGGCGAAATCGCTCCCGCGCTCCAGGCCAAGTTCAACTACGCTTCCGTGATGCAGATCCCGAAGATCGCGAAGATCGTCCTGAACATCGGGGCCGGCGACGCCGTCGCCAACCCGAAGGTCCTCGACGACGCCGTCGCCGAGCTTCAGCAGATCACCGGCCAGAAGCCGATCATCACCCGCGCCAAGAAATCGATCGCGAACTTCAAGCTCCGCGAAGAGATGCCGATCGGCTGCAAGGTCACGCTGCGCGGCGAGCGCATGTACGAATTCTTCGACAAGCTCGTCTCGCTCGCGCTGCCTCGCGTCCGCGACTTCCGCGGCGTCAACCCGCGCGGCTTCGACGGCCGCGGCAACTACACGCTCGGCGTCAAGGAACAGCTGATCTTCCCGGAGATCAACTACGACAAAGTCAACAAGGTCCGCGGCATGGACATCGTCATCGTCACGACCGCGCAGACCGACCAGGAAGCGTTCGAACTGCTCAAGCTGTTCGGAATGCCGTTCCGGAAGTAGGAGGTGCGCCATGGCTAAGACATCGCAAAAGATCAGACAGCAGCGCGGTTCGAAGTTCGCCGTCCGCGACTACACCCGCTGCGAACGCTGCGGCCGCCCGCATGCCGTCTACCGCAAGTTCAAAATCTGCCGCATCTGCTTCCGTGAACTGGCTTACAAGGGCCAGATTCCCGGCGTCAAAAAGGCAAGCTGGTAAGAAGGAGGCCTACACCCAATGGTTATGACAGACCCGATCGCGGATATGCTCACCAGAATCCGCAATGCCAATCAAATGCGTCATGCGACCGTCGAGATGCCCGCGTCGAAACTGAAGGCGGAAATCCTCGAGGTGCTCAAGAGCGAAGGCTACATCACGAAGTTCGAAGTGATCCCGGCCGCCGTCCAGGGCACGATCAAGGTCACCCTGAAATACCTGCCGAACAACGAACGGGCCGTCCGCGGCCTGAAACGGATTTCCAAACCCGGTCTCCGCGTCTACGCCAAGAACGACGAAATGCCCCGCGTCCTCAACGGGCTCGGCATCGCCATCGTCTCCACTTCGCACGGAATCATGACGGACCGCGACGCCCGCAAGCAGCAAGTCGGCGGCGAAATCCTCGCGTACGTTTGGTAATTCCGAACGAAGTCTAGAAGAGAAAAGATGAGAGGTGCAAGAAAAGTATGAGTCGTGTTGGTAGAAAACTGATCGTGCTCCCCGCCGGAGTCACCGCGACCGTCAACGGCACGCACGTTGCGATCAAGGGCCCGAAAGGGACGCTCGAATTCACGTTCCACAAGGATATGACCATCGTATCCGAGAACAACACCCTTTCTGTAACCCGGCCATCGGATTCGCTCGAAAACCGCGCGCTCCACGGAACGACGCGGGCCCTGCTGAACAACATGGTCATAGGAGTGACGACCGGCTTTGCGAAGACGCTCGATATCAAGGGCGTCGGCTACCGTGCGTCGCTGAAGGACGGCCGCACGCTGGTTCTCAACGTCGGCTACTCGAATCCCGTCGAGATCCCGATTCCCGCCGGCCTCACCTGCGAGATCCCGGTCAACACCGAGGTCACCGTCAAGGGTGCCGACAAGCAGGCCGTCGGCGAGTTCACCGCCTATATCCGCAAGGTCCGCGAACCCGAGCCGTACCTCGGCAAGGGCATCCGCTATCGCGGCGAGCACGTACGCCACAAGGAAGGAAAAACTGCTAAGAAGTAGCAGGATGGTGATCGCACATGTATACTCCCGTTAACAAGAACGAACAGCGGATCAAGCGTCACGGCCGTTCCCGCGTGAATCTCGTCGGCACCACCGAGAGACCGCGCCTGAACGTCTTCCGTTCGAACGCCGCGATCTATTGTCAGATCATCGACGACACCGTCGGCAACACCCTCGTGAGCGCCTCGTCGCTGGAAGTAAAGGACCTGAACGGCGGCAACATCGCCGGCGCCAAGGTCGTCGGCAAGCTGATCGCCGAAAAGGCGATCGCGAAGGGCATCAAGACCGTCGTGTTCGACCGCGGCGGCTACATCTACCACGGCAGGGTCAAGGCCTTGGCCGAAGCCGCCCGCGAAGCGGGTCTGCAATTCTAAGGAGGCCCATGATGGAAAATACGAACAGAGAGAAAGATGCCAACAGGGAAAAGAGACCCTTCCGCGGACCCAGACCGCCGAAGAAGGAAGAGAAGCTCTACGACGAGAAGGTCGTCTCGATCGGCCGCGTCACGAAGGTCGTCAAGGGCGGCAAGCGCTTCAGTTTCGCCGCGATCGTCGTCATCGGCGACCGCAAGGGCACCGTCGGTTTCGGCGCCGGCAAGGCCTCGGAAGTCCCGGACGCCATCAAGAAGGGCATCGAGGACGCCAAGAAGAACCTCGTCAAGATCAATCTGAACGGCACCACCATCCCGCATGAGGCGCTCGGCCACTACGGTGCGGCGAAGGTCTTCATGCGTCCGGCCGTCGAAGGCACCGGCGTCATCGCCGGCGGCGCGATCCGCGCCGTCTTCGAACTTGCCGGCATCCAGGACGTGCTCTCCAAGTCGCTCGGGTCCAACGCCCCGATCAACATGGTGCGCGCCACGATGGAAGGCCTGAACTCGATGCGAAACGTCGATCAGGTCGCCGTCACCCGCGGAATCAAATCCGAGGAGGTCCTGAAATAATGGCACAGATCAAGATCACGCTGACGAAGAGCCTCATCGGCCGCAAGCCGAACCAAGTCAAAACGATCAAGGCCCTCGGCCTGACCAAGATGCAGTCCTCGGTCGTCAAGGAAGACACCGAAGCGCTGCGCGGGATGATCCATTCGGTCGCCCATCTGGTCACCGTCGAAGCGGTCAAGTAGGAGGCGCAAGATGAAACTCAACGAACTCAGACCCGTCGAAGGCGCCACGCACTACGGCAAACGCAAGGGCCGCGGCACCTCGAGCGGCAACGGCAAGACCGCCGGACGCGGCCAGAAGGGCCAGAAGTCCAGAAGCGGCGGACATTCGCGCATGGGCTTCGAAGGCGGCCAGACGCCGCTCTTCAAGCGTCTGCCGAAGCGTGGCTTCACGAACTTCTTTAGGAAGGAATACGCGACGGTCAACGTCTCGGACCTCGCCGCATATCCGGAGAACACGGTCGTCAATCCGGAGCTCCTGCTCCGCGACGGTCTCGTCAAGAACGTCGTCAGCGGGGTGAAGATCCTCGGCGACGGCGCCCTCAACGTCAAGCTCACGGTGCAGGCACACAAATTCTCCGCGACGGCCAAGTCGATCATCGAAGCTGCCGGTGGACAAGCCGAGGTCATCTGACATGGAGACATTGAAGCGGCTTTTCAAGAACAAGGACGTCCTTCTCAAGATCGGCTTCACGCTGCTGGCCTTCCTGGTCTTCAAGCTCCTCACCTATGTCACCATGCCTCTGATCAACCCGGAGTCGCTCACCGCGCTCTTCGACAACAGCGGCTTCCTCGGAATCGTCAACTCGATCTCCGGCGACGCGCTGCGCAACTATTCGATCATCGCCCTCGGCATCAGCCCGTACATCACCGCGTCGATCGTCATCCAGCTCCTCCAGATGGACATCATCCCCGTCCTGAAGGAATGGGGCGAGGAAGGCGAAGTCGGACGCGCGAAGATCAGCCGCCTGACCCGCTACGTGGCGATGGGGCTCGCCTTCATCCAGGCGATCGCGATGACCTTTGCGTTCCACAGTTCGCAGACCGCGCTCTTTGAGTACGGCGTCTCCGACTGGGCGACCGAAGGCGGCCGGAACCTCTGGTTCCTCATCTACTTCTACATCGCGATCGTGCTGACCGCCGGCACCGCGTTCATGATCTGGCTCGCCGATCAGATCACGCTGCACGGCGTGGGCAACGGCTCGTCGATGCTGATCGTGGCCGGCATCGTCATCTCCTTCCCGGGAACGATCGCCTCGCTCATCCAGTACTATATCGTCGACCCCTCCGGCGCCCTCGGCGATTCGGTCTCGGCGGTCCAGGGGCAACCCTGGGGATACGTCCTCTTCGGCGTCTGCATCCTGCTCTTCGTGATCGTCCTCGTCGGCATCACCTACATGCAGGCCGCGACCCGCAAGATCCCGATCCAGTACGCGAACCGCCCGGCCGGCTCGAAGTTCTCCGGCAAGTCGGATTCGAACCTTCCGATCAAGATCAACACCGCGAACGTGATTCCGGTCATCTTCGCCTCGATCATCCTCTCGCTTCCGAACACGATCTTCAGCTACATCCAGTGGGGCGAGACCGACGCGGCCATCGCGGCGAAGAACTGGCTCGGCCAGATCTTCTCCTACAACCAGCCGATCGGCTTCGCGATCTACCTCGTCCTGATCTTCGTCTTCACCTTCTTCTATTCGTTCATCCTCGTCAAGCCGGACCAGATCGCGGAAAACCTGCAGAAGTCGAACGCGTACATCCCCGGTGTCCGTCCCGGTCTCGAAACGGAAACCTACGTCACGAAGTCGCTGTTCCGCGTCACCGTCATCGGCGCGCTGTTCCTCATGGTGGTGGCGGCGCTCCCGATCATCGCCTCGATGGCCCTCGGCCACGACTACGCGCAGATCGGCGGCACGTCGCTTCTGATCATCATCGGCGTCGCGCTCGAAACCGCGAAGCAGATCGAAACCGATACGCAGGACAAGGTCTACGCCGGATTCATGAGGTAGCCTCATGGTCAACATGCTGATCATGGGCAAGCCGGGGGCCGGCAAGGGGACGCTCGCGTCCCGCCTGCTCGACCACTACCGGCTCGCCCATATCTCGACCGGCAACATCTACCGCGAGGAGATCGCGAAGGGCTCCGCCATCGGCGTCGAAGCCCAGAAATACATCTCCCAGGGAGAACTGGTGCCGGACGACATGACCAACGCCATCGTCTACGACATCCTCAAAAACCACCCGATGGAACACGGCTTCATGCTCGACGGCTATCCCCGGACGAAAGCCCAGGCGATCGCCCTCGACGAGATGCTCCACGCCCTCGGCCTCAGTCTCGACGTCGTCGTCAACATGGACATCGACGACGACCTCCTGATGCGCCGGATGGCGGGACGCCGCGTCTGCCCCAAGTGCGGGGCGACGTACAACGTCTCCACCAAGCCGCCGAAGGTCGAAGGCGTCTGCGACGTCTGCGGCACGGCCCTGATCCAGCGCGCCGACGACTCCGAGGAATCGGTGAAGAACCGGCTCCGGATCTACAACAAGGCGACGCGGCCGCTGCTCGGCTACTACGAGAAGACCGGCCTGCTCATGACCGTCGACGGCGCCCTGCCGACGACGGCGGTCTTCGATCGAATCGTCGCCGGATTGGACGGCAAACGCCATGGTCACGATCAAGTCTGAACGGGAGATCGCCCTGATGCGCGAAGCGGGACGGATCGTCGCGCTCGCGCACCGGGAGGTCGCCAGACACATCAGGCCGGGGGTCACGACCGCCCAGCTCGACGAAGTCGTCGAGCGGACGATCCGCTCCCTGGACGCGATCCCTTCCTTCAAGGGCTACGAAGGCTTCCCCGCGGCGGCCTGCATCTCGGTGAACGAGGTCGTGATCCACGGGATCCCGTCGCCGAAGAAGACCTTGAAGGCGGGGGACATCGTCTCCGTCGACATCGGTGCGACGTACAGGGGATACCACGGCGATTCCGCCTGGACCTATCCCTGCGGCGAGATCGCGCCCGAAGCCGCGGCGCTCCTGGCCGCGACCGAGGGAAGCCTGTTCGCCGGCCTCGCGTTCGCGAAGGGCGGCAATCGGCTCACCGACATCTCGCACGCGGTGCAGACCTACGCCGAGGCGAGGGGCTACAGCGTCGTCCGCGAGTTCACCGGACACGGCATCGGCTCCCAGCTGCACGAAGACCCCCAGATCCTGAACTACGGCGCTCCCGGCAGGGGCATCACGCTCCGCCCGGGGATGACGATCGCGGTCGAACCGATGATCAACGCCGGCAAGAAGGAAGTCCGGGTCCTCAGGGACGGCTGGACCACCGTCACGCTCGACGGCAGGCTCAGCGCCCACTTCGAGCACACGGTCCTGATCACCGGGACCGGATACGAGATCCTGACGAAAGTCGAAAAGGAGTGATTCGATGGCAAAGAAAGATGACGTGATCGAAATGCTCGGCACGGTCGTGGAGGTTCTCCCGAACGCGCAGTTCATCGTCGAACTGGAGATCGGGCATCGCATCATCGGACACGTTTCTGGTAAAATCCGCATGCATTACATACGCATTTTACCAGGCGACAAGGTCAAGGTCGAACTGTCGACCTATGATTTAACACGTGGCCGCATCACCTACCGCATCAACTGATTCCACAAATTCAATGGAGGCAAGGCATGAAAATCAGACCGTCCGTCAAGAAAATCTGCGACAAATGCAAAATCATCAAGCGCCATGGCAACGTCATGGTGATCTGCGAAAATCCGAAACACAAGCAGAGACAGGGAAAGTAGGAGGTACACAATGGCTCGCATTGCAGGAGTAGACATCCCGAGGGAAAAACGCGTCGTCATTTCCCTCTGCTACATTTACGGCATCGGCAAGACCCTTTCGCAACGGATCCTCAAGGTGGCGAACATCTCCGAGGACAAGCGCGTCAAGGACCTCACCGACGACGAACTCGTCCGGATCCGCACCGAAGTCTCGAAGTACAAGGTGGAAGGCGATCTCCGTCGTGAAGTCGCCCTCAACATCAAGCGGCTGATCGAAATCGGATCGTACCGCGGCATCCGCCATCGCAAGGGCCTTCCGACCCGCGGTCAGAACACGCGGAACAACGCCCGTACCCGCAAGGGTCCGCGGAAGACCATCGCGAACAAGAAGAAATAGGAGGACATGATCCCATGGCACGTACCGTCGTCACCAAGAAACGTCGTGTGAAGAAGAACATCCCGCTCGGGGTGGCCCATATCCATTCGACCTTCAACAACACCATCATCACCATCACCGACCCGGCCGGCAACGCGATCGCGTGGAGTTCCTCCGGCGCCGTCGGATACAAGGGCAGCCGCAAGTCGACGCCCTACGCCGCCGGCCTCGCGTCCGAAGCCTGCGCGAAGGCCGCCATGGAAAACGGCGTCCAGCGCGTCGAAGTTTCCGTCAAGGGCCCCGGCCCCGGCCGCGAAGCCGCGATCCGCAGCCTCCAGGTGGCGGGTCTCGAGATCACCGCGATCAAGGACGTCACGCCGGTCCCCCACAACGGGTGCCGCCCGCCGAAGCGTCCGCGCGGATAAGGGGGCGCTCCGATGAAGGACTTGAAATTCGAAAAGCCGAAGACCATCACCGAGGAAATCAACGAGAACTACGGTCGCTTCGTCGTCACCCCGTTGGATCGCGGCTTTGGAATTACCATCGGTAACTCCCTGAGACGAGTTTTATTGTCTTCTCTGCCCGGCGCCGCGATCATCAATCTCCAAATCGACGAAGTCAGCCACGAATTCACCGCCATCGACAACGTCGTCGAAGACGTCACCGCGATCGTCCTGAACCTGAAGGGCGTCGTCCTGACGATCGATTCGACGAATCCCGCCGTCGAGAAGCGCCTCGAGATCATCGTCGAGGGCCCCTGCGACGTCACCGCCGCCGACATCATCGCCGACGACGAGGTCGACATCGTCAACCCCGACCACTACATCTGCCACGTCAACAAGGGCAAGCGTTTCCGCATGGTCATGAACGCCCGCAAGGGCAACGGCTACGTCTCGGCCGACAAGAACGCGGCGTTCCGCGAGAACAAGGTCGGCGTCATCCCGATCGACTCGCTCTACACCCCGGTCGTCCGCGCCAACTACGCCGTCGACAAGACCCGCGTCGACGACAACGCCGACTACGACAAGCTCACCGTCGAAGTCTGGACCAACGGTTCCATGGGACCGAAGGAAGCCATCGGCATGGCCGCCAAGATGCTCATCGACCATCTCCATTCCGTCGTCGAGCTCTCCACCAAGGCGATGGCCGAGGACTTCATGATCGAGCGCAAGTCGGAAGAATCCTCCAGGAACCTGGAGAAGCCGATCGAGGACCTCGATCTGTCCGTCAGAAGCTACAACTGCCTGAAGCGCGCCGGCATCCATACCCTCGGAGAACTCATCGAGAAGACCGAGGAAGACATGATGAAGGTCCGCAATCTCGGCAAGAAATCGTTGAAAGAAGTCAAACAAAAGCTCGAAGAACTCGGCTTGGGTCTGGCGAAACACTAAATCAGGAGGCAATCATGGCTAGAGGATACGCAAAACTCCACCGGGACAGCTCGAGCCGCAAGGCGCTCATCCGCGATCTCGCGACGCAACTCATCCTGCACGGCAGGATCGAGACGTCCGTGGTCAAGGCGAAGGAACTCCGCCGTACCGTCGAACATCTGATCACGCTCGCGAAGAAGGGCGACCTCGCGTCGATCCGCCTCGCGGGCCGCACCGTCCGTCCGCTCGAGATCGAGGACCAGACGGCGCTGCAGAAGCTCTTCAAGGAAATCGGCCCGAAGTATCAGGACCGCAACGGCGGCTACACCCGCATCTTCCGGGTCGGCTACCGTCTCGGCGACTCCTGCCCGATGGCGATCATCGAACTCGTCTGAACGAAAGCCGCGACCCCTCGGGCCGCGGTTTTTTTCAAGGCGCGGACAAGCGGTGTCGCCATCCGCGCCCGCATTTGGTATAATGATAGTGTTACGGCGGTGATCGCATGGCTTTCCTTGAAATCCGCAACCTCTCCTTCACCTACAACCAGAAGCGCATGGTCCTGAAGCACGTCGACCTCGACGTACGACGCGGCGAATGGATCGCGGTCCTGGGACACAACGGCTCCGGCAAATCGACGCTCGCGAAGACGATCGTCGGTCTTTTGCGTCCGGCCGAAGGAACCGTCGCGGTCGACGGGACGATCCTCTCGGACGAGACCGCCTACGATGTCCGCCGCAAGGTCGGGATCGTCTTCCAGAACCCCGACAACCAGTTCGTCGGCGTCACCGTGAAGGACGACATCGCCTTCGGAATGGAGAACCTGTGCATCCCGCGCGCCGAGATGGAGGAGAAGATCGGCTTCTACGCGGCCAAGGTCGGGATGACCGACTACCTCGACAAGGAGCCCTCCGCCCTTTCGGGCGGGCAGAAGCAGAGGATCGCGATCGCCGGGATCCTCGCGATGAAGACCGACATGATCGTCTTCGACGAGGCGACGTCGATGCTCGACCCCTCCTCGCGCCGCGAGCTGATGGACTACATCGGGACGCTTCACGCCGAGGGGCTCACGATCGTGATGATCACCCACGACATCGAGGAGGCGCTCCTCGCCGACCGGCTCGTCGTCCTCAAGGACGGCGAAGTCGTCGCCGCCGACGTCCCCGAGGCGCTCTTCAAGCATCCCGAGGCATTCCGGGACGCCCGGCTCGAGCTCCCTGCGGCGATCCGCATCTACTACGACATCATGGCGGCGGGGGACATGACGCCCGCGCTCGCGGAGGTCCTATGGCGATCCGGTTCCGGCAGGTAGGCTACGCGTACCCGGGCTACGGCCTCGGGAACTACGACGCCATCCGAAACATCACGCTCGACATCGAGGGAAGCGGCGAGTTCGTCGCCCTCGTCGGGCAGACCGGGTCGGGCAAGTCGACCCTCGCGCAGCACATGAACGCGCTCATCTTCCCGACGTCGGGAACCGTCGAGATCTTCGGCGCCGTCGTCGGTCCGAAGCGCGACCGGAACGTGAAATACAACGCCCTCCGGCGTCAGGTCGGGCTCGTCTTCCAGTTCCCCGAATACCAGCTCTTCGAGGAGACCGTCGAGAAGGACGTGATGTTCGGCCCGACCAACTTCGGCGTGCCCGCCCCCGAGGCGAAGGCGATGGCGGAGAAGGCCCTCGGTCTCGTCGGCCTCGGTCCGCAGTACCTGAAGCGCAATCCGCTCAACCTCTCGGGCGGCGAGAAGAAGCGCGTCTCGATCGCCGGCATCCTCGCGATGGACCCGGCCGTGCTCGTCCTCGACGAGCCGACCTCGGGCCTCGACCCGAGCGGCAAGAAGACGATGATGGAACTCTTCAGGTCGCTTCGCGAATCGACCGGCAAGTCGATCGTCGTGATCACCCACGACATGGACCTCGTCTACGAGTACATGGACCGCGTCCTCGTCCTCGATCGGGGCGAGCTCGTCTTCGACGGCACGCCCGACGCGCTCTTCCGGCGGGACGACCTCGAAAAGCTCCATCTCGACGATCCGGCCTCGGTAAGGATCCTGAAGCGCGTCAAGAAGGAACTCGGCCTCGACCTCGACGTCTACCAGAAGGACGTCGCCGCGGCGGTCAGGGAGCTTTTGCGGGCGGTGAAGCCATGAAGAACATCGTGATCGGCCAGTACGTGCCGGGAACCGGCTTCTTCCACCGCCTCGATCCGCGCACCAAGATCGTCGCCGTCGTCTTCCTGATGGTGGCGGTATTCCTCCTCGAGTCGATCCTCCAGGTGTCGATCGCGTTTGCGGTCACGCTTGGGGTCATGTTATTGGGCAGGATCTCCGTCGGCCGCGTCGCGAGGGGGATGCGTCCGCTCTTCGTTCTGCTCGTCTTCACCTTCTCCTTCCAGATCTTCTTGAACCGCGAGGGGACGCTCTGGCTCCGGCAGGACATGACGATCGGGCTATATTCGATCCTCGCCGCCGTCGCCTGGACGGTCCTCTGGCGCCTCGCCGCCTCCTTCCGCCGCTTCCGCGGGGTGCTCATGATCCTCTGGATCGCGGGCGTCTACGCGGCGTTCTCGTACCTGCCGGCCGAAGGCCCGGTCTGGACGACGTATGCCTTCGAGATCTACGAGAGCGGCGTCGTGACGTCGGTCTTCGTCGTCATCCGCCTGCTCATCGTGATCTCGCTTTCGACCGTGCTCACGCTCACGACCAAGCCGACCGACCTCACCCAGGGGCTCGAAAGCCTCCTCCGGCCGCTCAAGCGGCTCGGCGTCCATTCCGACGACTTCGCGCTCATCATCTCGATCTCGCTCCGCTACATCCCGACGATCCTCGACGAGGCGAACAAGATCATGCTCGCGCAGGCGAGCCGCGGCGCCGATTTCAACGAGGGCAGGCTGCTCGAGAAGGTGAAGCAGATCGTCTCGCTCCTCATCCCGATGTTCATCATCGCCTTCAAGCGGAGCGAGGACCTCGCCGACGCGATGGAATCGCGCAACTTCGTCCCGGGGAGACCCCGGACGCGGATCCACGAACTCGCCTTTGGCGCCGCCGACCTCGTCACCGCGGTCTTCACCGTCCTCGTCTTCGTCGGATCGATCCTGATCCGGGTGATCCCATGACGATCCGGGATCTTCGCGTTGCCCTCCTGAAGGGCGACGTCCTCCCCCATCTCGACCCGCGCGTCGCGCTGTTGGGCGAGGACCGCGTCGTCCGCCACGGCGAGGACGCCATCGATTACCTCAAGGTCCTCCCCGGAATCTTCGACGGCGTCGTCCTCTTCCCCGACGAGGCCCGCGCGACCGTCTCCGGGACGACGGCGGCGGGACTCTCCGTGAAACTCTTCCTCTACGACGGGAAGGTCGACCGCGTCCTCTTCAAGCGCCCCGATCCGTCCAGGACCAGGATCCGCATGACCGTCGCCTACGACGGCACCGACTTCTTCGGCTTCCAGCGCCAGGCCGAACTCCGAAGCGTCCAGGCCGAGCTCGAGGGGATGGTCTCGCACGTCAACGGCGAACCGACGGCCGTGAACGGCGCCTCGCGCACCGACACCGGCGTGCACGCCGTCGGCCAGGTGGTCCACTTCGATTCGGTTCGCGAGTTCTCGCCGGAGCGGTGGATGACGATCATGAACCATTCGCTTCCCGACGACGTCCGGATCGTCGCGGCGGCATCGACCCATCCGCTCTTCCACGCCCGCTTCGACGTCTTCGAGAAGGAATACCGCTACACCGTCGACGTCGGCGCCTACGATCCGCTCAGGCGGCGGCAGGCTTGGTTTCCCGGTCCGCTCGACCAGGATGTCCTCGAACGCGAGATCGGAAAGGTCGTCGGCACCCACGACTTCACCTCCTTCAGCAAGGGCGAGAAAGACTCGAAGGTGCGAACGATCAAGGAAGCGCGCGTCGAACGCGAGGGCGACAGGATCACGCTCGTCTTCGTCGGCGACGGCTTCCTCCACAACATGATTCGCCTGCTTTCCGCGTCGCTCGTCAGGATCGCCCAGGGGAGCATGGACGCGGACATGGCGGAGCTCATCGCTTCGAAGAGTCGCATCCGGACGCAGGAACTGGCGCCCGCCGCCGGGCTCTGCCTGATGCGGGTCGAATACTGAGCAGCCAGGACGCGTGATCTGAAGCATTTCTGACAACAAAGATAGCAACCGGATTCTCTGGGGTCTCCCCATCGGATCCGGTTGCTTTTTGCACACTATGATGATTTTGGATTGGTATGGAAATTAATGAGTGACTAACTATCTTCTGTCAATCTATTTATTCTTTATATATGTAGATAACGACAAAAAACCCTTGTGAAGGGCGGATCGAAGAAATC
>Ga0265297_10003264_pt1 | contig 29898 bp, 32 predicted proteins | sample Munlanlwell13791_FD_192502 | JGI IMG/M metagenome (GOLD analysis project Ga0265297, IMG submission 192502) | Leachate microbial communities from a municipal landfill in Southern Ontario, Canada - Leachate well 137-91 | ecosystem: Engineered > Solid waste > Landfill > Unclassified | place...
GGCCCGCGTCGGCAAAGATAAGATCAACCTCCTGCCCGATGAGGTCAAGAATCGCTGGAAGCTGATCTCCTCCAAGATCCTGCAACCGATGGTCTTGATCCCCGCTTTTATTGGCGTGCTAGCGGCAGTCTATTTCATTTTTTGGTCGCAGGCTTTTATGCTGCGCCAGGAGATCGGTTCGATCAACAGCAAGCTGAATCTTTACAAGCCCCGGCTCGCCCAATTCGACCTGATCGAGCGGGCTTCGGCCGAAGAAGAGAAAAAACATTTAATGATGACCTCTTTCAAGGAAAAACGGACCCAGATCCCCAAGGTCTTTGAGGAGCTGAGCCGCTTGATCCCGACCAGCGTCACGGTCAACAGCATCAACCTGACGATCAACAGCGTCCATCTCTGGGGAACGGCCTTCAAACAGAACGATTCAGCGGAGAACATCCTTTCCCGTTTCGTCCTCTCACTTTCATCGTCGCCTCTTTTTGGCGACGTCCAGCTGGTCCAGGCGGTCAAGAATTACGATTATAACGTCGAAGCGTTCAACTTCGAGATCATCGGAATCATACAGGAGCGATAATGTTTTCATTAAAACTATCAACTAGAGAAAAAAACCTGCTGATCGCGGCCCTGATCATCCTGCTGGTCTATCTCTTTGACAGTTTCTTTTTCCGGCCGATCATGAAAGAGGTCAATCTCTCCAAAGATACGGCTCGCAATCTCCGGCTGGAGCTGCGGGTCGCCGAAGGAAAGATCAGGATCCTGGAAACGCTCCAGAAGAAGATCGGGATCCTGCACGACGAATCCGCGACTTCAAGACAAGCCAGAGCCCTGGAGGCGCTGGGAAACATTTCTCTGGCCACTACAAAGTCCAAGCTGAACCTCATCACCGTCCGTCCGATCGTGGAATCAACCAAAGGGAGCCTGAAGTTCGGCCTGGCCTGCACCGGAAAATATAAGAACCTTTATGACTTCATGGTCTTTCTTAACGAATTACCGATGTTGGTCATTATCGACAATCTAGACTGTACGTCGGACGGGACCAAAGACCCGGCTTTGGATATTAAAATGACCCTGACCGCGTATTATTAAGAGAAAAAAAATGAGAACAGCAATATTAATTATCGGTTTGATCGCTTCGCTGGGGTACGCGGCCTTTACCTACTGGCCGGTCCTCTTTCCCAGCTACAACCCCAAACCAGCCGTTCAAGCCGGGGTTGGCGCCCTTGGCCCAGCGCCCGCCCAACCCGTCGCTCCTCAAGAACCGGTTCTCCCAACGCCGGAAGCTAAAGCCCCACCACTCGTCCTGCCGCCGCCACCGGACATCAAGCTGGTCGATCCTTTCGCCCTGCGGATCAACGTTCGGCGTCCCGGCGACGAACCGGCCAAAGCCGCCGTCTCAACCGCCCCGGCGAGCGACGAAAAGCCGCGGATCCCCAAGCTGGAAGGAATCTGGTGGGATGTCGACATGAAAGTAGCTTTCATTTCGGGACAAGCAGTCCCAATCGGCGGCTCGATCATGGGCTGGAAAGTAGTTACTATTGCCAAAGACCATGTCACGATCAGAAAAGGCTCTTCGACCAAAGTCTTGAAAGTGGAGGAGAAATAACATGAAAAACGCGCTTAAACTGACCGGTTTTGCTCTGATCTTTGGCTTGCTTCTGACGTCTTCCGTCGCCGCCGCTTCCAAAGAGATGGAGAATATCACGATTTCCAAAGGGAAAGTCTTTCTCAACCTGAAAGACGCGGACGTTAAATCGGTCCTGCAGATCTTCGCCAAAGCAACCAAGGTCAACATCGTCGCCGCCGATGACGTTACCGGCAAAGTGACCGTCACCTTCTCCGGGATCGAGCCAAAAGAGGGGCTGGAAGCGGTCCTGCGGACCAAAGGGCTCGACTGGTTCGAAGAGTCGGGAACGATCTTTGTTTCGACCAAAAAGATCATGCGGACTTATTATCTCGGCAACGCCAAGCCGACCGATCTCTCCACCACCTTGACCGCCATTCTGCCGACCGGCAGCACCGTGACCGCCGATGATTCTTATAACGCCCTGGTCATTCAAACCACTTCCGATTACCTGCCCCGCATTGAACGGCTGATCAAGGAATTGGACGTCCCGCCCGTTCAGGTAATGGTCGAAGCAAAAATTATCGAGATCCGGAACAGCTCCGGCGGAAATATGGGCCTCGACCTGAAATACACCAAAGCCGATAACGCCAACGACGTCATCCAGACCAAGAACTTAGCCGGCCGACCGACCGACAACCCGGCCCAGGGCCTCTATGGGCAGGTCTTCAAAGCTTACACCGACGTTAACGTCGAGGGCTACCTTTCCGCCCTGGCCAATAACACCAACTACAATGTCGTCGCTTCGCCAAGGATCACGACCATGAACAACAAAGAAGCGACGATCCTGATCGGCGCGAAGTACGGCTATAAAACCTCGGTCATTTCCGACACCACGACCACCCAGGTCGTTAATTTCCTGTCGGTCGGTACCTCGCTGGCCATGACCCCCAACGTCTCGAAAAATGGGCTGATCAGAATGAAGGTCGCGCCGAAAGTCAGCGAGGGTTCGGTAGTCGGCGACCTGCCGCAGGAAAACACGACCGAGACCAAGAACGAAGTCGTGGTTCACGACGGACAGACTTTCGTCATCGGCGGCTTGATCAAAGAAAAAGACGTCCAAACCGATTACGGTATCCCGTATTTAATGGACATTCCACTGCTCGGATCATTATTCCGGAAGACCGTGACCAGCAAAGAAAAGAGCGAACTGCTGGTTTTTGTGACCCCGCATATCGTCACGCCGGAGTTTATTGAAACCATGAACAAACCAAGAGAAGAGATCGAAAAGAAGAGCACCGACCAGAAAGCGAGATTGATCCACTAATTATTCGGCGGTCGCGGCCCGGGTCATCAATTCGGTGATCGCCGCGTAGGGGTTCTTTCCTTGATAAAGGACATCGTTAACTTGCTGGGCGATCGGCAGTTCGATCTGATATTGTTTGGCCAAAGCTAAGGCCGCCGTGACGGTCGGGACCCCTTCCGCGACTTCTTTCATTCCACCCATGATCATTTTCAGGCTCTCCCCTTTGGCTAATTTCTCGCCGACCGAATGATTGCGCGACAAGCGGCTGGAACAGGTCGTGATCAGGTCCCCCATTCCGGTCAGCCCGGCAAAGGTTTCCCGGCGACCGCCCATGGCCACGCCTAAGCGGGTGATCTCGGCGATCCCGCGGATCAGCATCGCTGATTTGGCGTTATCGCCCAGCTGTAAACCGTCAGCGATCCCAGCCGCGATCGCGACCACGTTCTTTAACGCTCCCCCCAGTTGGGCGCCGATCACGTCATCGTTGGTATAAACCCGGAAACGCTTGGAGATCAGGGCCTGCTGCACGGCTAAGGTTTTATTTTTGTCGCTGCCGGCCACAACCGCCGCCGCCGGCAACCCTTTAGCGATCTCTTTAGACAGATTTGGCCCGGAAATGACGCAAACCCGGTCAATCCCCAGCTCCTGTTCAATAATTTCCGCCGGCAATTTGAGGGTCCCTTCTTCGATCCCCTTACTGGCGGAGACCACGATCGCGGCCGGAGAGAGCATTCCTTTGGCCCGGGCGGCAACGCTCCTTAAGAACTGGGTAGGCACGACAAAAATACAGAGGTCGGCATTTTTCAGACAAGTTAGGTCCGTCGAAGCCTCAATTGTGGCGGGAAGTTGGAAGCCGGGGAGGAATTGGCGGTTCTCGCGGCTTTCATTAATGGCCGCGACCACTTCTTTTTCATGCGCCCAGATCGTGACCGGGATTTTGTTCTCGGCCAGAAGGAGCGCGATCGTTGTTCCCCAACCTCCGGCGCCAACAATAACTGCTCGCATTATTTCCCTCCTAAACGAAGTTCAGTCCCGTTCCGCAGTCGCTTTACATTAGGTAAATGGCGGACAAAGATAAAGGCCGCGACGATCACGGTCATGCAAAGATAAGGAATTGGTTTCTGCCAATAAAACATTAAGGTCGCTACCAACCAGGGGGTCAAAATAGAAGCGACGGAGACATAACGGGTCAAGGCGATGATCGCGAAAGCAAAGATAAAAGCAACGGCGAAGATCTCCGGAGCAATGCCGGCTAAAACGCCCAAGCCGGTCGCCGCCCCCTTTCCCCCTTTGAAACCAAGAAAAATAGGATAGGTATGGCCGATAATGACCGCCAAGCCCAAGGTTAAAACAAAAATGGGACCGCCTCCGACCAGGAAAGCAAGATAAACCGCCAGCCACCCTTTCATAAAATCCAAAAAGAAGGCTAAGGCGCCGGGCCAAGGACCGACTGAGCGCAGAACATTGGTCGCGCCGACGTTACCGGAGCCAACCTGGCGCAGATCGACCCGCCACAGTTTAGCGATCAGGAAGCTGAAAGGGATCGAACCAAGCAGGTAACAGAGCGGGATCAGGAAAAAATTCATGTTTCAATTCTACTTTACTTGAAATTGACCGTCAAGCTTGGTATAATTTCAATTCCGTGGCAATATCAATTACTGAAGTCAGAGCAGGCGCGACCGTTGAAATAGACGGCAAGATCTACAAATGTCTGGAATACAACCACATCAAGTGGGCCCAGCAGGCGAGAGTGCGCGCGAAATTCAAGGACCTTAGGACCGGTTCGATCATTGAACGGACCTTTAACGTTGATGACAAGGTTGAACGGGCCCGGATCGAATACCAACCGATGCAATTCCTCTATTCCGACACCGAAGGCTTTCATTTTATGAACCAGGCGACTTTTGAACAGATCTGCGTCCCGGCCAATAAAGTCGGCGACCAGAGCAAATACCTGAAAGAAGGCTTTGTCTGCAACGTTTCATTTTATGGCGATGAGGTCCTTGATGTCGACCTGCCGGCGACCGTTGAATTAAAAGTCGAGGAAACCTCCCCCGGCTTCAAAGGCGATACCGTTTCCGGCGGCAAGCCGGCAACCCTGGAGACCGGCGCGGTCATTCAGGTCCCATTTTTTATCAACATCGGCGAGATCTTGAAAGTCGATACCCGTGAAGGGAAATACCTCGGGAGGTCACAACAATGATTGATTGGGATGTCTTAAAAAAGTTGATCCAACTGGTTAAAGACGAAGATATTACCGGCGTAGCGGTCGAAGAAAAAGGGGTTAAATATGACGTTCGGCGCGACGGCGGCCGCGTTGTTGCCTCCCCGGCGCCAATCGTCCACGCCGTTCCCCAAAGCCCGGCCCAGGTTTCCCCGGTCCACGCTCCCGCGGCCAGCGTCAATGAAGATGATGGTTTGATCGCCATTACCTCTCCAATGGTTGGCACCTTTTACCGGACCCCATCACCGGAATCGCCCGCTTTCGTTGAAGTCGGCGACAACGTCCAGCCGGGCAAAGTGGTCTGTATCATCGAAGCAATGAAACTTTTCAACGAGATCGAAGCCGAAGTTAGCGGCAAGATCGTAAAGATTCTGGTTGAAAGCGGGAAACCGGTTGAGTATGGGCAGAAGCTATTCTTAATAAAGAAAGCATGATCCCGCTTCTCCTCTCTCTTAGGCCGACTCAATGGACCAAGAATTTCTTCGTTTTCGCCGGCTTGATCTTTTCCCTCGAGTTTTTCCAGGTTGCGGCCCTCATTAAAGCGATCGACGCCTTCATTATCTTTTGCGCGATTTCCAGCGCCATGTACCTGATCAACGACGTCAAAGATCTGGCGGCCGACCAAAAACACCCGATAAAAAAAGCCCGTCCGATCGCCAGCGGCCGGGTTCCAGTTACGCTAGCGATCTATTTTGCCGCCCTCTTGCTCCTGGTTTCGATCCCGCTCTCTTTCTATTTAAATCTTTCTTTTGGCTGGGTGATAGTCGCTTACGTTACACTAATGCTCGGCTACTCATTTTTCCTTAAGAATATGGTCATTTTAGACGTTTTCTCGATCGCCGCCGGGTTTGTGCTGCGGGCGATTGCCGGGGTCGTAGTGATCAAGGTCGCCCTCTCCCCCTGGCTGGTCATTTGCACCATCCTACTTGCCTTGTTTATCGCCTTAGGCAAGCGGCGGCATGAGCTGATGACCATCGACCTGGCAACCGAACACCGGAAGATCCTGGAAGAGTACAATCCCCGCCTGCTTGATCAAATGATCTCGGCGGTTGCCGGCTCGACCGTCATGGCTTACGCTCTCTACACCCTCTGGCCGGAAACGATCGCTAAATTCGGCACTACCAGCCTGGTCTATAGCGTTCCTTTCGTCCTTTATGGGATTTTCCGCTACCTATATTTGATCTATAAAAAAGAAGAAGGGGGCCGGCCGGAGAAAACCCTGCTGACGGACCTGCCACTGCTGTCCGACATCCTCCTCTGGATCGTCGCGCTGATAATTATTATCTACTGCCGATTATAACTACCAAAAGATCAAGCGGAGCGAGATCACCAGGAACATGACGCCAAACAACTTACGCAGTAGGTCCGGCGAGATCAGATTAGCGTAATAGGCGCCGATCAAGCCGCCGAAGAAAAAACCGACGCAGAGGATCATTGCCCAAGGGAAGTTAACGTTGCCGTGCTTCCAGTATTGCCAGACCGCTAATAAGCCGATCGGCGGGATCATCATCGCCAAAGTCGTCCCCTGCGCCAGATGCTGGCTTAACCCAAAACCAAGGACCAGGACCGGCACGACGATGGTCGCGCCGCCGATCCCAAGCAGCCCGCTGAAGATCCCGGCCATTAGACCGGTCAGGAGGAGCCACCAGATCATTTCAATATTTCCCTAACGAACTGGCTGACCAATTTACCGTCAATGCTCGGGGCCTTGGCGGTTATCTCTTTCATGACTTTGCCCATTTCTTTGATCGACGACGCGCCAAGCTCGGCGATCGTTTTCTGGACCAGGACCTTGATCTCATCGGCCGAGAGCTCTTGCGGCAAATACTCCTGAACAACGGTCAGCTCTTTAGCCGAATTGTCCGCTTCGGTCGTCCGGCCAAGTTTTTTAAATTCTTCGATCGACTCTTTCAGGTCCTTGCCGTATTTATTCAGGATCTTAATGACTTCCGCGTCTGGAATTTCCCCCCGGGCATTGACGTAAAGGACCTTGCTCTTCATCATCCGGATGACCGACAACCGGAATTCGTCCTTGTTCTTCATCGCTTTCATCAAATCGCCATTGATCTTTTTTAATAGTTCGCTTTGTTCCACGATTATCCTCCTTGTTTGCCGCTCTGGCCCCAATTTTCTTTTGGAATATCTTCGATCACGACGATAACTGCCTCCGGCGGGCACTTGGTAATGTCGCAAACCGTTTTGGTCACTCCCTGGATCAGTTTAGCTTTGGTCTCAATATCTCGCCCGGCCCACATTTCAACTCTAACGATCGGCATAATTATCCCCTCCTGGCGAGTATTATAGCAACTTATCCGGTGAAAACCGAACGTGCTATAATCTTTGCATGCTGAAAAAGCTTTTTTCTGCCGGTTTGCTTGCGCTGATCTTAGTCACGGTCGCCCAGGCCGATCTTACACCGGACAAAGAACAGGCTCTTTACAACCGCTTCGTCAAACTCACGACCCCTTACGGGCAAAAGGTCGGGCTCGCCTTCATCGATCTTGGGACCGGAAAAGAATTGACGATCAACGGCAGCCGGGAGTTCCCAACCGCCTCGGTCGGCAAGGTTCCGGTCATGGCCGCCGCATACGCTTTGGCGGAAAATAGTCTGTTAAACCTGGATACCAAGGTCTGCTACCGACCGCAAGACCGTTTGGGAGGATCGGGCATTCTGCAGTGGACCAGGTGCGGGAGGTATTATTCACTCCGCCGGTTAATTTCTTTGATGATCATGCACTCCGATAATACCGCAACCAAAATGCTAGTCGACAACTTAGGCCTGTCCGCGATCAATAGTTACCTGCAAGCCCAGGGGTTAAGCGAGATCGTCATCGCCGATCCCACCATGCTGCGCGAACCCCCGCTCCCCAGACGGAACCTGACCACCCCACTGGCTATGGCTCACCTGGTCGCCAGGATCGAGCAACGCCAGGGTTTCAGTGAAAGTTCGGTCGCGGAGATGTTGAAGTTTATGCGAAACCAGAAATACCGCTGGGGACTCTGGCGCGGCGTCCCTCCCGGGACACCGATCGCCGACAAAACCGGCAATCTTACCGGAATATTAAATGATATCGGCGTGGTCTATACTCCAGCCGGGAACTATATTTTGGGGATCTTCACCAGTAATTTTAGCCAGAAGAAAAACGCCCGAAAATTGATCAACAACCTCTCTCAAGCCGCCTATGAAGAGTACACCGGGAAAAAAGTCATCTTTCCAAAGCCAGTGATCAAGAAAAAAATAAAAAAACGGCGACGGATAAAACGAATTAAAAAGAAAGTCTATCGCAAGGCCGTCAAAAAGCGGCTTTATAAGGCGGCGATAACCGCGTCGGCCATCTGCGAAGTTGAAGCGGCGGTCGGATCGTTCCGGTCGTCTTTGAGGTCGTAAGTCACTTTTTTCTTTCCGGCAATCACTTTGGCAACCGCCGCGTCCAAGCGTTTGGCCGCTTCAGTTTCACCAATATAATTAAGCATTAAAACAGCGGACAGGATCATGGCCGTGGGATTGACTTTGTTTTGCCCGGCGTATTTAGGAGCCGAACCGTGGATTGCTTCGAAAACCGCGATCCCCTCTCCCAAGTTGGCTCCCGGAGCGAGCCCCAACCCGCCGATCAGGCCGGCACAGAGGTCGGAAAGGATATCGCCATAAAGGTTAGGCAGGCATAACACGTCATAGAGTTCCGGTTTTTGCACCAACTGCATGCACATATTGTCGATCAGCCGTTCTTCGTATTCGATACCGGGGTATTCTTTAGCGACTTCCTGCGCCGCCTTGAAGAAAAGCCCGTCGGTAAACTTCATGATGTTAGCTTTGGAAATGGCGGTCACTTTTTTACGGCCGTGTTTAACGGCGTACTCAAAAGCGAATTTAACGATCCGTTTTGAGCCGGAGACCGAGATCGGCTTAATGGAAATGCCGGAATCGGGCCGGATCTTCTTTTTCGAGAGCTTTTCGATCTCGGAAATTAACGTTTTGGTCTCCGGTTTTCCTTCTTCAAACTCAATCCCAGCATAGAGGTCTTCCGTATTTTCCCGGACAATGACCAGGTCGATGTTCTCATAGCGCGACCTGACCCCTTTATATGACCTGGTCGGCCGCAAACAAGCGTAAAGATCGAGTTCTTTGCGGATTGCAACGTTAACCGAACGAAAACCGGTCCCGATCGGCGTGGTCAGCGGTCCTTTTAACGCGATCTTATTCTTGCGGATCGAAGCAAGCGTGGAATCAGGGAGCGGGGTCCCGTACTTCGCAATGACGTCAGCTCCAGCTTCGGCGATCTCCCAGTCAACTTTGACCCCGGTCGCGTCAACGCAGCGCCGGGCCGCGGTCGAAACTTCCGGACCGATCCCGTCGCCTGGTATTAAGGTTATTTTGTGGATCATATGAAATTACCTGCTCCTTTTGTCGATAACATTATAGCAAAACGTAGCTTGGCGGTAAAGGAGACATGATAATGTCCATGCAAATAAAAAGAACTACTTCATTCGGTTCTTTTTTTAGACGGTACGCGGCTCCAGTTTCAATTGCTTTAGCGGCGGCAGGTTGCTCCCCCTCAACCATCTCCAGACCAGACTATCAACCAAAGGCATCTGTCTCGGACAGCCGCGTTGTTTTATCCGGTTCGCTGTCGCAGGTTTTTCGGCAAATGATGGAGCGGCCAGGGGCCTTCTTTCAAGATGGGATGATCACTAAAGAACATTTTCATAATTCTGCCCCTGATGGAAATGATAATTTCCTAAAAGGAAGATTAGTCAAAGATGTTACAATTATCAGCAATAATAGGAGCGTAACCTTTAAGCACGGGACTGACATAAGGGTTGCTGATGGCGATTTTATTCAAGGGACCTTGGGCCAGGACATGTCGTTGACGATCGCCGGCAATGCTTTTACTATAAAAGCCGGAGTTAGCGTGAGATGGGACATCAACAACGGAATTTCAGGTGGATGGATCTTGCCTGAGGATACGGCTTTCATACTAAATAACCGCCAAGTAGATTTTAAAAGAGGAACAGAATTAGTTTTTAGCAATTCTAGCTTTTTCGGGACATTAGTTCGTGACACGGAACTTTTAATCGACAATCAGAGCGTACTTTTTAAAGGTGGGACATATTTACGAGTAGCCGTTAGTAGCGCTGACAATGATTCTCGTTTTTTCGGCAGATTAGCTCGGGACACAGAACTTTTAGTTGGCAATCAGCGCGTACTTTTAAAAGGCGGAGCAAATTTAACGGTAACGTCATCCGACTGTCTCGGGACATTAGCGCGGGACACTGATTTTCTTATTAACAACCAGCGCGTTTCATTTAAAGGCGGGCACTATATTGGAATTTGGAATAATGGTGCGCCTAAATTGGGAACTCTTCTCAAGGATACAGAAATCGATGGAAAATGGTATAGCGGGAACAAAGAAATCAACATTTATCCCAACGGCCGGTCGAAAAAGGGAGTTTTGGCTCAACCCATTAATGAGGAAGGGGTCGCCTTAGGACGCGGGGAAACCGTTTGTTACGATCCAGCCGGCAAATTAATAAATTGGCGGCAACTGCTTCCGGGCCAAGAATTGCTTGTCCCTTTACTTTGCACGTCTCACGACCAGGGGCAAACCCAAGGCATCGTTATTAAAGAACTAATAATCCCGATGGCGGAAATATTTGCCTTAATTCCTGATTTTGCCAAGTCCCTCCCGGACCAGCCCGTTAAAGTGAGGCTAACCCTTCCAACCCATCATCGGCCGATAACAACCACCATAAGCCTTCGAACCATCGCCCAGTCGCTTGCCAGGCAAGCGGACCTGAAGATATCGCCCAACACAATTAAAATCACCTTTGATAGAGCGGGGCTTCCTATTCAAGTACATGTAATTGGCGATCTGAAAATAAACAATCAAATCACAATGTTAAGGGACGACAACACGACCTTAAGGGTGCCATTAGATTTGATTCCAGCCATTATTCGTGGCGCAATGTTTTCAAAGGCGACCGAATCATTATTAAAAGCAAACCCTGCTTACAAAAGACTTCCGGAATAACCAATCTTTTGGACCGATCCCGTCGTATGGTATTAAGGTTATTTTGTGGACCATCTTTATTGATTAAGCTTTTTTTCGATGATAAAATCAATCTTGCCTGCCGAAAGGCAGGTCTTATGAAAAACCTCAAGAAAAAAAAGATCGCCGTCCTCTGCGGCGGGCGTTCCCGCGAACGGGAAGTCTCGCTCCGCTCCGGCAAACGGGTCTACGAATCTTTGAAAAGCCAGGGTTTCAACGTCATTAAGCTCGACCTGACCGACAATCTGGTCGCCGACCTTAAGAAAAAAAAGATCGACCTGGTTTACATCATTCTGCATGGCCAATATGGCGAGGACGGAACCATTCAGGGCGTGCTGGAACTGGCCGGGATCCCCTACACCGGCTCCAAAGTCCTGGCCTCGGCTCTCGCCATGAACAAACTGGCCGCCAAGCGGATCTTTGACGCCGCTAATATCCCGACCCCGCGCTATTTGCCGATCGACCGGAATGCCGACCTTCAAGCTGAAGCCGACAAGATCCGCCGGATCTTCCCTTTCCCGCTAGTCGTGAAACCGACCTCGGAAGGATCTAGTTTCGGGGTTTCGATCCTTAAATCCGGGGAAAAACTGGAAAGCGTCCTGGAAAAAGGGCTCAAAGAATACAGAGAACTTTTCGTTGAAGAGTTCATTAAAGGGAAAGAGATCACCATCGGCGTGATCGGGACCGGCGCCGACCTTCAGGCCCTGCCGATCCTGGAACTGGTCCCGAAGAACGAGTTTTACGATTTCGCGGCTAAATATACCAGCGGCCTGACCGAGTTTATTATTCCGGCGAGGCTCCCCGCTCCGCTCTACAAAAGGGCGCAAGAACTGGCGCTCTCGGCCCATCAAGCGCTCGGTTGTTACGGCGTCTCCCGGGTCGACATGATCGTTTCGCACGACCATATACCATATGTTACCGAGGTCAATTCCCTCCCCGGAATGACCGAGCATTCCGATCTGCCGGCGGAGGCGGCGAATGCCGGCATAACTTTTGACCAGCTGGTAGTTAAAATCCTTGAAAGCGCGTTCTAAGAAAAAGCGGAACCGTTTCCGGCTGGTGGCGCGGCTCTTCACGCTCGCCGTTCTAGCCATGATCGGCTATTATTTCCTCTCCCTCTCGATCTGGAACATCCAGGAGATCGCCGTCGAGGGGACAAAAATGCTCAGCCCGCAGGAGCTCCGCGATTACAGCGGCCTCCCGCTCGGCCGAAACCTGTTCTTCACCAGCTTCCGGCCCGCCCATAAAAAGCTCGACCGGGTCGGCGTAATTAAGAAACACCGGATCCGCCGACTGCCGCCGGCCACCGTCTTGATCGTCGTGGAAGAACGGCAGCCGATCGCGGTCCTGGTCATCAACAACCGCTTTACGGTCGTCGATCGCGACGGCTATATTCTCAACAATGTTTCGGCGCTCAATCTCCACCTCGATAACATTACCGACCTGCCGGTTATCTCCGGCCTGGGGACCAAGGAACTGGTTTCCAGCACCCAGATCGCGCCAAAGCTGGCGCTCCTGATCAATGAAACGGTCGTGGAACTCTCGCGGCTGCTCGGCTCGCGGCGGATCAACCTATCGATCGGCAGTTATCGGCGGATCAACATCATGCTCGACGACGTTCTGCGGATCGACCTTGGCCAGGACGAACGGATCAAGACCAAGATCGCCGTCGTCAAACGGCTCCTCCCCCGGATCGCCGGCCGCTGGAATGAGGTTGAGTATCTGGACGTCCGTTTCCCGGAAACACCGGCCATAAAGTTCAAAAAATAAGCGCTCCCGTTGCAATTTTAGCGCCTTGTGTTAAAATTGCACCACATTCCCTGACAAGGAGATTATCAAATGGGTGGCCAAGGTTTTGCGACGATAAAAGTCTTTGGGGTCGGAGGTGGCGGAACCAATGCCGTCAACCGAATGATCAGTAGCGGCGTGGTCGGAGTCGAATTCTGGGCCGCCAATACCGATCTGCAAGCCTTAAGCGTTTCCCTCGCCGACCATAAGCTTCAGCTGGGCGCGAAACTGACCCGCGGTTTGGGCGCCGGCGCCAATCCCGAGATCGGCCAAAAAGCGGCCGAAGAAAGCCGCGACGACGTCAAGCTCGCTCTGCAGGGAGCGGACATGGTCTTCTTAAGCGCCGGCATGGGTGGCGGGACCGGGACCGGAGCCTCGCCGATCATCGCCGAAGTCGCTAAAGAGCTCGGCTGTCTGACCATCGGGGTCGTGACCCGGCCTTTCCGTTTTGAAGGACCGGTTCGCAATTCCCAGGCTGAATCTGGTATCTCCCTCCTTAAAGAAAAAGTTGACGCCCTAATTGTTATTCCTAACGACAAACTCCTCCAGGTGGTGGAGAAAAAGGTTTCGATCATTGAGGCCTTCAAAGTCGCCGACGATGTCCTCCGCCAGGGGGTCAAAGGGATCTCCGACCTGATCACCGTCCCCGGTCTGATCAATCTCGACTTTGCCGACGTCCGGACGATCATGTTCGAAGCGGGTTCGGCCATGATGGGGATTGGGAGCGGAAGCGGAGAGAACCGGGCCGTTGAAGCGGCGGAAAAAGCGATCGCCTCGCCACTGCTGGAAGAAACGATCACCGGCGCTAAGGGGATTATTTTCAACGTCACCGGCGGATCCGACCTGACCCTCTATGAAGTCAACGAAGCGGCCGAGGTTATTTATAACGCCGGCGATCCCGACGCCAATATCATCTTCGGTGCCACGATCGACGAGAAACTCCAGGGGGAAGTAATCGTGACCGTTATCGCCACCGGCTTCAAATCGGTCCAGAACCGGGAAAAAGAAAGCATGTCCTTCATCCGGCCGCGGACGACCCAGGCGGCCCAACCGGCAAAATCATCGGCCGAAAGTCATAAGGACGACATTGAATTGCCCCCTTTCATGCGCTAAATTATGGAGCTTTTTCTTTTTCCTTTCTTAAAATCGCTGATCGCCCTCTTTATCATTACCGATTCGCCGGGGAACCTCCCCTTCTTTATGGGGCTGACCGAAGGGCTTAGCCTAAAAGAAAAGCGCTCGATCTTTGCCACCTCAATCATGACCGGGTTTATCACCCTGATCGCTTTTATGCTGGCCGGGAAAGCGGTCTTTGACCTGTTTGGCATCACCTTGGACGATTTCCGGATCGCCGGCGGGATCCTCCTCTTTTGGATCGCCATTGAAATAATGCTGCGGGGGAGAGTTAACTTCGAACACAAAGAAGATGTTGGGGTCGTACCGCTCGGCTGTCCCCTGTTGGTCGGTCCGGGGGCGATCACCGCTTCGCTGGTCATGCTGCAAACGTACGGCTACGCCATCACCTTAAGCGCGATCGGTTCCTGCTTTTTCCTGATCTGGCTGGTCTTGCATTTCGCCGACGACATTTACCGCTTCCTGGGGAAAAACGGCTCGCTGATCTTAGCGAAAATCTCCGCTATCCTGATCGCCGCGATCGCCATCCAATTCATCCGCGAAGGGTTGTTCGGGATCTTCCGGCTTCACTAAAAATAAGCTTTAAACTCCTCATAATCGGCCGCGTTCGGCGAGATAAATAGGATTAGATTGCGGTAATCCGGTTTCTTTTTCAAACCACCGAGCAGCCCGGCATGACTTCCCCCATTGACCACCGCCTGCCAGGCTTCTACGGTAGAATAGCCGCTCTCTTCAATCAAATAACGGGCGATGATCGCTCCGGTCCGATCCGCTCCCCAACGGCAATGGATGTAGACCGGTTTTTTCATCAGCTCTTTGATCTTTGCCCACTCCACCGCGGTTGGGACTTTGGCGCTGCTCATTGGAAGATGGAAACGCGTCAGCCCAGCCTGTTTTAATAGCCGGGGGTATCTTTTTTGGGCCGCGCTGGAATTCTCCAGGTCAATGATATTTTCAATCCCTTCTTCCTTTAAAAACTTAAAGATTGCCGCGACTTGTTGGTCGGTATTTTTAAATTTATGGGGGTTCAGGGGATGCCCACCGGCCAAGATATGTCCATCGATCAAACGACAATTATAAGGGATAGGGCCTTGGCCGGTTACTTTAGAGGCTGGGAATTTCTGACAAATCGAGGTATCGGCAAAAGCCAAAGGCACCAGGAGGATAAAAAACGCGGCTATTAAAACAACTCGTTTTATTATAAAAACCACCCAAAGATTTTCAAAGAATCGGGGCGAGAGGATTTGAACCTCCGACCTTCCCGATCCGATCGGGACGCTCTACCAAGTTAAATATCGGGGCGAGAGGATTTGAACCTCCGACCTCACGGTCCCGAACCGTGCGCTCTACCAAGCTAAGCTACGCCCCGACGTCTTAAGTCTATTCTATCATTTTTCCGGCGACTTGTTCAATGTTACGTTGTTTATCAATTATTAATACAAGCCATGTTCATTGAAACAACGAGTATACTGTTTGTCCATAATGATCAGATGATCGGTCAGCCAATTTTCCAAAAATTCGACCATTTGGCCTACGATATCGGCCTCGCCCTTTTCGTACCGCGCCACTAAGACCCCAACCTTAGCCAACAATTCCCGATGGACCCTCTTATGCTCCGCCGCCCCTTCAAATTGAAAAAGATCGAAATACTTCTCTTCGGTGCTAAAATGGAGGTTCGCGTAATCGACCAACTTTTTGATCGCTTCGCCAAGATTTATGGTTTTATGAAAAAGATATGATTGGTAGAGATCGTTAAGCATACCTAAAAAATATTGATGCTGCTCATCGATTTCCCTGACGCCAACGCTCATTTCTTTAGTCCAGCTTATCGGCATTTTTGCACCTCGCAGAGCTTAAGATTTTTTCCGTAACTTATTCAACGCCTCGCTGATCGTCGGCTCTTTACCGTCAAAATAACGCCGAAGATCGAAACGATGGGCGTAGATCGCCAGCAGGGCCGCGCCAAAACCGAACACAATGTATTCCCATCTCCAGGAACCAAACCACATAATCAGCGGCAACAAGCAAAGGATCAGGATCGTTGCCGGAATGAAATAACGAACGATCAAAAAACTGAAGAGCCAAAAACAAATGATCACCAGGGCAAAAAATGGATCAAGCGCCAGTAAGATCCCGCCGGTCGTCGCCACCCCTTTTCCCCCCTCGAACTTTAAGAAAACCGAAAAATCATGCCCGGCGATCGCGGCTAACCCGGAGAGCGCGATCCCCCAATCGGGTAAACCGAGATAGCGGGCCAAAGCAATCGCCAGATAACCCTTGGCAATATCGCCAAGTAAGGCAAAGATCGCCGGCAAGGGACCGGCCACGACTAAAACATTGGTTGCTCCGACATTGCCCGACCCTTCTTTGCGAACATCTTTCCCGTTGATCTTATGAGGGAAGAAATGGCTGAAAGGGAGGCTCCCCAATAAGTAGGCAAACCCGACATAGAAAAGCGTCAAAATAGCTGTCATGTTCCGGTTAAGAAACTTTTTCCAGACCGAAGGCCTTATGCAAGATCTGGACCGCTTTCTTCCCCAGCTCCGCTTTGATAATGCAGGAGATCTTGATCTCGGAAGTACTGATCATTTGGATATTGATCGAATTTTCAGCCAACGCGCTGAACATTTTCGAAGCGGTCCCGGGCTGGCTGACCATTCCCACCCCGACCAACGAGACCTTGCAGACATCGGAATCGGAGACGACCCCTTCGGCGTTCAATTCTTTGGCGACCCGTTGCGCGACCTCGACCCCTTTTTTCAGGTCGGTCTTTTCGACGGTAAAGGCCATATCGGCGCTGGTCCCCTGCGAATTGATCGATTGGACGATCATGTCAACGTTGACCTTTTCCTTGGCCAAGGCCCCAAAAAGTTTAGCGGCGATCCCCGGCTTGTCCGGCATCTTGAGGATCCCGATCTTGGCAACGTTCTCGTCGAGGGCAATCCCCCTGACCGCTTCTGTTTTTTCCATTTTTCCTACCTCCTTGGCAATCCGGGCCGGCGACATGATATAGGTCCCTTCATCGTCCTTTAAACTGGACCGGAGATGAATGACCATGTCATAGATGCTGGCGCACTCGACGGAACGCGGATGCAGGACCTGCGCTCCCAGGCTGGCCAATTCCAGCATCTCTTCATAAGAAATATATTTGATCTTCCGGGCTTCTTTGACGATCCGCGGATCGGTGGTGTAGACCCCGTCAACATCGGTGTAGATATCGCAAACATCAGCCTTAAGAGCGGCAGCAATAGCGACGGCGGAGGTATCGGACCCGCCGCGGCCGATGGTGATAATATCCCCTTTGCTGTCGATCCCCTGAAATCCTGTTATGACGACGACCTTACCGGCTTTCAATTCGCCTTTCAGCCTTTCAAGGTGGATCTCCTTGATGCGGGCTTTTTTGTAAATATCTTCGGTCACGACACCAGCCTGGCCGCCGGTCAGGGAGATCGCCGGACAATCCATCGCCTGGAGCGCCATCGAAAGGAGTGACGCCGAGACCTGCTCGCCGGTAGAAACTAACATGTCATATTCGCGGGGATCGGGATTATCGGTGACTTTGTTCATCAGGTCGATCAATTCGTCGGTGGTATGCCCCATCGCCGAGACGACCACGACCACATCGTTCCCGGCGTCTTTGACTTTTTTGACGCGGCGCGCGACATTCTTGATCTTTTCGGGATTCCCAACGGAAGTTCCGCCGTATTTGTGGACAATTATTGCCATAACTTAGAAATTATATCACGGGTTCGTTGATAATTCCGCTAAAACCGCCGCCCCCAACAGGCCGGCGTCGTCACCTAATCCGGACAGGACAACTTTCGAGGCCAGATCGTTCTGTTGCGGCCAGGAAACGACTCCCGGCGAACGTAACATCATTCTTAAAGTATCCAACAACGGTTGGCCAATTTGCGCCACTCCACCGCCTATAACATGGAGTCCCTTTAATGTTAAGGCATGGCCGGTCGAAATATTCATCGCCAGATGAGCCATCGCGTCCTGAACCACTTTGCCCGCAATCTCGTCCTTTGCAAGAAACGCATCGCCAACTTCTTTCCCGGTCAGTTTTCTTCCAGTCGACTTAAAATACTCGTTAGCCATAGCACTCCCGCTGACGTAAGCCTCAACGCAACCGCTGGCGCCGCAGCCGCATTCTCTAGCCGACAGATCGAGGATCGGATTAACGACTTTGAAATGGCCGCCTTCGGCCGCGTTGGGGAAAATCTCCCGTTCCCCATCCACAATCGCGAAACCATAACCGGTCCCAATCCCGTGCCAGATCACGATCTCTTCCGTCCGGCCACTCCCAAACATCGCTTCCCCCATTACTGCGGAACGAGCGTCATTAAAACCATACATTCTTATCCCGATCGTCTGCGACAACTCTTTAATAAACCCATTAAAGCCAAATCTTAAATTCGGCGGAGAAAATAGCGGCTCCCCGCTGGCCCCGTCTATTGGGCAAGGGAAGCCAATTCCACCGACGGTAACATCATTAACTCCAAACCGGGAAATTTCCAGAGCGGATCTTTCGGCCAAGGCTTCGGAACTTGAGAATTCTTTCATCGACACACGGACCGACCTTTCAATCTGGCCTTGTTTCACAACGGCCAAACGTAAATTTGTTCCGCCGATATCACCGGCCAGGACCCGGCACGCCGGCGTGGCAAAATAATTCGCGACTCTTTTGATAACGTTCATTGCTTTTCTCCTTAACAACCATAATTGGCGGACGTTTAATTATCATTGCCCAGGGGGGAAAATTTCAGCGAATGTTTGACGAATCGGAGGTCGGCGAAATTTAAGCGGTCAGCGAGAAGATCTCTTTCGGCGTCAGATAGCGCCACTCACCCGGCTGCAACGGCCCCAGGGTCAAGGTCCCCATTCGGACCCGGCGTAAAGAAAGAACTTCGTTCCCCAGAGCTTCAATCATCTTCCTGATCTGGCGGTTCCGACCTTCCTTGAGGATCATTTTAAGCCGACGATTATCCTTGGCCATAACTTTAGCCGGCAGGGTCTTCTTCCCTTCGATCATGATCCCTTGCCTGAGCGCTTCGACATCGGAAGGGAACAGGGGCTTGGCGACCACGACTTCGTACTCTTTTTCATGCTCGTAGCGGGGATGGGTCAATTTTAGGGCAACCTGGCCATCGTTGGTGATCAGGAGGAGCCCTTCAGAGTCCCGATCCAACCGTCCAACCGGGAATAACCGCCCCTTAACCCCTTTTAACAGGTCCAAAACGGTCGTCATTTCATCCTGCGCGCAGGTGGAAACCACTCCCTGCGGCTTATTCATTAATATGTATATTTTCTTGTTGTTACTTGATATTATTGAGTCGTCAACCGTCACTTTATCCCGCTCCGGATCGATCTTAACCCCCTGTTGGTCAACGATCACGCCGTTAACCTTGACCCGACCAGCCTTGATCAGTTCTTCAGCCTTACGCCGGGAAGCGCACCCGCTATCGGCCAGATATTTATGCAATCTTATCGGTTCCATATTCCTCATTGTAGCACGGTTTTCTTCCGGAACTTAAATGCCTACATATTTAGGCTTGTCACCCTTTCCTTACTATGTTAAAATTCTTATAAGAGTTCGGAAAAGGAAAAAGGTTAATCTGGATATGATATCCGGTGTTTTCATTGAAAAAATATATCGATTCATTCAATCAAATATCATTAGCCAATAGAATTACGTTATTGAGGTTAGCCTTGGTCCCGGTCTGCGTGCTCTTCCTGCTGGTCGGCATGTACGGCTTAGCGGCCGTCACCTTCCTTTTCCTCTCTTTTTCCGACGCGCTTGACGGTTACATCGCCCGGAAATATTACCAGGTCTCGGAAATCGGTAAATTGCTCGATCCCTTAGCGGATAAGATCCTTGTCATCTCTGTACTGATAGCGCTTACTGGTCTAGGGAATGCTAATCCTGTTCCGGTCATCCTGATTTGTGCGCGAGAGTTCATCGTTGCCAGCGTACGCGGGCAAAAAATCTTTGCCGCCAGCCCGGTCGCTAAATGGAAGACCGCCGTCCAGATCCTGGCGGTTTTCATGATCATGCTGAACCTCCCGCTTGCCGGATTAGTTCTTTGGATTGCCGTGGCGTTATCGCTCGTCTCGGGAGGAGCGTACCTATGGCAGAGCGAACTAATCAAGCAGCTGAAAATAAGTTAAACTTCTTCAGCCAGGTCTTGTCGGCCCTTGGCAAGAACACCGATCACCAGGTGGCGGAGCTGTTGCATCAGCAGCGCCTGACGGTTTCGGTCGCCGAGTCGTTGACCGGCGGGCTGATCTCCAGCCGCCTGACCAGTCTCCCCGGCAGTTCCGACTTCTTCATCGGCGGCCTAGTTTGTTACTCCCCCAGGATTAAAGTTACCCAGGTCGGGATCGCCCCCGCTCTCATCAGCCAGTATGGCGTCGTTAGCCGCGAAGTCGCCGTCGCACTTGCTGAAGAGATCAGGAAAAGGTTTAAAACTGACGTCGGTCTGGGTATTACCGGAGTGGCCGGCCCAGCCCCGATCCCGCCGGCGCCGGTCGGCCAGGTCTTCATCGCCGTGGCCAGCAAGAACGGGACCGATTGGAAAGAGCTCAATCTGGACGGGAAACGTGAAGAGATCAGAAATAAAGCGGCGGAAGCGGCCCTGGGGCTGCTCTGGCTGCATTTAGGCGGAGAAACAAAGGCGCTCGACCGAAGCGCTTAAATATTCGGTCCGTCGGCTCCATTATAGTAAAAAAAACCGCGTGGTCGTTGTGATGAAGGCGGAAGCCAGGTCCGCCCGTGTTCCAAGAGTTTGTTAAGGAGGTCAACTATTATGGTCAGTGAAAAAACCGAAAAAAGCGCGGATAAGAGCGCTGAAAAAGCGGCTGAAAAGGCTGAAAAAGCCAATGAACGTTCCAAGGCCCTGGGGATCGCCATTGCCCAGATCGAAAAGAATTACGGCAAAGGTTCGATCATGAAATTGGGAGAAGCGTCCAAGTTGAACGTCGAGGTCATTCCGACCGGCGCCCTGTCGGTCGACGTGGCGCTCGGGGTCGGCGGATTCCCGCGCGGCCGGATCATCGAGATCTACGGTCCGGAAGGCGGCGGCAAGACCACCGTTTCCCTGCACGCCATTGCCGAAGCTCAGCGCCGGGGAGGCGTAGCCGCCTTCATCGATGCCGAGCATTCCATGGACCCGGCCTACGCCAAAAAACTGGGGGTCAACATCGACAATCTGCTGATCTCCCAGCCGGACTACGGCGAACAGGCCTTGGAGATCGCCGAGACCCTGATCCGCTCCGGAGCGATCGACATCATTGTCGTCGACTCGGTAGCGGCCCTGGTTCCGAAAGCCGAAGTTGAAGGGGAAATGGGCGACGCGGTCATGGGGCTCCAGGCCAGATTAATGTCCCAGGCCCTGCGCAAGCTGACGTCGGTCATCAGCAAGTCGAAGACCGTGATGATTTTCATCAACCAGTTGCGCGAAAAGATCGGGGTCATGTTCGGCAATCCGGAGACCACGCCGGGAGGCCGGGCGCTCAAGTTCTATTCCTCGGTCCGGTTGGATGTTCGGGCGGCCGAAAAGCTTAAAGACGGAGACAAGATCATCGGCACCCGGGTCAAGGTTAAAGTCGTCAAGAACAAGGTCGCGCCGCCGTTCCGCGAGGCCAGCTTCCTCCTGATCCACGGAGAAGGCTTGCTCCGGGAAGCGGACATTCTTGATCAGGCGGTCAACCTGAACATCGTGGAAAAGAGCGGTTCCTGGTTTTCTTACGGCGGAGAGAAGATCGGCCAAGGGTTTGACGGAGCGGTCAAATTCCTAAAGGAAAACGGCAAGATCTCGACTAAGATCGAAGCGGAAATTCGCAAGTCGCTGGCCCATAAAGAGTAATTTTCTAGAGGGGGGTTTTATCATGTCGGTATATTCATTGTTTTACTTGGTGGTCGTCGCGGTGGTCGTGTTCGGCCTGGCGATCGCCTATCTGCTGATCAAACGGCAGATGGCTGATCAGAAGATCCGGATCGCCGAGGAATCGGCCAAACGGGTGACCGAGGACGCGAAAAAAGAGGCGGAACGGATCCGCAAAGAATCGATCCTCGAAGCCAAGGACGAAGCGATCAAACAGCGGGCGGAGCTCGAAAAGGAAGCCAAAGAAAGAAAGGCTGAACTAACTTCGCTGGAACGCCGCCTGCAGTCGCGCGAAGACCATTTGGAGAACAAAGAGAAGAACCTGGATACGAAAGAGAAGCAGATCAAAAAGATCGAGGAAGATCTGGTCGGACTGAAAGAAACCCTGGCCAACGCCAAGGAACAACTGGTCATCCAACTCGAGAAGATCTCGACTCTTTCCAAGGAAGAGGCCAAGCAGGAACTGCTCCAAAAGCTCGACCGGGAGCTGGAAGTCGACGCCGCCAAACGGATCAGGGCGAACGAGGAAGAGATCAGAAAAGAATCTGACCGCCGCGCCCGCGAGATCCTGGCGACCGCGATCCAGCGCTGCGCCGTCGACCACGTCGTGGAAACCACGACCTCGATGGTCGAGCTGCCGAGCGACGACATGAAAGGCCGGATCATCGGCCGGGAAGGCCGCAACATCCGGGCGTTCGAGACCAAAACCGGGGTCGACCTGATCGTCGACGACACGCCGGAAGCGGTCATCCTCTCGAGCTTTGATCCGCTGCGCCGCGAAACGGCCCGTTTGACCCTGCAGAAACTGATCGCGGACGGTCGGATCCATCCGGCCCGGGTCGAAGAAATGTACGAGAAGTCGAAGACCGAGCTCAAGAACGCGATGTGGGAACACGGCGAACGAGCGACCATGGAAACCGGCGTGCATGGCCTCCCCCCGGTCATCATCCAGCTTCTGGGCCGCCTCCATTACCGGACCTCTTACGGACAGAACGTCCTGCAGCACTCGGTCGAAATGTCCCACCTGGCCGGCATGCTGGCGGCTGAACTCGGCGCCAACGTCGCCCTGGCCAAACGGGCCGCCCTGCTGCACGATATCGGCAAGGCGATCGACCAGGAAGTTGAAGGGACCCACGTCCGGCTCGGCGTCACCTTCGCCCAGAAAGCGGGCGAAACGCCGGAAGTCCTGCACGCCATCGAAGCGCACCACAACGACGTTGAACCGCGGACCATCGAAGCGGTCATCGTCCAGGTCTGCGACGCCATCAGCAGCGCGCGGCCGGGCGCGCGGCGCGACACCCTGGAAGCTTACGTCAAACGGCTGGAGAAGCTGGAAAACGTCGCCAACTCCTTTGAAGGAGTGGAAAAGACCTTCGCTATCTCGGCCGGACGCGAAGTCAGAGTGATCGTCAATCCGGAACGGATCAACGACGATCTGGCCACCAAGCTGGCCCACGACATCGCTAAGAAGATCGAGGCGGAACTGGAATACCCGGGCGAGATCAAAGTCACGGTTGTCCGGGAAATTCGAGCGTCGGATGTCGCCAGATAAGCTTAAGCTGTTATTTATCGGGGATATAGTAGGCGCCTTTGGGCGAGTGGTCGCTAAGCGCCTGCTACCCGATCTAAAGAAAGAATTTTCCATCGACGTGACCATTGCCAACGGCGAGAACTGCGCCCACGGTTTCAGCATCACCGAAAAGATCTACAACGATCTGCTCACGGCCGGAGTTGACGCCTTCACCATGGGAAATCATGTCTGGGAGAAGAAAGAAGTCGCGCAAAAGATCGATCTTTTCGAAAAAATGGCCCGACCGGCCAACTATCCCCCCGGCACCCCAGGCAAAGACCACCTGATCATCGACGTCAAAGGTGTTAAGCTCGGCCTACTCAATTTGAACGGGCGGATCTTTATGCAATGCATGGATTGCCCCTTCCAGGCGGCCGACCGCGTCCTACCAAAATTGAAAGAACAGACCGATCTGGTCCTGGTCGATTTCCACGCTGAAGCTTCATCGGAAAAATACGCCATGGGTTACTACCTGGACGGTAAAGTTTCAGCGATCGTTGGAACTCACACCCACGTTCAGACCGCGGATGAAAGGCTCCTGCCCGGCGGGACCGGCTTCATCTCCGATGTCGGGATGACCGGACCGATCGATTCGATCATTGGGATGAGAAAAGAACAGGTCATGCGCCGGATGATCCGGCAAATGCCGGAGCGCCTGGAACCAGCCAGTGAAGGTCCGGGATTATTTAACGGGGTTGTCGTAACCCTTGACGTGAAAACCGGTAAAGCCCTGGAAATTCAAAGGATCAGACGGATAACCGAACCTTTAAAAGTCGAGGAAAACTAACCGAGGTCTTTGATCTGTTCGAGAACGTTCTTCTTTTTTTCCGCCAGTTCCGCCAGCTTATTTTTCTGGGCTTCCACCGCGGTCTTCGGCGCTTTGGAGGTAAACTTATCGTCGGCCAGCAGCTTGCCGATCCGGTCCTGTTCCTGCTCTAATCGCTCCGCTTCTTTGTTCAACTTCTCGATCTCTTTAGCCAGGTCGATCACGCCGGCCAGTAGAACATACCCTTGCGTGTCGCCGGCCGAGAAGAGCGCCGCCTGTTTCGGCTTTTCCACCAGCTGGTCACAGGTCGTTATCTTCGAAACTTTGGTCAGAGCCTTAATAAAATTCTCGCCCTGCTGCAGCGCGGCCTTCTCTTCAGTTTTCGAGACGACCAGCAAGATCTCCACGTCCTTGGTCTGGACCCCTTTTTCCGCTTTCACATTCCGGATGCCGTTGATCAGCGCTTTGATATAAGCCATGGCCGCATCGGCCGATGGATCAATAAATTTCGGTTCCTGCTCGGGCCAGGGCTGCAGCATGATGGTCCCCGGCTGTTTGTTGCTTTTCTCGACCAGCTTTTGCCAGAGCTCTTCGGTAATGAACGGCATAACGGGATGGAGCAGCCGCAGCGTTCCTTCCAGAACATAAGCCAGCACTTTAAGCGCCTTTTCTTTTCTCGCCGGCTCCTTGGAATAGAGGTCAGCCTTGGAGATCTCAACATACCAATCGCAGAACTCGCCCCAGATAAAATCGTAAAGCAGCTTGGCCGCTTCACCGAAGGAGAATTTATCGATCGCCGCTCCGACTTCTTTGATCGTCGCGTGATATTGGCTAATGATCCAACGGTCGGCCAGGTTCAATTCGTCCGGCACCTCGATCGCGAGCTTGTCTTCAATGTTCATCAAAACGAACCGGCTGACGTTCCAGATCTTATTGGCAAAATTTCTGGCTTCGGTGATCTTGTCTTCCGACAGTTTGACGTCCTGCCCCTGCCCCGCGATCAAGGCAATAAATGTAAAGCGGAGCGCGTCGGCTCCCGCCTTATCGATCACTTCGAGCGGATCGATCACGTTCCCCCACGACTTGCTCATCTTCTTGCCGTGGACGTCCTTGACCAGCGCGTTGAAATAAACCGTGCGGAACGGCACGTCTTTCATGAAATGCAGGCCGGCCATCAGCATCCTGGCGACCCAGAAGAAGATAATGTCGTAGCTCGTGACCAACACATCGGTCGGATAAAAAGTCTTCAGGTCGGCCGTCTCATCAGGCCAGCCCAGCACGGAGAACGGCCATAGCGCGGAAGAGAACCAGGTGTCAAAAACATCCGGGTCCTGTTTCCAACCGTCCCCCTTGGGCGGCTCTTCGCCGACGTAGATCTCCTCGCCTTTATACCAGGCGGGAACCTGGTGCCCCCACCACAATTGGCGGGAAATACACCAGTCGCGCGGATTGGTCATCCATTGCATGTAGAGCTTTTCCCAGCGCTCGGGTAGGAATTTGGTCCGGCCCTCTTCGACCGCGGCATTGGCTTTTTCCGCCAGCGGCTTAACTTTAACGAACCATTGGTCGGAAAGGTACGGCTCAACCACCGTGTTGCAGCGATAGCAGTGGCCGACCGAATTCTCGTACTCTTCAACCTTGACCAGCAGATCCTGCTCGGTCAGCAACTCAATGATCCTTTCCCGGGCTTTGAACCGGTCCAACCCCTCTAGAGCGGCCAACGTCTTCTTCTCTTCAGGACTGAATTCGTTCAGGGTAATCTTCGCGTCGGGCGTTAGGAGGTTAATGAAGGGTAAATTATGCCGCATTCCCATGTCATAATCGTTGGGATCGTGCGCCGGGGTAACTTTGACGGCACCGGTGCCGAACGAGGCATCGACATAATCGTCTTTGATGATCGGGATATGGCGGCCGACCAGCGGCAGGACGATCGTCTTCCCCCACATGTGCTTGTAGCGGTCGTCCTTCGGGCTGACGGCGACCGCGGTATCCCCCAGCATCGTCTCCGGCCGGGTCGTGGCAACAATAATGAAGCCTTTGCCGTCGGATAATGGGTATTTGATATGCCAAAGATGGCCTTTGGTCGTTTCGTACTGGACCTCGATATCGGAGATTGCCGTACCGCATCTCGGGCACCAGTTAATGATCCGTTTTCCCCGGTAGATCAGCCCTTCGTTATAGAGCTGGACAAAATGACGTTTGACAGCTTTCGATAAACCTTCATCCAGCGTGAAACGTTCGCGCGACCAGTCGCAGGAAGCGCCTAGCCGTCGCAGTTGTCGCGTAATCCGTCCCCCGTATTCCTTTTTCCACTCCCAGACCCGTTCCACGAATTTTTCACGCCCCAAATCGTCCTTGGTCTTCCCCTCTTTCTTTAGTTCCCGTTCGACCACATTTTGCGTAGCAATCCCGGCATGATCGGTCCCAGGGACCCACAAAGCCTGATAGCCCTGCATCCTCTTATAGCGGATCAGCAGGTCTTGGATAGAGTTATTGAGGGCGTGCCCCATATGAAGCGAGCCGGTAACATTTGGCGGCGGAATAACGATGGAAAAGGGAGGCTTGGGTGCCTGCGGATCTGGCTTGAAGAACCCGTGCTCTTCCCAATAGGTGTACCATTTTTGTTCGACTTCGGCTGGATTATAAACTTTAGCTAGTTCTTCACTCATTGTTTCCCTCTATTATCGTCTAATTATAGCAAAGATCAGGCGATTCTGGAACAAGACCTGAAATTATCTACTTTTTTCAATGATAACTTTGTAGCCCAATAGAAAGGATTTAAACATGATCAAGATCGGCCGAACATCGGTTTCAATGGTTAAACAGGAGCTTTATAGTATAATTCGTCCTAATGTTCCCAAATTAATTACCAGAACAGCGAATGGGAAATTAAGCAGCCGGGAACTTCTCCATTTAGTTGTTCATCTCCAGAAAAGACCGGCCTCATTTAGTTATGAAGCGAAGCGAACAATTAAATACGAGATTCTTACTCATGTATTTGAAGAATATGAAGGAGAAATTAGCGAAATCGCGCGCCACGGGTTGAATTTTTTAAGCCAGCAAATCCCATCCTATCCGCCACAAGGAGGTGAGCAGAAGCCAGACCTCACGATCGCCCCTCCCTCCCCTCTCTCTCCGCCAACTGCGCCAAAAGAGAGAGAAGGCGTGGCCGCCACCATAGAGGAACTTCCGCCTTCTCACCGTTATTCAATCTATGATCTGTTTAGCAAAAAAAGATAACTTACAATTGCTGATCAATGATCATATCCGAAGTCAGCCGCGGAAGTCGGAGATAATCCTTCATCCCTTCGAAACAAGCGCTCGCCGGGATCAACCCGACTAGTTCCGAGCCTTCGATCTCCACTTCATACTCTTTCGCCCATTTATTTATCTCGTCAAAGAGTTTTTTGAGCGAGGTTTTTTGATGATCGACGATATTCACCGAAACCTGGGTTAAGCCGCGGCTCGCTAACTCTAATCCAAGCGCTCTAACTCCCGGTAAGCCGCCGTTTTTCTCCCGGATGTTCTTGGCAATCGATTGAGCAAGGTCGAGCTCTCTACTCTTCAAGTTAACGTTAAAGGCAATCAGGAACTCCCGCGCACCGACCGCTACCGCGCCGGCGCTTGCGTGGAGACCTGTCCCAACGTCAGGACGGCGTTGGGGGGTATTTATCTCTTGTTGAAGGGCTCGGTAGCCCCCTTTACGGACCATTGGCAGGTCGCGACGTTCTTTAACAAGCGCCGCTTCTCCGTAGAAATACACGGGTAATTTTAATTTGGACCAAAGATCACTCCCCAACTCCCTGGCTAGGGCCACCGTTTCCGCCATTGAGCAATCGCGCAGCGGAATAAAGGGAATAACATCGACCACGCCGATAAAAGGATGGACTCCGGCATGGTCGCGGATATCAAGGAGCTGCATCGCCCGCTCGGTCAGCTCAAAAGCGGCTTGTTTAATGGCTTGCGGTTCACCCCACATGGTGACAACGGAGCGATTGTGATCGGGGTCGGAGTGGAGATCTCTAACTTTGGCAGACCTAATCGCGGAAACTATTTCTTCGATCAGGTCCGAATCGGTACCGGCGGAAAAATTGGGGACGCATTCGATAAGCTTAGTCACCCTGCAGCCCTTTGAGCACCTCCTCCAACGGGGTCCCCTCCAAGGTTTCGTTCTCGATCAGGAGTTTGGCGATCTCTTCGACTTTGGTCCGGTTTTTGGTCAGCAGGTTTTTCGCCCGGTCGTGGCATTCGGCCACGATCTGTTCGACCTCGTGATCGATCGCGTTGGCGGTCTGCTCGGAATAATCCCTCGTTTCGTTAAGGTCGCGGCCAAGAAAGACTTGGCGGTCCTTGTGGCCAAAGGTCCGGGGACCAAGTTTACTCATGCCAAATTCGGTCACCATCCGTTTAGCCAGTTCGGTAGAACGTTCCAGATCATTATGGGCGCCGGAGCTCGCTTCGTTAAAGACCAGCTCTTCGGCAACCCGGCCACCAAGCAGAACGGTGATCTCATCAACCGCTTGGGAGCGGGTCACCAAGTATTTATCTTCCAGCGGAAGCTGAAGGGTATAACCAAGGGCCATCCCCCGCGGCAGGATCGAGATCTTGTGGACTTTATCAGCGTTCTTTAAGGCCTGAGAAAGAACGGCATGCCCCACTTCGTGGTAGGCAACCCGTGATTTTTCATCGTCATTAATGACCTTGCTCTTCTTTTCCGGTCCAGCGATCACCCGGTCGACCGCTTCTTCAACTTCTTCCATCCCGACCTCTTTTTTATCGGTCCGGGCGGCCAAGATCGCCGCTTCATTTAGAACATTTTCTAAATCGGCGCCGGTAAATCCTGGGGTCCGCCGGGCAACAACCGATAATTCAACGTCCTTAGCCAGCGGCTTCCCTTTGGCATGGATCTTCATGATCGCTTCGCGCCCCTTCAGGTCAGGCTTGTCGAGGACAACCCGGCGGTCAAAACGCCCCGGCCGCAGTAAGGCAGGATCAAGAATATCTGGCCGGTTAGTCGCGGCGATTACGATCGTATTAGCCTTAGGATCAAAGCCGTCCATTTCAACCAATAGTTGGTTCAAGGTCTGCTCCCGTTCGTCATGTCCGCCGCCAAGGCCGGCACCGCGATGGCGCCCGACCGCGTCAATTTCATCCATAAAAATGATCGAGGGGGTCTGCTTCTTGGCCTGTTCAAAGACCGAACGGACCCGAGAGGCACCGACACCAACAAACATTTCCACGAAATCAGAACCAGAGATCGAAAAGAAGGGAACCCCAGCTTCTCCGGCAATCGCTCTGGCTAAAAGGGTCTTGCCGGTCCCGGGAGGTCCCATCAAAAGTAACCCTTTGGGGATTTTGGCGCCTAATGCCTGATATTTGGCTGGATTCTTGAGAAAATCAACGATTTCCTTGAGCTCTTCTTTGGCTTCATCTACCCCGGCAACATCGGCAAAGGTCACGGTAACCTTCCCAGCCTGCTGTTTAACATTAGCCCGGCCAAAGGACATCGCCTGGCTGTTGGCTCCCTGCGCCTGGCGCATCATCAGCCACCAGAGGAAAAAGAAGAAAACGATCGGGAACAGGAGCTGAATGACCAGGTTCATAACCCAGCTTGATTCA
>Ga0265297_10003265_pt1 | contig 29868 bp, 23 predicted proteins | sample Munlanlwell13791_FD_192502 | JGI IMG/M metagenome (GOLD analysis project Ga0265297, IMG submission 192502) | Leachate microbial communities from a municipal landfill in Southern Ontario, Canada - Leachate well 137-91 | ecosystem: Engineered > Solid waste > Landfill > Unclassified | place...
ATAAATCTTATAAGGGACATTAAATTGTCCTTTTATCCCTATTTTATCCAGTTCGTTATAAATCAAACACCCCAATCTTTCCATTCCGCAAGGAACAATAATACTTGCTGTTTGCTTAATCCGATAATTTTTGTTGGAGCGGGTAAAACCATCAATCCAGCACTGAACAATATAACAGGCAATATCATTTAGTTCTTTTTCCGGATAGGCATTGATAAATTGAGCCATTTTGATGTTAACTTCAGAAATAAACATTCCATAACGATAGAGATAACGCAAATCTTTTAGATTAGTATTCATTATTATATCGTAGTTTATGTTCGCTTCCTGAATGTAACTCTGATAAAATGTCCGATAGAGTTTTAATTTATGGTTTTCTGTCACGATTTTCTGGTATTCATTTTTCCAATCCGTATAGTTTAAATTTCCTTGCCTCGCTTTATCGTATAAACTAAAAAACAAGCGCAATTTCTCTTCTAATTGCAAGTAATTTCTATTTGCTTGTAGATAGATCATATTAGCGAAATGAAAATACAGAGCGGACAAAAATTTGCCCATATCTTCATTATATAGAGCAACTGCATAATCCGGGTTCCCAAGACAGTTTTCATAGTTTGCTAAAGATGCATAATATTCATTATGCAATGCAGATAGCTGTTCAAAGGGAGTTGTTTCTAACTTAGGATCATTTTCAAGGATAGAACCATACTTCTCACTTAAGAGGCAAAGCTCTTTCACTTCTACAAAGAATTCTTCATAAGGCATATTAGGCATTATATTGGTAGATTTAAGTTTTTGGATCAATGTCTGATATGGGGTTTTACAGGCAAGGATTGTACTTTGGACATCTTGAAAATTTGCTTTCATAATGGTTTCCTGTTATATTATATTTCGGGATAGAAAATATACCCCTGATGGAAATTCATAAATTTTGAAAGGGAAGATTTGTGTCAAGCATTAATCCACAACTTCCGCTATTAAATTTTGGTAAAAAATGCAGAATAGATACTCTATATTTTTTGAAGCACTCGAGAGCGGTGACACAATTCAAATTTGTCACCCCCTCTAATATTCTGGAGCGATATATATCTTGACACGATAATCTATATTAAAATTAAGTTCTGAAATGAAATTTATCTGCTAAGTATACAGATTATGTTAGGTTCTATAAAACCTGAGGAGAGAAAATGAGAAAACCGCTTTTATTGATTATGCTACTACTGATTTTTTCAACTATTTATGCAGAGCCAGTTTGGACAAATGATGTTGCCATAAGAGAAGTGAATTATATTGACTGGCAAAGAAACGCGGTTAAAAATGCCAATAATGAGGTCTTTCTCACTTGGTCTCAATCCGAAGATGGCATTAATAACCTTTATGTGCAAAAAACAGATTTTTCTGGAAGTCCGCAATGGCAAGAGCCATTAGTCATTAAAGCTGGGTGTGTCCAATTCAACCAAGTAAAACAACTTGTTACTTCCGATGGAAATATTATCATAACTTGGCTGGAAGAAGATAATTCAGTTTCTTCTCTATTTGTACAGAAATATACTCCAGCAGGTGATTTATTGTGGGGTCCGCAAGGTATTAATCTATCTTCTCTCCGCGTCATAGATAGTTTTGAATATAGAATAGCGGTTAATAATATAGGCGGTTTTCTGCTTTTACTGAGAAATGACAGCTTATCCCAAATTAATTTGCAGAGTTATGATGCCTCTTGCCTACCCGTTTGGGATAATAGCGATCTAAATATAAATTTGGATCATCCTGAACTTGATGATTTGGTTGCAGATGGTTTAGGTGGAGCAATAATCAAATTCCGCAGATTCAGTAGTGTTAATGGAATTAATTATTTACGCCGCTTTGCCAATGATGGTGCATTAATTTGGGCGACAAGCTATACTTTAAGCAACGGAGAAATAAGATACCCACATCAGTTATTTTTAAATCCCAATGGTATTTTATATGATCTGGGTTTTGCTTATAGAAATGATTCCATCATCAATATCAGAACTTATAATGCTTTAGCAGAGCAGATAAATCAACCTCTGGCAACTTATCAACTTGTTCTTGCTGGAGAGACTAATATTGAGAATTGTAATTTGAAAGCAGTTACTACCAATGGTGGAGATCTGCAAATCGGATTATTGCGTAATACGATAAATAACGATTGCGAGATCTTTACTTACAGGTTCAATCAAAATTTGCAGCCTCGTTATCCGGTCAATGGACTTGTACTTTCCAACGCCCTTTACGCTATTGACAATTTTGATCTGGCTGTAAACAATGATGAAGTGGCTTTTATCTGGGCTGAATATAACGAAGCAACCGGTAGCATTCTGAAAATGGAAAGAACCAATATTCAAGGAAGCCAGTATGGCTATATATATGGTTATAATTTAGACCAGTTGAGCGGTGTTTATGATTCACCTCAGTTATTATATCAAAACAACCAAATGCTAGTTATCAGCAAAAAGACAATAGATGAATATCTGAAATTAAGCACCGATTTTTATACTATAACGACAAAAGAAGGCAAAGACCCTCAGCGGACTGATCTTGTTTCTCTTATTAACGGTAGTGCTACTCTTTTAGCAAATATCCCATTAGCAGATCGATCTATGTTGTTTTATTCTGATTCCAGAGGGGGAGAATATCATTTATACTGTCAGGGTATATCTTTAACTGGACAATTGTTATTTCCTGAAAACGGAAAACTGATCAATCTTGGTCAGTTGGACTATAATTCCTATAAAATCTTTAAAATAAATTCTGAACAAATAGGGTTGCTTCACTATTCCAATGCTCTCTATCTGCAGATTATATCCGAAAACGGAGATTTTTTATTAAATGGGAATGGCATTCTTATTTCATCGGCTCAATTAACTCGTTATAATGCAACCTGTTATGAAGATGATATATATATCAGTTGGGTTGAGCCAAGTTCTATATATTCCAATAGTTGCATATATGGACAAAGAATTCATAACGGCACTAAAATGTGGGGTGAAACAGGTATTATGTTGAAGGACTTGATTAGCTCACCCTATGGTTATGCTTTTACAGGAAGATATCTATTATGGAAAGAGACGGTAGCTGGCAATAATACTATCCTATGTTTGAAATATGATGAAAATGGCTATCCTGATGCAGACTGGAATGCTTCCGGAGAAATAGTTATTAATAATTTGCCCACAAATCAATATTCTATTGTTGCCAGTTATATAACAGGTGAGGATCTCTTGTTGCTGATTGCAGAATATGTTATTCATCCAGTTTTCTTCCAAAAAGTAACTGCCAATCATACTTTGCCTTGGGGAGATGAAGGGATAACTTTTCCTGCAACATTTTTTCAGCTAAATTATAAATATAAAGCAGATAAACTTTATCTTCTCTACACTGCTAGAGATAGTGGCAGTAGTTCATATAATGTCTTCTTCCAGGTAATTGACAGTGGTGGCAATTTTCTGTATCCAGAAATGGGATTGCAAGTTAATACTTTAGCACCTGGTAATGATGTCTCTTGGAGTGATTCTTATGCTAATTATCCTACTCTTTGCGTTTTTGATAATAATTCTTGTTTAACTGTTTGGGGTTCCAGAATGTCGAGAACGGATGGACAAGATCTTTATTACCGCAGAATTAATGCAGATGGTAATTTTGTGGAAAGTGAGGATCAATTACTTTGCAATGCACCGTATGATCAGATATATCCATTAATATCCACTATTGGTAATCAGGCAATAATCGGTTGGCAGGATAGAAGAATGAGTCATTATACTAATTGCTATGGAATTTATGCGCAAAGAATCGATGCTTACGGTTCTTCTCTGCCACCTGAGATTACTCCGGAAGTTGTTCTATTCAAATCTTGCTATCCCAATCCTTTTTCTAAAAGCACTAATATCGTTTGGGAACAAAAGAACCATTCTCGAGTTAGTATAAATATATACAACCTCAAAGGGCAGCTTGTTAAATCTCTAACACCAAGTTCCATGGCTTTAGGGGAGCATAATATAGTTTGGAATTCTGATGATGAAAAAGGAAAGACAGTTGGCAACGGTATCTATTTTATTCGTCTGCAATATGAGGATAAAGTTATAACCCGTAAAGTAATGCACCTGAAGTAATTCCCTATCCGAATTGATAGCCATATAATGAAATAGGCCTCAACATCAGACGAAAATGGCATTTTGCCTTGGATTTGTCTGATTGCTATTGCGATCCTTGATTTTAGGTAGTAACAACCTAATCGTTATTGGATTCCGCAAATATGCATAAATAGCAACAAGTTAGTGTGATTTTGTTCCTCGCCTTGCTGTTCCTTGGAAATTCGAACCCGAGCTTCAGCTAAAAAAAAGAACGAACAGAGTAGAAATTATGTCTTTGCTCTTTCAACCTCGTTGCCATAGCATACAGAAACGTTTTATAGAAAACCATAAAACAAGAAATCTAATTGTTCAACTGCTAAACTATGAATATTGCAGAAAGAATGATAGATAAAGTGATTTGGTAATCCCTTCTGCTTATTTAAAAAACCATATTCTTCCTTAATGAGTTACTGTGGAGTTACAATGGAGCCTCCTGGGTTTTTGCCGAGTAGCACCACGGTATCTCTACCACAGTTCATTAAGCAAGCATTAATTTAGTTTCTACAATAAAGAAGCAATTTCAGCTCAATTGGTAATAATGCCAATTCCCAGTCTATTCGGATAGTCCCTAAGTTGCCAAATTCTCATTCAGCAAATGCTATTTAAGCATATATGTTTCAGATTTTTTTTAGCATTCCATTTTGCAGATGCACATTCAATTAGCACTTACCTTGATATCTATATTTGTGTAAATTCATATTGGCTACTTACTATAATTTCATAACTGAATGGCCAAATGATGAATTTTTTGGTCATGATGTTTCGTTTTGAATCCAAACCGAGCCTCAGCTTTAAAAGGATTGAGAAACGGAAAAAAATGTATGATTGCTCTCAAAACCTGGTTGATGCAGAACTAAAATAGTTCAGATAGGAAATAGAACATAGTGGTAATTATTATCTATGGTCTCGTATAATAATAGGGTAAAAGAACAAAATAAAGGGAAAATAGTATTTTCCCTTATTGCACAAGTGGCTATAATCTTATAGATATTAGTGTGATTAGCTGTTCATTATGAGGTTTTTGATATTTTGGTATAAGCAATATGCAATGCTTTACCTCCAAAAAATCCAGCTGCAGCTTGGACAATATTTACCGGTAAATCTGCAACTGCAACAGCAAGACCAAGATTGGGGAAAAGCCAGCAACCGAAAAAATAACCCGCAACCATAATGACAACTGCGATGGCAGGATATAAATTCCGTTGCCATCTTATGCCTGGTTTTGCAAGTCCTGCTACTAAACCTTCTAAACCTTTAATAACAAGAGTTATGGGAGCAAAAACAGGAAAACCGATAAGATCTGCAAGAGCAGAACCAATTCCACCTGCGATTAATCCTGCTTTCCAGCCGCCAAAAAGTCCGCTGAAAATAATAACAACATCCCCTAAATTAAAATATCCTCCACCCGGGACAGGAATACGCACAAGCAGCGTAGCAACCATTACCATAACGGTAAGGCCGACAATGAGATACCATTTCATTTTGACTCCTTTATTTTATCTTCAAGTTCAATCTTATTCACTGGAATTGAATTCGGAACTGTATAACAATGCCAGATTCGTTCATCAATCATTTCTCCTTTCAGAGTTGCCTCATTGATCACATAAGTGATGAGTGCCAAAAGAACAATAAGATGTTTTTGAAATTTGCTTTTTAAAGTAGCATTCTTTTGCTGCTCCCCTGGAATTGAATCCACAAAAAGACACAGCTCGGAATAAGATGAAAAAGCAATTCTATAAAGCAGCTTACCTAAGATAATATACTTCAGTTTATCTATACCGATAGGAAAATCTAAAAAAGAATCTATCCGCAGCCAGTTAATTAAAACCTGCATAAACAATAGACTGCTAAGCAAAAGAGTAGTCCTGGTCAATCCATAATGAATCCAGTGAGCTCTGCTTTTCCCAATTTGAAAAACGGCAAAAATAAGATATACGCCAAAAAGGAGCAAAATAAAAGGTAGGAGATGATAGATCTTCTTTATAAGCCCCTTAGCAGAAAAAGTCCAGGCACTAAACAATATAACTATTAATAACATAGCCAATTGAATGGTTAAACTCTCCAAGTAAACAATGCAAAATAACACGAAGAACAAAACCAGCGCTAAGGCAACCAGGATTAATCTATATAGTGGCTTCATAAATTATACTCTGTTTTGGATTTATAACTTTAAAATTGACGATGTTAACATCTTCAGAGAGAGAAAATGAAGAATGCGCACAGTAAATAAGACAAAAAGGAAAGTCATTTTCCTTTAGATATCGGTGGATTTCTTGTATATAACGGTTTTCATCTACAATGCAATAAACCGGTCTGGGATCTTGGGAAAAGGTTTCAAAGAGATTATTCAATAAATATTGAACACAGTCCAACTCACTTCTTAAGTCCAATTCAGGTTTGTAAAAAGCGGAATGGGATTTAATTGCATATCCTTGCAAATGAAAAAGCTGCTGTAAATAGATACGGTAAATTAGATCTTTTTTACTCTCCAATACAGGTAGGAGACAGTGTATTAAAAAAGAGCTTTTGCCACTGCCGTTTTCACCTTGCAAATGGTATATCTTTCCTGGTTCGAAGGTCAATTTTTTTTCAATCAGCAAGCTAAAATCCTGCCAACAGAAAATAGGTCCCTGAGGAATCTCAATCATTATTTTCTTCCAGAATTATATCTTTACCACAGCTGTTAATCAGGTTTTTAATGGCTTCTCGACGTTTGGTATCCAGGGATTGCATTAAATTCTTAAAGTGAATTTTTGGGGCAGGTGAATAAAGAACTAAAAGCACCATCAGAATTACTTTCTGTCCTCCTGAAAGTTCATTCACTTTATAGAATCTGTTTATGGCTTTCCCCGTTAGTTCTTCAAACTGATTAATCAGTTGATTAGCAGTAGAATCATCTATATTGTATATTAGCAATTCATCTCGTAATTCATCACAAGAAATAAGTGGAACATCTGCATCTGCTATTAAATAGTCCTTATGAATCATCAAAACTCCAAAATGCAACTGGCGGAGAGTCAGGGATTCGAACCCTGGGTACCTTTAATAGGCACAACGGTTTTCGAGACCGTCCCGTTCAACCACTCCGGCAACTCTCCGTTTATTTTTATATTCTTTTTTTGCGAAAAAAATCTGTAAGCAAGCTGGAACATTCGCTTTCCAAAATACCGCTTACAACTATAGGGTGATGGTTGAAGTTTTTATCCTTCAAAACATTATATATTGAACCAACCACTCCCGCTTTAGGGTCCTTTGCACCATAGACAACAGTGCCAATTTTACTTAAAATAATCATACCGGCACACATCAAACAGGGTTCTAAAGTTACATATAATGTATAATCATATAAGAACCCGGGTTCTGAAACCAGAATTTTGTCAATAAGGAGTTTTTCACAATGCGCTAAAGGATTGGCTAACTGTCTACTCCGATTATGTTCACGCAGAATAATGTTTCCGTTTTTAACAAGTACTGCACCAACAGGAATTTCATCTTCATTCGCAGCTACTTTTGCTTCTGCGATTGCTTCTTTCATAAAAGTATAATGGCTTCTATCGGAAAAGCAAATCATGGTTTGGTATAAATAACTACTCTTGCTTTTTTAACTTGCTTATCCAGCCAATCCTCAAACCAGCCATCAGGCAAATTTTGGGCATAAATTGTTTTGATGCGTTCCGGGTTTGGTTTGGTTTTTCCTGGTCGGTAAGAAATTACTTTAGGCACTATGATAATATCTTTTTGAGTTATTTGAGGAAGAGGAGCTTTTTCCAGATATGCTTTAATTGCCTGATAATATATATTAGTAATTGGTTTGCCCTCCCAAAGGGAATCTATATTAATATTATCCAATTTTACCATTTCGTAGGTTGCAGGAAAACTGTTATCGGCAATCCATTGTTGAACAAGCTTTCTATTTTGGGCTATTCTATGTTCCTTGCAAAGTTCTTCTATAATTTCTTCACGCACTTCATCCAAACTTCTATAATCCTGAGTTTGTTTTTCCACAACTTCAAATATATACCATCCAGATTGTTCTGCAGAATATAGAGGTCCCAAAATATCTCGTGCTTGGGCATATTTTAAAGATTTTATTAGCTTACCCTTAAGATCATTTGCAGGAACAATTAACGAATCAGGGCTCATAGCAGGTGTTACAATATATTCTATATCAAATTCATTGGCTGCTTGTTCCAGTCCTATATCCAAAGCAAGTTTCACAATTTGCTTGGCTTGTGTTTCGGGAGCTAGTAAAGTAACTGATCTTGGTAATGATTGCACATAAATTGTATTAAAAAGCGTTAGATTTTTTGTGCTTTGTATTTTTTGATAGATCATATAACCCTTTTCATAGGGGACAGGCTCACTGCATTTTCCATTTTCCAAGCCATCCAGAGCATTAAAGACAGTTAAAGGTAATTCTTCTGTTTTTTGATAACCGTTATCAATAAAACTAACAACCACATTTTTGCTATCTACAGAATTTAATACATCCTTAGCTTCTTTTCCACTGGAAAGCTCGTTGCGGATATTTTCTGCTACATTTTTTGCTTCGGAAAGGTCTATGCTATCGGGAATAACAGGAATCGAACAATAACCTAATCGGTAAAATTGCCATAAACTATATTTCTCCAAATTAGCTTGATAATAGGCACTAATTTCTGCATCACTAATAGAAATATCCATTTTGGAAGGATCAAAAATATATAATTCTAAATCAGCATTACTGGCTATGATTTCTGAAACCTGTTTACGGATTTTGGGAGTTAGCATTTCCTTTTCTATTAAAACACTTTGCAGCTTCATATTGGGAATTAGATATTCCTGATAATGCTTTCGGAGGGGCATTAAATTTTCTGGTTTATCCGTCATTAAAGACTGCATATATAGTTTTTTGTCGAACTTACCATTAACTCTGAATCTGGGGGAGTTAATTATATGCTCCGGAATGGAGTTGGAAAGCGTATCCAGCACTTCTGTAATGCTCGCAGAAATGTTATACTTTTTATAATAATCCTTCAAAATAATGGCGCGGGTAATGTTCTGCCAGGTTTCATTATGTATTTTTTGCTTTTCCTCTTTGGTAGGAGTGCGTCCAGTTTGATATCCAAAAATGGAATAGTGACCGCGATATGAACTATAAAAATCTTCTAAAGAAATTTCAGTGCCGTTTACGCTTCCAGCAATATTAGTACTATTTTGAGCACAAGAAATCAGGAATATTGTTCCCAAAAAAGTGATAATTGTTAAAATAAGAATTCTGTTCATTTTTCCCCTAATAGTTTATTCTGGATTTTTTGTAAGTACTGCCAGGCTTCAACAGGTGAAAGATCATTCAGATCAATTTCCTTTATATCGTTTAAAACAGGGTCATTTTCACTAGCTTTATCAACTAAAATTTCAAATATATCAATTTGAGGTACATCCCTAACTAATTTTTTACGAATAGTAGCTGTTAAGCCCTGAGGACTTATTTCGTGTTCTTCCAGGTTTTTCAATATTTCTTTTGCACGCTTAATAACTCTATCGGGAATTCCCGCTAAACGAGCAACTTGAATTCCATAGCTTTGATCTGCGCCTCCTCTTTCAATTTTGCGCAGAAAAATCATTTCGTCATTCCATTGCTTTACTGCCACATTGTAGTTTTTAATATCCGGATAGAGGTTTTCCAGTTCCGTAAGCTCATGATAGTGAGTGGCAAAAAGAGTTAGTGAATGTTTGTATTTTTGTATATGTTCAATGATTGCCCAAGCCAAAGAAAGCCCGTCAAAAGTTGAAGTACCCCTACCTATTTCGTCTAATAAAATCAGAGATTTTGGGGTAGCAGAATTAAGAATATTGGCGGTTTCTATCATTTCTACCAAAAAAGTACTCTGTCCCTGAGCTAAATTATCGGAAGCTCCAACTCTGGTAAAAACACGGTCAAAAATAGGAAGTGTCATTTCGGTCGCAGGAACAAAACTTCCCATTTGGGCTAAAATAACTAAAAGGCCGACTTGCCTTAAATATGTAGATTTTCCTGCCATATTGGGTCCAGTAATTATGGCTATGCTGGTTTCAGGATAATTTAGGTCTGTATCATTGGGAATAAATTTATCACTTTCCATCAGCTTTTCAATAACTGGATGCCTGCCTTCAACTATATGTAATTCTCTACTTTCGGTAAAAACTGGTCGCGCATATTGATTCTGCCAAGCTAAATATGCTAATGAAGAAAGAACATCCAGTTCAGCAATAACTTCACCTAACTGTTGAAATCGGGGCAAAGATTCTGCTAAATTTTGGCGAAGCTCTTTAAACAGTTCATATTCCAAGTTCTTTATTTTTTCTTCGGAGGAAAGCACTTTTGCCTCAAATTCCTTAAGACGCGGAGAAATAAAACGTTCACTATTAGTTAAGGTCTGTTTGGGAATATAATAATCTGGAACTTTATTCTTATTGGCAGAACTTACTTCAATATAATAACCGAAAACACGGTTGTAACCAACTTTTAAATTATTGATACCGGTTTTACGACGTTCATCTTCTTCCAAACGAGCTATCCAACTTTTGCCATCATAAATCAGATCCATAAGTTCATCTAATTCAGGATTATAACCTTTGGCAAAAATACCTCCTTCGGTTATTGGAATAGGTGGATTATCGTTAATAGATTTTTCAAGGAGAGCGATAATATCCTCAAAACTACCCATATTTTGTGTCCAAACAGTAAATTGGGGATGCATAAAAGAGCTTAGTTTGTTTTGCAAAATCTTGGCTGAATATAGATATGACTTCAAGGAAATTAGCTCTCTTGGATTTATTCTTAAAGAACCTAATCGGGTAACCAATCGGGTGATATCTCCAATCTCCTTCAAAATTGAACGCAATTCTTTTAAGTGACTGCTTTTTTCTATACAGGATTGAATTATATCTTGGCGGAAAGTAATTTCTTCTATGCTTAATAAAGGATGCAGGAGCCAATGTTGTAAAAGCCGCGACCCCATAGGAGTAATAGTTTGGTCTAATACAGAAATTAAACTCCCATATTTTGTCCCATAACGGATAGAACGAACTAATTCCAGATTCCTACGACTGATTTCATCCAATTGCATATATTGCGAAAGAGAATAGTACCGTAAAGAAGTGATATGATTAAGCGGAGAAGAATATAAAGATTGAACATAAGCTAAGGCAGCACCAGCTGCTGTAGCTCCCAATGTTTTATTATGTGCTCCATAAGGTTCTAAAGTGTTTACTCCGAAATGTTTTTTCAAAGTTGTAATTGCTTCCTGGGGTTGAAACTGCCAGCTATCAAACACTGTTATAGTCGGTAATTTATCCATTGGTAATTTTTTAATTAGTTCTTCTTTTCCTGTGCTATCTACTATCAATTCTGCAGCATTAAATCTTTGTAATTCACTAACTAATTCTTCGCTATCCAATTCTGTAAAAAGAAAATCGCCTGTAGAAATATCTAAATGTGCTAATCCTATTTTACGCTTAAAATCAGTAAAATATAAGGAAGCCAAAAAAACATTGGCATTACCTTCCAAGAGAGATTGATCTAAAACCGCACCAGGAGTAATTATTTCAGTAACTTCGCGTTTTACCAGTCCAATTGCTTTTTTAGGGTCTTCGGTTTGTTCACAAATAACAACTTTTAAACCTGCTTTAATTAGTTTATCTAAATAGGTTTCCAAAGAATGATAGGGAAAACCGGCTAAGGGAACAGGATTATCATCGTTTTTATTACGCGTAGTAAGAGTGATATTCAAAATTTTGGAAGCGGTGGAAGCATCCTCAAAAAAAGTTTCGTAAAAATCACCCATCCGAAAAAGAACCAGTTTATCTGGATGCTTTTCTTTAACAGCAAAATACTGTTTTAGCATCGGAGTTAGCTTGTTTTCTTCTACTTTGTCCACTGTTCTAATATGCTACAAGAAAAGTAGTTATATTGTTTGTAGCCAGAAGGTTCTTGGCCTCTTCTGCTGTTATTCTATCTGGAAAAGAACCGCAAATAACTACCCAGCTTTTTTTCCCTCCGCTAATATCTTCATAATAAGTGGCAGGGATATTTAGCAGACGGATATTTACTACTAAACGGTTAGCATTGCTTTCTATGGAAAATCTTCCTGCCTGTAGCCAGAAACCTTCTTTGGGTTTGCTTTTAAGCTTAATTGAAAGATCCTGTTTGCTTACTGGTTGAGTTGCCACTATTGGAGCTGCAGGTTTTGGTTCAATTTTCTGAACTGTTTTTAAGCTATCTGCTACTGTTTCTTCCGCGATCGCAATCTGCAATTTAGGATAGGGATAGAGAAAACTGAGATCTATATTGCGATTTCTACTTTTTAACTCTAATAGACGATCCTCAATTTGATAGGCAATTTGAGAATATCTATTTAATTCGTAACCTCTTCGGTAAGCATTAACGGCATCAGATAATTTATCGGAAAGCTCGTAAGCATAACCAAGACGGTAATAGAAATACTGTTCATCCATCTCAGGAAGCTTAGCATTTTGCAATTTGATAAGTGTAGTAAGGGCACTATATGCTTTCTTTTGAGCACGGTAGCATTCTGCAATTAAATAATAGGCAGATTCACAAAATTCTCCAGTCGGGTCTAAACGTAGATAATTTTCACAATTGTTTATAGCGGTTGCGAAATCATCCTGCCACCAAGAACATAAACCAAGCCAGTAGAAACGTTCAATTAAATCTGTGGAATTTATCCGTCTTAAATACACAGTGGCTTCCTCAATTTTCCTTTCCAGAATATATATTTTACCTAATTCCAGAAGGGATTTTTGAGCATAAGGACTTTTGGGAAATCTTTCGATTAGCCATTGATGAGCAGATATGGTATCCTCGGTTTTAGTTTTTAGCATTGCATTATAATATCCCAGGCAAGCACGTTCTTCATCATTAACAGGTTTCAGATTACTTATAGCTTCAGATAGCTCATCCAGCTTTCCATTGCTATACAAATTATTCAGTTCCTGAAATTCCTTTCTAACAGCGGAGTAAACAACTGTGCATAAACTAATCAAGATAAAGGAAAAAAGGATTCGCTTAATAACTGAATAGCGAGTTGGAATCATTAATTGCTCATTGAATTTAGAAGTTCTTCGTTGGTATCGGTTGCCTGCATCTTCTTGCGTAAGGTTTCAATCCCTTGAATGGGAGAGATCGTTTTCAGATATTTACGCAACACATACATTCGGTTTAGTTCATTTTGAGATAGAAGTAATTCTTCGCGTCGGGTTCCGCTTTTTACTAAATCTATTGCAGGATACAATCTCATATCACTGATGGAGCGGTCTAAAACAAGTTCCATATTTCCAGTTCCCTTAAATTCTTCAAAAATTACCTGGTCCATTTTGCTGCCTGTATCAATCAAAGCAGTAGCAATTATAGTTAAACTACCCGCCTCTTCAGTGTTACGAGCAGAGCCAAAGAATTTTTTGGGTTTAATTAAGCCATTGGCATCAATACCACCGCTTAAAACTTTTCCGCTGGAAGGAGTTATATTATTATAAGCTCTTGCCAATCGCGTTATACTATCCAAAACGATTACTACATCCTGATTGAGCTCCACCATCCGTTTGGCTTTTTCTAAAACCATTTCGCTTACGGCAGAATGATTTTTTGGTGATTCATCAAAAGTAGAACTGATAACTTCTCTGTTACCAGGTTTTAGGATTTTTTTCATTTCAGTTACTTCTTCGGGGCGCTCATCTACAAGTAAAACAATAAGATAAACTTCAGGATGATTGCTCAAAATAGCATTTGCTGTATCTTGTAACAAAGTTGTTTTTCCAGTTCTGGGAGCTGCAACAATTAACCCACGCTGCCCTTTTCCAATTGGAGTGAATAAATTAATTATGCGAGTGCTAAAGTTATTTGGATCAAATTCTAAGTTTAAGCGTTCAGTAGGATAATATGGGGTCAATTCATCAAAGGACCGTAAATTCAACATCGAATTTGGTTCCAGATAATTAACCGCTTCCACCCTAAGCAGGGCATAATATTTTTCTCCTTCTTTAGGACTGCGAACAGGTCCACTAATCATGTTACCTGTTTTAAGCCCAAATCGTCTTATCTGAGTTAATGATACATAAACATCATCGCGACCAGCATTATAATTGTTGTCAGGAAAGCGAAGAAATCCAAATCCATCTTCCATAATTTCCAGACACCCAGTAACGAAGGCAAGACCTTCTTGAGCTGCCTGAAATTCAAGTAGTTTAAAGATTAGTTCGGTTCCTTTATATTGTGTATAGCCAGGCAAACCGATTTTTTTTGCCAAGCGGGATAGTTGAAGTTGACTCAAGCTAAATAGATCCTCTTCAAACAGCATTAGTTATCTCCTTTATCAGCCATTAATTATAGCTTATTTTTTTTTTATAACCGGTAATTGCTAATCGACAGGCACCGGCATATCCAATATCTTTAATCCGTTCCATCAATTCTTTTCCTTCTGCAATTATTGCCTCTGTGTTTTCCATTGTCTGCAAGCGTTTTATAATATCTTGACAATTGCGTATCAATGCAGGACAATTTTTACTGGGATCATCCACAGGTACATAGAAATCTGCGATCTCCACTTTTTTCAGGGGTAGTTTTTTTACTATATCTTGCAGTTCTTGGCGGGTAAAAGTTTTTTGATGGTATGTTCCCAAAAGGCGATCAACAGAAGCAACCCAATGATGCATCATAATATGAGTTTCCTGAGCAGGTGTTTGGTCTCCATCAGAATACATTTCTGTGATCAGCATCAAGCCCTCTGGTTTTAAAACTCTTAGCATTTCGTTTAAAACCGCTTCTCGGTTTTTTATATGGTGAAGGGCATCAGAAATACAAACAGTATCAAAATAACCATCTTCGAATTGCATATCTTCCAGGTTCATTCGGTATATTTCTATATTATTCTCAGGGAATATTTTTTGTGCGTAATCCACACAACGTTGCGAGGTATCTACTCCAATTATTTGTGTAAAAGATTTTAGGTGTTGTTTCAAGGTATTGATAAAATCTCCCTTTCCGGTTGCGGCATCTAAAATATTACCACCATCCACCTTAGACAGTATTTTGATGATTTCATTCATAAAAGAACTCCTCGCTTGTTATTTATTTGGGATTAGTGTTCTTTGGTATAATCTTCTCAGATTGAGCAGTTCAGATAACTGCAAATTATCTCATATTTTCAATTTCTATTATTTTAAAAAGCCAGTTTTCCGTCAAGTATTATCTTTAACAGGAATGTTCAGATTGGGTAGATGCTGAATTAGATTTCTATAATGTTTACGAATAGTAGGCATAAATCTGGGCTCTTTATAGTTTGCTAAAGTTTCCATTGCTTGATGGCGTCCAAAATTATAAAATTCTCGTGCTTTATGAAAAGCGAAAGGACGACCATTAGGCATACCTGCTTCAATTACGATATCTGGACTGAACATTGCTATATCTCGAATTGCCAGATATGCTTGATTTTGCAAAACAGCATTGAAAATTACTTCAGTTCTGCTTAAACGCTTGGTTTTAGTTTCTTCTTCACTTTCCAGATTTATGAAACTGGCACTTCTGGATGCTTCAGGTAAAACATTAACAGCGATTACTTTATCTTCAGAAAGCAAAGAGGAAAAAGCCATAGGTAAGGGATGTTCAATTCCTCCATCAACAAAAATGTATTGATTTAGTTTATAAGGAGCAAATAATACAGGTAACGAAGAAGAAGCTCTCATTGCATCTGCATAAAGTCCTTTATTGAAAAGAACTGTGCTCTTACTTGTTAAATCATAAGCACAAGCAATAAAGGGGATTTCACTTTCTTCTATGCTTTTACCCTCAGTCCAGGTTAGAAATAAATTTAATAAACTCCGGCCATCAAAAATACCTTTGATGGTTTTATCTAACTTGAAGGGAGAAAATAATTTGGCATTATTAAAACTGCCTGCAAGTTCATATATCTTAGCGGAACTTAGTCCGGAAGAATATAATCCACCAATTATACTTCCCATACTGCTTCCGATAATTCCGGTTATTTCAAATTCCTCTTCTAAAATACTTAAAACCCCGATGTGAGCTAAGCCCAGTGCAGAACCACCCCCTAAAATGAGAGTTGCTTTTTCTTTCATAGTATATTCCCTTATTTTTATAACCACTTCAAATAAGATTGCTGAAAGGTCAAGTTTTATTTGTATAGTAGTAAATTGTGTAGGTAAATAATCGCTAGCATCTTCGAACTTTGCTTGCTAAAAAGAATTACAGTCTAATAGAATAAACATAAATGATGGTAAAAAATCTCTTACAGATCATAAGATATGAAATGAATAGAGTTAGTTATGTTTCTGAATTCATAAAAACAGCTAAGCCAGACTATATCCAATGGGAATTATGCTTATTTATCCATCAATAGCACATTCCTCTGTTGTAACAATAAAAACCTCGACAAAAATTCATATCTTCAAAAATAGGTTTTAAGGAATTTTGTAGCCAAGATAAGATATTTGTCACCCTCTATATATATGGAGAAGGAAATTGAATTTAATTCTTCTTCGTAGAATTCTGATGCTGTAATAGGCTATAAGTAAAATAATTATCGTCGCTATTAGTCCTTTGTGTCTGTAAGTTTTTAAGAAAAAGCATCGTTAATTAAAGTACAAATGAATGCTAACTTAAATTGGGAGTATATTTATGATCAAAGTAGACAACCTGAGCAAAGTCTTTATAAAAAAAGACGGAACGAATTTTTACGCCGTAAATAAGATAAATTTTGAAGCAGGAGATGGAGAAATAGTTTGTCTTTTAGGTGTAAATGGAGCTGGAAAAACAACCACAATGAGGGTTCTTTCCACTATTTTTCAGCCCTCAGAAGGCTCTGCAGAAATTCAGGGATGGGATATTAGAAAGCATCCAGATAAGGTGAGAGAGAATATTGGTTTTCTATCTGGAGATACAGGACTATATAATCGTTTAAGTTGCAGAGAGTTCATCACTTATTTTGGACATCTTTACAGCATTGAAGATCAACTTATAGAGCAACGAATAAAAGTGATGGCTGATCTACTTGATATGAATGAATTTCTGGACAAAAAGATAGAGTTTCTATCTTCAGGTATGAAGCAGAAGGTTTCAATAGTGCGTTCCATTATTCACGATCCGCCTGTAATGATTTTTGATGAACCGACTGCCGGTTTAGATATTTTAACTGCCAGAAATATTGTTTCGTTTATTCGGGATTGTAAGCAACGAGGGAAATGTGTTTTATTTTCCACTCACATTATGCGAGAGGCAGAACGTTTAGCAGATAGAATTGTTATGATTCATAAAGGGAAAATCTTAGCGGATGGCACTTTGGAAGAACTGCGTAACATTTCTTCTCAGATAGATTTGGATGATATCTTCGTGTATTACATTAATCAACATACAGACGAACAGGAGCTGAGAGCCAATGAATTTTAAACATACTTTAGTAATCTTCCGAAAAGAGTTAATGGAAGTTTTGCGGGATAAAAGGACTATTTTTACTACTTTCATTCTTCCCATTATATTATATCCACTTATAATTGTTGGTTTTAATTCAGTTATGATGCGTCAGACTAAAGTGTTAGAAGAAAGGGGAGCTACCATTGCTGTCCAGGATAGTGTAGATAATGAAATTTCGCATCGCTTGATTCAGGGTTTAGTCCGCATCAAGAATTACACTTTTCTCCCTTATAACGAAAGCACAAAACAGCATTATGCAGAAAAAGATATTCAATGTATAGTTACTATTCGAGATTCTTTAGGCAGCGAGGGAACCCAGTTTTTTAAAATATATATAACATACGATAAATCTAAAGATCAAAGTAGAATAGTATATGAAAAGCTTTCTAAACAGCTTTCCAAAGTAGAAAAAGAGCTGCAACAGGAGCGTTTACAGATTTCTGGATTAAGCCCGGATTTTTTGAATTTAGTAGATATTAGAGAACGAGATACTTCCAGCGCTCAGAAGAAAATGGGGATGTTTTTGGGGATGTTTTTACCCTATATAGTTATTATGATGTTATTTGCAGGTGCTTCAATTGTCGCAGCGGATTTGGTTGCTGGCGAAAAAGAAAGGAAAACCTTGGAGACTTTACTTGTTTCTTCTGTTGGAAGGACAGAGATTGTTATGGGTAAATATCTCACTATCATAACTTTGGCTATGCTTAATATGATTGTAAATCTTTTCAGCATCAGTTTTTCCTTACAGTTTATGCTGGCAAATCAGAGTAAAGAAATGTCAGGTGTAACTTTGCCCATTAATGCAATGTTGATTTTACTTATTGCAATGATTCCTTTAGCAACTCTATTTGCTGCTTTGCTTGTTTCCATTTCTACTTTCAGCCGTAATATCAAAGAAGCAAGAAGTTACGAACAACCATTATTAATGATAGCAATGCTGATGGGGATGGTCAGTTTTATTCCTACTATAGAAATTTCCAATCTGCTGGCTATAGTTCCTGTTGTTAATATAGCTTTACTATTCAAAGCGGTTTTGATTAATGAATATACTCTGTCGCATATCTTAATTACCATAATAAGCACTTTAGTTTTAGATCTAATTGCCATTCTGATCACTGTAAAGCTGTTTAAAACAGAATCAGTTCTTTTCCGTACTGAAGAAGAAAGTGGAGGTATAAAAGTTCTGAAAAAGAAACCCAAATATGCCTTAACTCCTTACAACGGCATAGTTTATTTTACAATAGCTTTAATTTTATTATACTATTTAGGTGGATATTGGCAAACTAAAGACCTGTATAATGGATTAATCCAAACTGAGCTCATTATTATTGCTCTTCCCGTTTTTATAGTTTTGAAGCTATTAAAGCTGAAACCGAAAGAAATCTTAAGATTTAAAACTCCCAAACCAGCTGGTCTTATCCTTGTTCCTTTTATAGCTATATCTGCTTCGATAATTGTATCTATCATGTCACAGCTAATAAATACGATTTTTCCTTATCCGGAAAAATACACAGAGGCACTTACTCAGCTTTTTAATATGAATGAAGCTCCCTGGAAAGTCTTTTTGGCAATAGCTTTGTTGCCTGGAATTTGTGAAGAACTTTTATTCCGAGGATTTTTAATTCGTTTTTTTGAAAAATACGGTTTACAATGGGCAGTAATTATCAGTGCAATTCTATTTGCTGCTTTCCATCTTGATCCTTTTCGTTTTGTTCCGGTTTTACTTTTGGGTTTTTTATTAGGATATTTGGCTTTGCGTTCGGGTTCAGTTTATACCAGTATGTTATCGCATATAATAAATAATGGATTAGCTTTTATACTGGTTACATATAGCAATTCTAGTTGGGTTAAATTCTTAGTATCGGAGGGGGATAATATACACTATTGGTTATTTATACCGGCTTTAGTTGTTTTTGTTATCTCTCTTTATGCTTTTCATAAAGTTACTGCCCAAGGAGAAGAAGTATGTGTGGAATAGTTGGTTATATTGGCTATCGTAATGCTTTACCTATTGTTGTAGAAGCAATTAAGCGGTTAGAATACAGAGGTTATGATAGTTCTGGTTGTGCTCTTATTCATAAAGATGAATTGCAAGTATATAAAAGGCAAGGGAAAATTATCGAATTGGAACGCTGTTTGCCAGAACCAAATAAATGTAGTGGAAATATTGCTATAGCACATACTCGTTGGGCAACCCATGGAGAACCAAATGAAGTTAATGCTCATCCTCATTTGGATTGTAAAGGGGAAATTGCCATTGTCCATAATGGCATAATAGAGAACTATAAAATATTAAAAGATAGATTATTGGAACTGGGGCATACTTTTATAAGCGAAACAGATACAGAAGTTATTGTTCATCTAATAGAACAGTATTTAGTTAGCGAACCAACTCTTGAAGATGCTGTTTGTGAGGCAATGAAAAGAGTAGAAGGCACTTATGGATTGGTTGTCATATCTATAAAAGAACCGGATAAATTAATTGCAGTGCGTAAAGGTAGTCCGCTCATTATTGGGATTGGCGAAAATGAACATTTTATTACCAGCGATGTGAATGCTATCATAATTCATACAAAACGAGTTATCTATTTACAAGATGGTGAATTATGTATTGTAAAAAAAGATAATTTTGAGATTACTACTTTGGATAAACGCAGCGTAAAACCAGAAATTTCAGTAGTGGATTGGGATATTTCTGCTATAGAAAAAGGCGAATACAAACACTTTATGTTGAAAGAGATTTTCGAACAACCCATCACTATAGAAAATGCTTTTCGAGGTAGGATAAATCAACAACTTGGAACTGCACGCTTAGGGGGATTGCATATTCCTAGCTTTGAATTGAAAAAAGTTAAACAAGTTCATTTAGTTGCCTGTGGAACTTCTTTTTATGCAGGATTAATCGGTAAATACATAATTGAAGATCTTGCCCGTATTCCTGTTTTTGCAGAATATGCTTCTGAATATCGTTATCGGAATCCAATTATTCCAGAAGATACTTTAGTATTTGTAATTAGCCAATCAGGGGAAACTGCAGATACTTTAGCAGCATTAAGAGAAGCTAAAGCTAAAGGAGCCAGAGTTTTAGGCATAACAAATGTTGTTGGTAGTACCATTGCCAGAGAAAGCGATGGGGGCACTTATATCCATGCCGGAAGTGAAATTGGAGTAGCCAGTACCAAGGCATTTACTTCTCAAGTTACTATTATGACCTTGCTAGCAATCCTTTTAGGAAGATTGAATCATCTATCTCCAATCCAAGGGATGGAATATATTAAGGAGTTGGAAAATATCCCAGCCAAGGTAGAAAAAATCCTTGCTCAAAACGAATATATCAGAAATATTGCAGCTACTATTAAGGATTGTACTAATGCACTTTATTTGGGTAGAGGAATAAATTATCCCGTTGCTTTGGAAGGAGCTTTAAAATTAAAAGAAATCTCCTATATCCATTCTGAAGGATATCCAGCTGCTGAAATGAAACATGGTCCTATAGCTTTAATAGATGAAAATATGCCTGTGATCGCAATTGCTACAAAAGATCCGCTCTATGATAAAATATACTCTAATTTACAAGAAGTTCGAGCCCGCAAAGGACGCTTGATAACTATCGCTACCGAAGGAGATACAGAGCTTGCTAAAATATCGGAAAATGTTATCTATATACCCGATACTTTAACTAATCTACAACCACTTTTAACCGTTATTCCTCTGCAATTGCTTGCCTACAATGTAGCAGACCTGAAAAATTTGGATGTGGATCAACCGAGAAATCTGGCAAAAAGTGTTACGGTAGAATAAAATCTGAAGATATATTACCGGACAGAAATATCCTATATCCCTGGTATGATATTATCTCTACTTTTCAGTATTTTCGATGCTAGATACAGAATCAATTTATTTAGGACGCCTCAAGTCCACCTTTTTTAGGACACTTCAACAACCCATACTCCTCTCCTCCTCCTCTCCTCTTCAACCCATAGTTAAGGATGAGTGAAGATTGGGTGGATGAGGAGTTACTTCTGGTTAACTTGCAAGAGAAAGTAAGGTTTAGCTTAAGATAATCTTTATATGTTAAGAATGTTGCCCAATAAAACATCATTAGCTTGGAGTTAAATTATAAAATCCAGGTCACTTTTTCTTAACAAGAATTTACAATACGCTGTACCAATTGCCATAAATGCTATATTTTACTTCATAAACCTCAACTTGAAAATTGTGAAATCAGTTAATGATGATTATAGTTTTGGAAGTAAGGATACATTAAAACAAGCATCCGCCCAATTGAAATTAAAAAGGAGCGGTGGTTATAGTATTTCTTTATTAATGGCATTCACAACACAAAAAACCCGGTTCTCTAAAAAACCGGGTTTATAGTTTGTAAAAGTTAGTTTTCTTATTCTTTTTCTTCAGGTTCTTCTTCGGTTGCAGTTTCTTCAGTTTCTTCCATTTTGGGCATAATAGTAATATCCACAGAGCACTTGGCAATTTCGGGATAGAAATCATCGATATATTCACGGATAGTATTATCGATGTCGGTATGTTTATCTAAAATTTCCTGGCTGAAGAAAGCTCTGATTCTTACCGAATTGAGAGTGTTGTTAACATTAACTTCTGGCATTTCGCCATAGACATTATTCAAAAATTCAGGCAGGGATTTGGCAAGTTTGGCAGTGCCGCTAATTTTTTTGTATGCCTTGAAACCAAAATGAGCAGCAGCTACGGTTCCACCTAATAAAAGGAGCTTTTTAAAAATCTTTTTCATTATTGACACCTCTTCTTCTTATTTTATCTGTAAATGGATTTGATTCTTCCCCAAGAACGGTTCTGGATGAAAGTCGGCTGCAGTATATTATAGTCCGCAGGGGTAATAGGACCAAGGGCAAACTGGCTGAATCCATAAACAACAATTCCTGTTAAAGAAGCATATTGAGCATTGGTTGACATTTTGCTGTTTCGCTGAGAATTAAATAAATTGCAAAGAACAAAACAGGTTCCGCTGCCATCGGTAACCATTAAGCTGTTTTTGGAGCTTTTATTTGCCATAGTAGATACATTTAAAAAACGAATATATACACTCTCGTATGCTTCTGCCTCCTCGGGATGAGCTAATTGACCAGTAGTTAGAAGAACGGGCTGAGGAAGAGGATTATTAGTACTGAGCACTCTGTTTTGAGAGATATTCTGGAGACAGGTCATCCCGTAATATTCAGAAACAGTGCCAGTAGTTTTAACATAATCACCCCGTTGAACTTTAGCATTTCTATCCAGAATTAATATCCCTCTCCAGGGACCATTTAGTTTTTCACTAATAAAAAAACCGCCTTCTCGATAATCAGTAGCAGTAACAATTCCTTCTAAAGTAACATCTTTACCCATATATGGAGATGGAAAAGTTCCATCGCTTCCTCTTGAAGAAGTGAACTGAACTTCATATATAGAAATGGCTTCTACCTGACAAACAGCGCAAGCCAGAATACTGATTAGGATTAATATTCTCTTCATCTATACCTCTATAATTACATAATAAAGCATTCCACTATCCTGTCAAGTAAAATCGTAGGCTTAACAATGGGGAAAAGGTAAAAAAGTTAATGCAACGTGACAACGAAAACTGCAAATTGTGCAGGCAAATCTGCAAACTGTCGCATCCTTATGCATCGTAGTACATCCTTAACAAGACTCTTTTGAGTAGTTTTGGCAAGATTTCTGCAAAAAGGGTCACCGAAAACTGCAAATTATGACAAGGTTTCTGCAAGCGCAAACTACTTTATAACAATCGTGGAGAATCCATTCTAGTAGCTGGGCTTCCTAGTGTCGGACAAATATTAGATGATGCAAACAAACCCTCAATATAATTATCTTCTTTATCCAATAGATTACGTTTATATCTAGCATGCTAGGAGATTTGTTCGATGCTCACAGCAATTATTTAAAACAATAGAGACCACATAACTGCGTATCTCTAGGCACTCAGACAATGGGTTTAAGTTGTTTTTGTCGGTTTGCAATCCTGATAAATATAAAGTATCAAGTGAATATGCAAATAGTATCACTTTCGCTGTAAATCGCAGTTTATAGTTTTAGGTAAATCTGGCAAAAAAAGAAATGGGCTACTGTTTATAAAACAGATAGGAAAACCCACCTATTTTGAATGTTAGCATCCCACTATAATTGAATATCATCTCTCCTGCCCCCCATGAGGATGTTGTATTAAGGATGATACCCCCTGTTGTAGCCTTGTTCAATGTGTACCTGCCAGATATTTCTTGATTCAAAGAAAACTCGAAAACTACAGCACTATATCTTCCATCGCTATACAACACAACCTCATCCGATGGATGACGACTGCTAACATATCTGCCACCTACGAGTTGATAAACTGCTTGAGCATCCTGCCTATCTTTGGCAGCTTTTTTCTCTTCAGCTGCTTTTCGAGCATTTGCCTTATTCTGAAATTCAGTAACCTTAGCTGTGTTTCCAAGCACCGAGTAGTATTGGATCAAAGTGTCAAAATCGCTAAGGGAAAGTGATTTCTTACTCTCCAGCATATCAGATATTCTCTGGTTTACCAGTTTACTTAAGCCTGCCTTATCTCCGGCTTTTTGGTATAAATCCATCAGTTCATCTTTCTCGACTTCATTGATTTGCTGTATTGCTGATCGCCTAAAGCTTTGGTCCTTAAATCCATTGTTTTTCCGCTTTTTGCGTAGTATGCCACAGATTTTTCAGGATCATGGATGTATAGAGAATCCAGATACTGGTTTGCTTTGTCTTTGTTTCCCACCTCAGTGTATAGGTCAATTAGCATATCATAAGGCTTAGGATTGATTTTCTCAGCATTTGTAATTGCTTTGCTAAAATCATTTGCCTTCGAGTAGCACGATGCAGCTTGTCGGTAATCTCCACCCAGTTCAAAAAGTACGGCCGCTTGACTAAATGCAGGTGGATCAGTCGCCAACATTTCGTTTGCAGCTAACGAACTAATTGATATTATCAGGCTTTTATCGTTAGCTAACCTCACCGAAGTGACTTCGTATGCCTTGTAGTAATTTTTTCTTTCGGAATATGCATTTACCAGCCTGTAAGCTGTGCTGTCCGGCATGTTAGCTAAAATGACGTTTTTAATCGGATTTCCTGTCTGTTCCGCGATAAAATACGCTTCAAATAGACTTGAGACATTCTTATCAAGTTTAAAGTAATTGATTGCTTCATCAGTTTCCTCAGCCAAGCGCGCCAACCTGCTTAACTCCATATAGTTATCTGGTTTGGCTACTTTGCATATATTGTATGCCATTGAGTATTCTTCTGCTTGTTCACAGATATATATCCGTTGGTCTGCCGAGTAATGCTGTATAAAGCCTAAACAACTTGCAGCTGTCTGAAAATCATTCCCGAGCAAATAGCAGTTGATAATCTTATCATAATCCTTTTCTTTTTTTGAAATTAGCAAATCACCCAAGGCATTAAAAAACTCCGGGTTTTTGGTTGTTGTGGCTGCTTCTACCATAACTTGTGTTGCGTTAAATTCAATAAGATCTTGATATTGATTAAGGTGATTCAATATCGTACTTCTCTTTACATTGCAAAGATATGACATAAGTATGTCATTGTTGGTCAACTGATCCCGGAAAGCGTCTAAATCTTTTAGTGCATTGGTTTTATTGTTTAGAATCACTTGAATCAAAAACAACCTCATGTTCCTTATAGGTATTGATTTAAGATAGAGATTAAAGTCTTCTTTGGGCAAATGTGATGTAAATGTCTTCAGATCACTGAGTTCCGTCTTGGTTAGTATGTACCGATTATAGATAACTCTGTGCATTTGATCCCTGAAAAACTCGTCAACTAATTTCAATACATCAGAACTGGTAGAATTATACAACATATCCCAGAGCAATATTGTTGTTTCCAAGGAAAGTGCCTGAGTTTGATAAGCCTCAGTGTTAATAGCAGTAGCTCCTGATTGCGTGTCTGCGAAATAGTTCACAACATCAGCTTGCGTTACTGATTGTAAAGGCACTACTATCATTAAACATATAGCTATCGCTGTCAATATATTACAGTCCTTTAACATTATACTCACCTCTTAGTCATTAATTTTCTCTTATCTACATTTACCAATATCTGTTAACTTACAAATCTGAGTGAAATTAAGTCTCAGGTCTGAATTATCCGTAGATGAAAACAGTCCACTTTACTAACTATCACTATTCAATTTTCTTCGTAAGGTTCGTTACTCTATATACACTTCCTCCCACAGCAAGGTACCTGCCATCGGGGCTGAAAGCCACAGAACCGTTTTTGTTACCTTCCCATGAATAAGTACTTACAGTTTGTTGCTCTATGGATTCAAGATCAATAATGATAGCATTATTAGCCATCCCAACAGCAAGGAACTTGCCATCAGGGCTAAAATCGAGTGATGTTGGTACTGAACTAAGCTCGTATTCCAGAACTTGTTTCTCGTTGGATACATCGGATATGATAATTAGGCCTCCATAACCATTCGGGTTTGGGTTCTCTCCCCTTGCTAATAGACTACCATCCTTGCTATAGGCTTTGCAAATGGACCTGAATAACATATCGACTTGTCTTGTTTCTAAATTATAAACTCCACTTCTAAAAGCAATGTGCTTCCCGTCAGGACTCCAAACCGGATCATCAATACTTATAGCGATATCGGATAAATCCATGATTTTTTGGCTAGTTTCAATGCTATATATGCATCCGTCATCTAATATTATAAATCGCCCATCAGGACTAAAATCGATTGACGAAAAATTTGGATTGTAGATGCTAAATTCAATGTTCATAACAAGTTTCTTAGATTTAATATTGTACACTTTAACATGGTTGGGGTCACCACGATCTATATTTTTTGAGTCATAACAGATAATTGCTATTAAATCTCCATTGGGACTGACACGGAAAATTTTACCGCCTTTTAATTCTGCGTCCTTCTTCCCGGACTCTAAATTATAAAAACTTATTAATTCTGCGTCCTTCTTCCCGAACTTAAAATCATAAAAATTTACAAAATAATCTTTCTTCATGTCTCCAATCGCCAGGTAGGAAGTTCTAGGTACAAATTCTACGCCTCGATATTGTGTCTTAAATGTCAGCATCGGCTCCAATGCGATTGTTTGGTTAAATCCGGATACAGGCTCTTCTATCCTGACCCTTGCTAGACCGATTTTGTCCCCGATATCTATACAAAGCTGACCTTTTATTTGCACATTAGCCCAATTCTGGCTAAGAATTCTTGCAATCGGGCCATCAATGCTCATTGACGTTTCATAGAGTTCCTTTTGGTACGCCAGATGCTTGATGGTCAGCGGGAAGATTTTTTTATTGGGGTCATATTTGCCTAATGTAACTTCAATCTCGGTAGTATCAAAGGTTTTCGATCTTAGTTCGGCAAGCCTCTGCGAAGTTTCAAACAAAACCTGGTTACGCATTAAAACAATCTGTGGAATAACCTTAATTGATCTGATTGCATACTCTTCTTCAGATTCAAAATCATCCTTGGGGGCTAAAAGTGGATTTATCTCTTTCATGGTAATCAGTTGCTCATCCAACTGTTTCTCACTGGCAACCAGCTCCTGTTTCAATAAACTAATCTGTGATAGTGTTTCAGTTATAGACTGCGCAACGAGTAAAAGAGGCACAATCATTATTAAGGCACATAGGGACTTTTTCATTTTATCTCCAATATTACTTAAATATATCATTAAATAATTACTTTTTAATAGATGCTTCCACCAGAGAAAGCTATTAGTGAACATAATCATTGATCTTCTTCCAGTCCTGGATTTGTATTTCCAGGGGTCTGGCTTTAGTGCCCCAACTGCCACAATGAAATACAGGAAATACTTTTAATGTCGAATCAGAGCCTTCCGGCTGATAATACAACTGATGTTCTGTATCAACGATCTCCCGCATGGACCTGCTGATCTTAAGCACCTTACCGGTATCCTCAAACTTTGAATCATAGGATAAACTGCCATTATGAAGTAAGGCCCTGAGAGGCATACTGCCAAGAGTTACGATAGCCTGCGGCTTAATGATATTGATCAACCGAACACAAAAGGTTTGGCAGTTTTGGAACCACTCTGGATTCACAGCTCCAGTAAATCCTTTATCACGGTAGCAAAGTACCGCGTTAGTGAAGAAGAGGCTTCCCTGCTTCTTTTTCAAATCCAATTTTGAGGCTTTACAGACTATTTCTGCCAGATTGTTGTCAGTTTTGAATTTGTGTTTTGGGATATGTTTATGCTTTCCGGTTAGGGATGGGTAGGTTGGATCGTTAGTCCACTTGTCGTAGGATTCTGGATCTGGTTTCTCCCCCCAGTCCTGCCCGATCACCAGGATTTTAGCATCAAGGCAGCCCTGCCAATGCGACCAAAGATTGATCTGGGAACGGTACTTATCCTGAACAAGCTTTGTACCTTGTGTTTTCTGATCGATCATGCACTTTTTGCATTTACGAACTTCTTCTACCAATTCAGAGTATCTGCTTTCTTTGGTGTTCATTTCTATCTCCCTATGATTAACTATAGCAAGTTAACTCCATAATCTGTGAGCTGATTTAAGATATACACAGATTTCAATAGAACAGAACTAGCGAAATCTGTCAACATTCATTTTCTGACAATCCAACAAATGCTATCTGTATTATGTTTTATACAACTGTAAACCCTCACTGAAAACTTCAAATCGTATCACCGTTTTTCAAATCGTATGTTATTACAATAGCAGTTACATAGATATAAGCAGATATTTTTTTAACTAGTCCAGTAATCTATACCACCCCATTTTATTCAAATTCCTGAGTTTACCCAGGATACCTTTCTGGACTTTTCTGCCGATTTTGGGCACGTTTTGGCGGGAAATAACCACATATATGAAGCCTCTCAGATCAACCACTTCAAGTGATGCCAATGCCTCCAGATAGATATAGACCCACTGTCTGGATTTGCCTATGGCTTGAGCAATCTCTCGGATGGACTTATATCTGCCACCAGCTTTCTTACGCATTCTCCGGCAATACTTTATAATCCACCTGGGTCACAATATACACTAAAGTATTGACTCCAATCCGCTCTGCAGTAGAATGGCATCTGGAACTAATCTTGCAGCCATGCGGATATAGTCTATGGCAAAGTTACTATATGGAGATCACGATGAATAAACCGACTATTGGACAGCGCCTTAGCCTGGTAATTAAGGCAATGAGACTCAAGGATTACCAGTTTGCCACTAAGTACGGCATCTCCCGTGCCTCGCTTTCCCGCTACAAACTAAATGAGCGATATCCCGATCCTGAGTTCTTAGAAGCGCTCTCCAAAGATCAGATCAACATCCACTGGCTCTTTACTGGAAGCGGCTCCATGTATGCCAAGGATGAGTTCCAAGAGCTTATCCAATCCAATCAGGCACCTACAAGCCCAACCACTCCAGACAATTCAATCCCTACCATAATCTCTCCAATCCTACATCCCATAAACAATCAGGACTTCGATCCCACTCGGTCTATCACTTTCCCCATAGTAGGAGAGATAGCTGCCGGACCGCCCATGGAGATCAAGGACGAGTGGAGTCAGGTGGGTCAAATCCAATTGCCAGTCTCATTCCTCCCCGGTAATCCCAAGCAATACACTGTCTTTCAAGTAAATGGCATGAGTATGGAGCCTGTGATCCAGCATCAGGACATTGTAGTCATCAAGAGCGATCAGAGTTGGGAAAATGCAGATGATAAAATAGCAGTTGTAAGGACTGACGATGGTCTCACCATCAAGAAGGTGCAGATCGACCACCACAGGCAACAGATTATCCTCCAACCATTTAATGTAGACTATCCGGTTCTTGTTTTAGACTCAGATTGGAATTACGGAGCTTTCCTAATTGGCACAATCGCACTCCAATTGCGGTTTTTCTAATTTCAAAGTTCCGATTTCCCAACTGCTCTTTCCAAACCCTGTCCAAACGCTATCCAAATTTGCAGTAAAACTGTCACAAACCAGTCCAAAACAGTCCAAATAAGCGTTTGGACATTTCCAAAAGCAGTCCATCGTATCTCACCACCAATCAAAGCCTTATCCCCACTTTCCCCTTGTGTCACTTCTTGCAGCTTTGGGTGTCAGTTTATAATAGTTTACAGAAGATACCGTTCTTTGCGTTTACCTTTGATTCTGAGACGACTGTACAACCGGCAGCCATACAAGTTCTACTCCTGTTTCCTTCACATAA
>Ga0265297_10003266_pt1 | contig 29858 bp, 23 predicted proteins | sample Munlanlwell13791_FD_192502 | JGI IMG/M metagenome (GOLD analysis project Ga0265297, IMG submission 192502) | Leachate microbial communities from a municipal landfill in Southern Ontario, Canada - Leachate well 137-91 | ecosystem: Engineered > Solid waste > Landfill > Unclassified | place...
TAATAAAAGTGATGCTCTCGCAGAAACTCTCCAGCCTGTTGGAGCTATGTTAATTAAACCATCCGTACTTTCTATACTTAGCTTACTGGCTGGATTCGTCGTCCCAATCCCGACGTTGCCGGAAGATTGCACTCTCATTACATCTGTTGCGCCATTATTACTTTGAAGATTTAAAAGATATTGACTATTACTTGTTCCCCCTCCAACAACAGAAATTCCATACCTTGCAGTATTTAACAAAAGCCCTGCTGAGATTGTGCCTGTTTCATTTATTGTTAATTTTGCCCCTGGATTAGTTACTCCAATCCCGACGTTGCCTAAATCAGTAATACGCATCTTTTCCGACAAGACATTATTGTCTTCAACGGAAAATGCCATACTATTTTTATTATAATTAGAACTCAGCACTGAGATTTGAGCATCAGTAATTCCTTGAGTTACATTATAAGATTTAAACTTTAGATTTGCTGACGGATAAGTTGCGGCCGCTTGCGCATAAATTAGAGCTGAGACATCTCCTCCTGAACTGTATATTTCAAGCTTTTCTCCCGGATTTGTCGTCCCAATCCCCACATTACCCGCCCCAGCATCACCATTCCAAATGTTTGCATTCAGGGTACCGTTCCATAATGAGCCAGCATTGGGTGTATAATTTCCCTGCAAATAGCCAAGCGGGACGGCATGATCGCTATTTACTGGGGTTGAGTTCAGACCGGCAACATATCCGCCAGAGGCGTTTATAACGTTTCCGGCGGGGCCGCTGACGGTCAGTTTAGTGCCGGGAGTGGTAGTACCGATGCCAATGTTGCCAGTATTTTTCAATACCAATTGAAGGCTATTGAAATTTCCCGTTCCATCTAAGATTAATCCTGTTTTACCAGCACCCAGGATACCCACATAATTACCATCATAAGCAGACGGATAGGTATAAAGGTATCCAATTCCATCAGTAAAAGATGTGGTAGGATTATTTATTGCCGCAGCCTGTTTAACTTCTAAATCTGCTCCGGGTGCCGTCGTCCCAATCCCGACGTTGCCGGCTGGTGTAATTCTCATTTTTTCGGTTGGAACATTTCCTGTGCCATCAGAATTATTTGTCTTAAACACTAAATGTCCTAAATACCATGTTGTACTATCAGTAACAGCTTCAATGTTTGCGAAACTATATGTCTCATTACGGGGGGTTGCTGCCTGCCAAGTTAAAGCACCAACTGAAGTATTAGTTGAATTCCATGCTGCTGTCTTAAGCATTTGAATATTGCCAGCAACGGTCAATTTAGTGTTCGGTCCCGTCGTCCCGATGCCGACGTTACCGGTATTACCATTTACAAAAAGCCTCACATCAGTTGGCGTGCCAGCGTACCCTTTTGTAGTATAAATCAAATCTGACTGATATGGGTCAGTAGAATTAGTGGAAAATTCGAGTCTACCCTTTTCGGTGTTATTACCCGGAAGACCAGAATAATAAATCAATCCCGTCCTTGCCTGTCCATTGGCGGGATTAGACAAAAGCATATAAGGCGAAGATGTTGATGAAAGTTCCAATTGACTTCTTGGTGCCGTCGTCCCAAGCCCGACGTTACCGTTAGCTCTGACTATACTTATAGCGTTTATATCAGTCGAGGTCGCCGTGTCATTAGCTTCATGAACACCAACGTTAAAGGTATTAGAATTAGCATTATAATGGACGAAAGCTCCCTGGAAACTGCTGGTATTATACTCCGTAAAGCGAATTCTTCCACCCTCATTCTGGTTAGTAGCATTTCCAGCTAACGTAAATATCGGACCACTTAATATATCATCTCCGGCCGAAATCATTAACTTAGAGACGGGAGCCGTCGTCCCCACCCCCACATTACCCGCCCCAGCATCGCCATTCCAAATGTTTCCATTCAGGGTGCCTTTCCATAATGAACTGGCAGTTAAGCCATAATTCGCCTGCAAATAGCCAAGCGGGACGGCGTGATCGCTATTTACTGGGGTTGAGTTTAGACCAGCGACCTGTCCGCCAGAGACACTGATCTGGTTCCCTGTATCTGCTACGAAAGTCAGCTTAGTGCCTGGGGTGGTGGTGCCGATGCCGACGTTGCCGGCGTTTGTTATTCTAACTTTTTCTGATAATGAACCGCCATATTGTGTCCAAAAAGAAAGAGCGGTATCACTTTTTATATTAGCTACAGCATTCGTGTATCTAAAATATAATGTCGGGTCTCTTGAAATTCCACCGCCATCAACCGTAATGTCTCCTCCAACCAATGAAAAGTTATTAGCCACAGATAAAACATTTGTTCCTGTTCCAATTTGTAATTTATTTACAGGATTCGTCGTTCCAATCCCGACGTTGCCGAGTCCATCTATCCTCAGCCTTTCTAATTGACCAAGATTAGATACACTATTGTCTCTTGTTTCAATAGAGAAATAAGGATTTCCTCCGTTGGTTACCCCAGAAATAAAATCTGCTATTGCGCTTCGGCCATCCCCACTTTGAGTAATTCGGAATTTCGTAGTTGCATCAGCAGGAACCGTCTGTACTGGTGAAGAAATATGCAATTTTGTATCTGGTGCCGTCGTTCCAATCCCAACATTACCTTCTATTAACATCCCATTAGTTGGAGCGCCATTTGATAAATAATTTACTCCGACAACAGCATTTCCGGAAACATAAAATTTTGAAGGATTCGCGGCCGCATTGCCTATAGAAACTTTCCCATTTGCCCCACCATTATTAACCACTATATTACCATTCCAGTCAGAATAAATTTGCGCCTGGTACAACGCCCCGGCCTGACGACTATTAAAATTGATATAAGCTCCCGAATTGCTTGCGGCCGAATCAAGTGTAAGGTTAATATCATTTTGAGCACTAGTAACTACGCTTAATCGAGAGGCGGGCGCCGTCGTCCCAATCCCGACGTTGCCATTATATAAAATTGTCATTCTTTCATTATTTTCAGCCTGACCATTTGTTCCTTTAAAACCAGTATAAAAATGGATATTATGATTTTCGCTAGCCACTCCGCGTCCAGAAAGAATATATAAATCATTTCCAAAAGTAGAAATATAACCACCATAAGAACCATAAGTACCCAAATCTAATGATCTATAATTATTTGTTCCACCGATTCTAATTTGTTCTACAAATCCGGTGGTTGGAGTCTTATAAGTATTGAGGGGAGCTTGTGGATTCGTCGTCCCGATGCCCACATTACCCGCCCCAGCATCGCCATTCCAAATGTTTCCATTCAAGGTGCCTTTCCATAATGAGCCGGCAGTTGGGCTATAATTCGCCTGCAGATAACCAAGGGGGACGGCGTGATCGGTATTAACGGGCGTAGAATTGAGACCGGCAACCTGTCCGCCAGCGACGTTTATCTGATTGCCGGTTGCGGCCACAAACGTCAGTTTAGTGTCAGGAGTGGCAGTGCCGATGCCGACGTTGCCGCCTGATGCAATACGTATAGCATTATTGGGCGCATTATCATCAATTTGAAACGGCACGGTCAACCAGCCATCGGATATCTGAAAACCAGAATTTACATTAAGTTGGGCAATGCCATTATAATTGTTCTTTAAAGCTAATCCTCCTGTACCGGAGACAATTTGAAACATAATAGTATTTCCCTCAGCCAAACTGGTCGGAAAAAGTTTGACCCCTAAGGAGGTGGCAATCTGAATTTTTCCGGAAATATCAAGAGTAGCTCCTGGTGCAGTCGTCCCAATCCCGACGTTGCCGGTGCTTTTTATCACAGCGCTAACTCCTGGAGAAGTTGTAGTTCCAGTTGCAAAAACAATATCTCTATTTTGTCTACCTTGTAAAACTAAATTTCCTGCTCCATTATATGGATAAGCCCCTGCCGTAGTATATGTTTGCAAAATATAAGAAAGACTAGTTGCGTCAGGAGCACTTGTCCGTCCATTAGTCCCTGATATTTGAATGCCCATACCATCCCCAAACATCGCTTCGCCCACCACATTAAATTTCGCTCCTGGTCCCGTCGTTCCGATGCCCACATTCGCCCCATTATTAAACAACACCGAATTCCCCACCCAACTCGTGCCGTCGTGGCGGAGGGTTTGTCCGCTCGTGCCAGAACCAACACCTCCCGGAGCGGTGCCGCTTGGGGTATAATTAGATTGGAGATAGCCCAGGGGGACGGCGTGATCGCTATTTACTGGGGTTGAGTTCAGACCAGCAACCTGTCCGCCAGAGACACTGATCTGGTTCCCTGTATCTGCTACGAAAGTCAGCTTAGTGCCTGGGGTGGTAGTGCCGATGCCGACGTTACCATTATTTAAAATAGTTAACCTTTCCGTCGCAGCTGTAAAATCGCCGCTCGTTTTAATATGAATACCAAACCTAGTGGCGTCTGAAAACCCTGCACCAAAAGCAAACTTAGTGTTAGGGGACGTAGGGTTCCACCAACCAAAACGGGCATAACCGCCAGTAGGAGTAAATGCGCTTATCATGCCTAACCCATCGACATAACTAAAGTCTCCGGCCACATGTAACTTTGCAATCGGACTTGTCGTCCCAATTCCAACGTTGCCGGTTTTATCTATTCTAACATTCGTAGATGTTCCACCCGTAGCAATATCAATACCGCCGATAGCTGCTCTATTATAGGCTGAAGTAATTTTCATCGCTCCCGTGATAGAATCAAATAAAATAATTTTATTTAATCCTTCCACGTCCTCAATTCCATAGTTGTAACCAACTCTCATATTACCACCCACAATCTCTAATTTATTTCCCGGCAACGTCGTCCCAATTCCGACATAGCCATTCCTTAGTATCCTCATTTTTTCTGACAACACAGCATTATTAGAAGTATAAAATGCCATATCAGAACCAAACGTTGCATCAGCACCATTTTGCAAAAGAGTTCCAATCTGACCCTGGACCGGGGTCGCGTTGCTAGTAAATGTTCCTGTTCTAAATTCTATTGACGCTCCGGTATTTACAGCACCGCCGGCATTTCCGTTAGTTACATAGAATATACCGGTATTAGTAGCTGAAACGCTTTTCATGACATCTAATTTCGCTCCCGGCGCCGTCGTCCCAATTCCGACGTTGCCGACAGTAGAGGCATTCAACAAAAGAGATTGTGAATCAATGGCCATATCCCGCCAAGCTGTTGAATCGTCATTCATTGCATGAAGCCCCACGGTTGTTGCTGACCCTCCAATCGCACTTTGTAGTCTTATTGAAAGACCGTAACCAGCTGATGCAACAACATGTAATTTTCCGCGCGGATTCGCCGTCCCAATCCCCACATTCGTCCCATTGTTGAATAGCACCGAATTCCCCACCCAGCTCGTTCCGTCATGGCGGAGAGTTTGTCCGCTCGTGCCAGAACCAACCCCTCCCGGAGCGGTGCCGCTTGGGGTATAGTTGGCCTGGAGATAACCAAGCGGGACGGCGTGATCGGAGTTAAGGGGGGTGGAATTTAATCCGGCAACCTGTCCGCCAGAGACGTTTATCTGATTACCCGTACCTGCCACAAACGTCAGTTTAGTGCCAGGAGCGGTAGTGCCGATGCCGATGTTGCCGGAGCTCTGAACCGTGAACAATGTGGTGGCAGGTAAAACATCACCAGCATTTGCGAACAATGCCTGCGAATCTTTGATAATTGCAAAATTTGAATTTTCATCATTATTATTAGAATCAATTCCAATAACAATATTATCAGGTGCCATCATTTGCAAGCCATAACTTTCTTCATAGATACCCAAATCAGCAGCACCTCCACTTCGTTGGCGCCATATAAGGTTGCGCCCTCCTTCGTCCGCACCACCCAGAGAAATATCTCCACCAGAAACAGTAAGTTTTGCCCCTACTGTTGTCGTTCCAATCCCAACGTTGCCGGTCTGCTTGACTATAAACCTGGACTCCGTTAATTGATTAAAGCCATCTCCTACCCCCCCTGAATACCCGGCCTTCAAAGCAACATTGAAATCTCCATTATTAATATTAACTAATGCTAATGCAATAGCTCCATCACTAGTCCCTTTTACAAAAGAATTATTAACATTAATATCAGCCTTTACTCCGAACCCCCAATAAGGCCAATAGCCACTTCGTGTTGTGCCGATAAACGCATACGGCGTTGCTGATGTATTCTGCCAAACTAAATCACTTCCTGTGCCAGTAGGTAAAGAAAGTTTGCCCTGAGGATTCGTTGTCCCGATACCGACGTTGCCAACTGAATTTATTACTAACTTAGCGCTTGATAAAGATTCACTGCCAATAGCCGCGGCCGAACCAGTTAAAATTTCAAAGTTAGAGGTCACAGAACCCCCCGCCCTAACATACCAAGGGATAGCGGTAGTTCCGTCTCCTGTTGGTCTGTATAACCTTAACGACGGATCATCGCTTGTAAAAGATAGTAACGCGGCATTTGTTGAATTCCAGGTCCCGCTTGGTCTTACATCTAACTTACCAGCCGGATTCGTCGTCCCAATTCCAACGTTGCCGCCCGATGTTAAGCGCATTACCTCTAAGCTACTGCCACTTCCGATAGTTCTAAAGAACATATCTTGAGCCTCAGCTCCACCCGTTCTACTCTTATAAATTACCCCAATCCGAGAAAAACCGCTGCCAGCAGCATCTTGTGGAAAATCTATGGCCACGATATTATTAGCCGTTGAGTTGGTATTGGCTAATTTAACTATGGAGCCGGAGGAACCCAGGGCAATACCAGTATCCGCTAGATTAATCCCTAATTTAGCTCCCGGATTAGTGGCCCCAATCCCCACATTCGCCCCATTATTATATAGCACTGAATTCCCCACCCAGCTCGTGCCGTCATGACGGAGGGTTTGTCCGCTTGTGCCAGAACCGACCCCGCCTGGGGCGGTGCCACTCGGTGTGTAGTTGGCTTGGAGGTAACCGAGCGGGACAGCGTGATCGGAGTTGAGGGGAGTAGAATTTAGACCGGCAACAAAACCGCCAGCGACGTTTATCTGGTTGATAGTATCGGCACCAAAGGTCAATTTGGTACCGGGATAATATTCTCCAATACCCACATTACTATTCATAATGGCAACAATACTACCACTAAATTGGTTAATTCTTAAACTATTTCCCGAATCAATATGAAAATTTGAACCAGAATTAGTCCCGTATAATCCACCAGTACTTGCCCAGCCTAAAGTAGTCTTTCCAGTATTAACAGTGGAATCAACCTGTAATTTTCCGAGGGTTGGATTCGCCACTCCAATTCCAATGTTACCATTAGCCCTAATCGCCATTACTGAACCACCACTATTTAAAAAGTTTGCAATATACATATCAGAACTGGTGCTATTATTTTTAACATAAAGCACGTCACCGTCATGAGTATTATTTAAATTCACCATAGGAGTACCCATGGTTTCCCAGTTATTTTGAACTACAAATTTACCAACAGGAGTAGTGCTGCCAATACCGACGTTGCCATCAGTCTTAAAATACATTACGGGACTTGCATTAACAACTATCTGTAATGGGTCAAAAGTATTTGCACCCATTGTTACCAATCCATCTCCAGCTTTCAACATTCCAATAGATGCATTTGCTCCTGTTCTTTCTGTATAGATAGTGGAATCACCTGCATCTTGGACATGAAGTTTAACCCCCGGGCTTGTCGTCCCAATCCCAACGTTGCCTCCGTTTGGGTTCAATAACAGAGGATATGTGCTAGCAGAAACTGTCTCTTGTTGTGCTTGGAGCCACCCTGCCCCAGTAGTCAACACTCCAGAGGCAAGGCCATACGTCCCGTTAGCATCACCTGCCAAGAATAACCCGTTTATCGCAGTCCCCGCCCCAGCCCCCGGCCCTCCTGCAGTCGCGGTAGAAAGAACTTGCAGCTTCCCGACCGGATTCGTCACCCCAATCCCCACATTCCCAGAATTGATACTATAAATATTACTACCGATCGTCGCCCACTGTCCGCCGCCTCCAGCCGAAACGATGTCACTCCAGGCCGCCTTACAATCCTCCTCGATGCAGAGGCGGTCAGCCTTCACGTCACCCTCGACCGCTAAACTGGCCGAGTAAAGGAGCGGCGAAGTTGATGCTCCGTAAAAAAAGGTCTCTCCATCGGAGTAATTTCCCAGGAGTAAGGTTGTGCTAGTGCCGACGGAATTCACGATAATCGATTTATCTTTATCAATAGCAAAGTCGCCGCCGCTGAGTGTCAAAAGTGAAGTCGGGCTAGTAGCGCCGATGCCGACGTTGCCGGCTTTTATTCTCATTACCTCTGTCCCAGATACTCCGAATACTATATTTTGATTCATATCAGCAATAGTTGAGTAGCCAGTTAAATCAATAAATGATTTTTCAGAGGCGGCTGTTCCACCACCAGCACTTAATCTCAAAAAGCCGTCATTAGCAGATAAAGAACCTGCGCCACCACCACCCACTCCTGATAATTCTCCACTTATTCTTGAAGTTCCAACCGCTGGTCTAACGCTTGTATTCCACAATCCACCAACAAGAGCAGTTGATCCATGAATAGCAAGCTTTGCTAATGGCGCCGTCGTCCCAATCCCGACGTTACCTACCGAAGTAATTCTCATTCTTTCTGATATATAAGGACTGTCAGTACGAGAAATCTCAAAAGCTAGATAACCACCAGCAGAACCATCATTAGCACCTTCTTTCCTTCCACTTAATCGGGCAAAACTAGCAATATTGCCCGGAAGACTGGAGGCCCATTTACCACCAAGCGATATGGAGCCACCAATGTCCGCTCCTACATTATCAGAAGTATGGATTACTAAATTGCCCGGTGTATTATAACTTGCGCCAAGAGATACATTATTTGCAAAAATATCAAGTTTAGCTTGCGGGCTACTTGTTCCGATTCCCACGTTTCCAGGATTGGTCGCGGCAAAATAGAAATTTCCCCCGCCGGATTCTAAAGCGAACTCACCGCTCGTGACGTTCCGCGCGGCGACGGATCCGGTATAAACGCCGGTGAGGTTGGTGGCCGCGATCGTACCATTTACGGTCAGGGTGGTCGGGGAGGAGGTGCCGATTGTCACCGGCCCCTTGAGGGTGGTCTCCCGAAAAGTATTAGCAAAGTCCAGAAAAAGGTTGTTCCACTCGGTAGCCGTGAGCGTCCCATTACTCGGCTTGTTATAAGCGTTTATGTCCCAGGCGGCGCGTAAGCCGCTACTGGGAAAAAATAAAAAAGCGCCGCTTAGTAATAAGAAAACGGTTAGAAAAAATGTAAATTTCCTCCGGAAAAATTGAGGCATTCAGATCTATTTTTCCTGGCTTATCCTTCGCTTAAATTATAGCATTTCCTCATATCGGGGACAAGTAAAAAAGCGGTCCTTCTGGGCCGCTCCGTTTAGTCGCCAATTCTGATCTCGACACTGCGTTTAGTGTTCTGATAATTTCCCACCGATTGGAAGATGAGCGGGGGAAAAGCGCTGAAATAAACTGCGTAGTCTCCACCACCAACAAGCGTCCCCTTAAAGATCGGCGTGGCTGAGGGGTTGGGATAAATATAGCTGGTCTGGCGCAGACGATATAGGAAATACTCAGCACCGGCTTCGGCGGCATAATAGGCCTTACCAGACTGGGCTTGTAGCCCTCCTGATCTGATACCTAAGAACACGACATAAGCGCCGCTCATCGCGACCAGGATCATGCCGGCCATGATGAACATCGTCAGGATGAGAGCGTTGGCCCGTCCCTGTTTTAGGCTTATTTTAAACAATTTATTAGCCATACGGGGAATCATTTATAATAACGCGAAGTAATGCTCGTCTGGAGTGTCATCTCAGAACGCGCCTGCTCTATCCCAAGAGCATGAGCTTGCAGATTGATGGTTATCACCGGCTGCTGGTTCGCGGAAGCGATGCTAGGCACAAAATCCAAGCTGTCCAGACTAATTTTACTCGGCGATATGAAGCCGCTGTTGTTATTACGGGTGATGTAGAAACGGAGATTGTCTCCGTCAAGTGCTAAGGTATATTTGACGCACTCGCCGTAGTAATTTTTGAAGCTCAGCGTGTCATTCCCAGCCTCCGAGCCGATGACAAAGAGTTCTTCGTTACCGATGCCAGAGCAGACACCCGAGTTTTTCTGGGCCATCCGGATCTCCTTGGCGGTCACCTCTAAAAAATACTTGAGGCTCTCCTGTACATTCTGGGAGGCAAGAGCGCTACGCTGGCTATCGATAACCATTTTGAAGATTCCGGTCGAAGACAGGATGATGACCGTAAATAAGGAGACCGAGACAATCACCTCGATGAGCGAAAATGCCTGCCTAGCGCCTGGCTTAGCGCCAATTGTATAGTAAGGTTTGTAAATCATAAGATGAATCGCGGCCTCTTTCCTGCCAGCTGACCGTGACGTCGACTTGTAAAGTATTAGCGTTTAGTTTACTAAGCTTTATCTGTCGGTAAAAACCGCTCGCCGGGTAACTACCACCGTGTCGGTAAAAACCATCCTCTCCCTGACGTAAAATATAAAAAATGTTATTGGAATCGTCAATATCGACGAACACTGGTTTCGTATCCTCAAAATCCATGTAGAATGTGCCATTCACTAGATCGGCATCAAAAGGCCGGCCGGCGCGCCAATTAGAGTCACGGACCCCGCGGATCAACTCTATCCCCTCCTGAGCCAGCTGATAGGCGGCCAAATTATTCTTGTTATAAGTCTGGCTCTGGATATTTTGAATGATAAGAGACAGGACGCCCAAGAGACCGATGGAGACAATAAACAGGACGGTTATTATTTCTACTAAAGAAAAGGCTTTTTTCATAACTAGTCGCTTACTTCGGCTAAGCCCAGAAAATTGATCTTGATTGTCTTGACCTTGTCTGCCCCGGTCTCAATCAGCTGGATCTCCAGGGCGGTCGAAGTCGCCCCGCCGCTCACCCAGATATTGGTTCGCGGATCAGGCGGCAGGAAGGTAACATTAGCCAGATCATAGGTCTGATTATTCGCTGTCTTTATCTGATAGATCTGGATCGTATCCGGCAGTTGGATATGGCGCGCGCCATAACTTCCGTCACCCTCGGTACCCGAATCATACTCGCGGTAACCCGAAGTTCCAGGCGCGTTCAGATCGGCAAATAAGGTGTAGGAGTTAGCGATCCTATCGAAATTGATTCCCCAGCCGCCGGGCGGGACCAAAGTATTATACTTAGTCAGCCCGAGAGTATTGCTTTGCGCCGCATGGAGATCAGCGACTACTTCTTGAGCGGTCATCACTAGATCAGAGCGTTTGCCTGCCGAGTGATAGTTGGCGATAAAAAGAGCCGTCACGCCAGAAATTATGGCGATACTGACAATCATCTCAATAAGCGTAAATCCTTTGGACATAAATCTATTGGGCTTTAACCTCGCGCCAGATCGGCAGACCGTAATTTACCAACAACTCTTCGGGCCGAATGCAGAAGTAGCCGTCCGTATCGGTGATACGCAGGGTGACTGTCGTCCGAGTCGCGTGAGCGAAGATGATCGAAGTGCTGGCCGAAGTCGTAGCGCTAATGATAGAGTCCGGATTATCCTCCACTGTCCAAAGATACTGGCAGGCCGGCGTAGCGCAGCTTTGTGGGGAGGAAGGGTCAGCAATAGTGTAATACTGGGAAGTGGTCGCCAGACTATAACTCATAAACTCCGTCGTTGTTCCGACCTGCTCGGATACATCGTAGGGCTCCCAAATAAAGAAAGGCGAAGGAAACTCGTGCTTATAGGTGGTGAAAGTCAGAGGATTAGTATCTGGGTCGCCGCCAGTGTCGAACGCGCTGTTATGTTCATACTGGTACCATTCCGTTGGTTGGTCGGCCTGATCCCAAAGCTGGATCCACCAGAAATAGTGGGTATTGTAAGACGGTGTAAAGGAGCAAGCCGCACTAGGGCAAGTCAACTGGACCGCCGTGCCAGACGTACCGGCCACTTTACCGCTGTCATAAACTGGGCTGGAGGTAGAGTCGGAAGTATTTATGATAACGTGATACGCGCTCTGGCCCAGATTACCATATTCCGCAAATGGCTGGACCCCGCTCTTAGCGTACCAGCGCAGGACCACTTTAAGCGCTCCGCCAGGACCGGCATCACAAGCTTCGCTGTAGCTCCAGTTCGGAGCTGACAGACTGCCAATCTGAAGATTACCGATATAGGTCTTATAATTACGGGTTGAACAGTTACTGGCTCCGTCGTTTTCACTCTGACAATTGAAACTGAGATTACCGTCGTCACTGGTAGCCGTACCCACGAAATCACCGGCTTGAAGGGCATAATAAGGGACTGTCTGAGTAGCTATATTCCAAGACTTGATCTGGACAGGTGGCGTAGCGGCGCTATCGAGCCGCAGCCAGGTACCGTCGACTGTCGAGCGTCCCCAGCCATAAACTTGCTGATTTGCCTCATTGTAACAAGCCCAACAACCGTTACCGGCATCACAAGTATTCGGGCAATTAACATTAAAGGCGTAATTATCAGGCGGGCTATCGGCGTCCGGCGTCGTAGTCGCTTCAAAAGAGATCAGCCCTTTAGCATAATTCCAAGCCGATCCGGAAAACTTGCCTTCCTCGTCAATATAGACGCCATGAACTAACCAGGAACAGCCAACAGCGTAAAAATGGAAACGATTTTCCGGTTCGGGGGCACAAGCGGGGTTACTAAAATCCTGATTACCACAGAGATTCATAGGGAAATCCAGCTGATCACCAACGATATCATCCAGACAGTTAAAGTAGACGTATTGCAGCTGATCATTCCACCAGGCTTTACCGCGAACCACCGACAGCGCCGCTCCTGCCGCTTGAAAAACAAAAAATGACCCGGCGACAACAAGAGCGGCCCAGACGATTTTTTTATGATGGCGAACTGGCATTTTCAACATAAACCAGAAGCTTATAACAGAGCCTAGGCTTTTATTATAGCATTTTTTTTAAAAAATCTCTTCCTCGGCGGAGCATCTCGCGGCGGCCGGCGGCCGTCTGGTCGCTATAGCCGACCAGATGGAGCAGACCATGGACGAATAAGAAGTTAAAAAGATAGTTTCGGACTTCTGGGCCAGAACGAAAAGCTAAAATATCGAGTTCCCCGAGCATCTCCTCGTACTTCTTAACCTTACCCGCCTCCTCCTGATTGATTATAATCTCTCCTAAATAACGTTCCGGGTCTTTTTTCCAGGAAGACAGGGCCGGAAACGACAGGACGTCGGTCGACTTATCAATGCCCCGATACTCACGATTGAGCCGTCGCATCCGCTTTGACCCAACAATCGCCAAAGAAACAGTCGCACCTGGCTTTTTGTAAACACGGAAAAATCCTTCCGTAATGAGCTTGAGCTGACCCACCCTTACCTTATGGTTGGTCTTATTATTGATCTCCAACATACTGCTAAGAGAATATTTATAAATATTTTAATCTATATTCATGACTATCATGCTACTATCCACTGCGGTGTGGGCCCGGAAGGCGGTTCCCGGAACCCAGCTTGACACCGGGTTCCCGGGGTTCAACTCCTCGCGGGTCCACATTTGATATTGGGCGATAAAGCGGTTTCTTGACCTTATTAATCACAGTGCTATAATAAAATGAGTGTCAAGCTGGGTTAATATAAAACTGACCTTTGGAACCAGATAAAAATCTCCCTCGCGGGGGATTTTTATTTTACCCCGCCGCCCGCCTTAGCTTTCTCGCTTGCGTATACAAGGCATAGAGTGCCGGACGAAAGACTGCATCAAAGGTTCCAGGATAAACGATCCGCTGTCCGCCAAAACCGAGCTTAAACCGAGTAACGCCCGGCCACTTAGCTTCGTCGATACCATAAAAATCATAGAGCTGGTAGCCTTCCCGGCGCGCCTGCCGGATCACGGTCCACTGCAAGAGATGCGGCGCCATGGCTTGGCGATACTCATTATCCGACGCCCCGTGCAAATAAGTCGCCTGACCATTCCAAAATGAGAATAACCCAGCGGCCACTTCTCTTCCGCTATAGCTGGCCATAAATAAACGAACCGCTCCGCCCCCACAGCGGACCAAATTCTCATAGTGGGAAAGGGGGTGGAGACGAAAACCGTCACGCGCGCCTGTCAGATTCATAAGGCGCCAGAACTCCCGCCAGTCACTAGATGACGGCTGCTTGATTTCCCTCACGACAACCCCTTTTTTCTCCGCCAGACGCAAATTATAGCGCGTCTTAGGGTGAAAGGCGGCAGCCAAACTATCCTCACTCATGCCCAAATCGAGTACCAAAGTTTGCGCCGGCTCGAGATCAATCGTCTTCTGGATATTTAATCCGGTAGCAAGCGCGCCGATCTCTCCAGCCGGCTCAAACCGGAAAAATAGCGCCCGCCGGTCAACCGCTTGAAGCGCAGTAAATAAAAATTTAATAGTCTCTTCCTGGTTAGCCCGCTCGGAAAAAATCGGCCCCCGCGGCGCAAGCCAATAAGAAAATCGAAGCGGCAGCTTCTTGCGAAACAGGGTGGCGGTTGCTAAGACTCCTGCCTCATCCCTGACCCCCAGCCGCCTGAACTCCTCACCGCCGGCACTCATGATCTCTCCAAAGCGCCAGGACTGTAAAAAACTGGCTCCCGGTGACTGCGCCAGAAAACCGTCTAGTTCTGCGGCGGATTGGAAAACAAATAATTCCATATTTCGGATTATAACACAAAACCCGCTTGAACCGTCAGGCCAAGCGGGCTGGTGCTTGTAATAATTTGTCTTCTCTTTACCAGATACCGGCGGGAGTGGCGGTGTGCAAGCCATCCGTGAGATCGTTGACCGCGGCGCCGAGGCAATATTTGAGGGTGTAGGTCGAGTTGCCGGCATCGACCGTGTAAGTGTAAACAGGAGTGGTCAACACAGCGCAATCTCCATCATTTGTCGGTGTCGGCGGCTTCGGGATGGCGGCGATATAGGTGCTATCACCCGAGTAAAGGCGCGCGCCAGCTGTTACCGAGGCGGTGGCTGGGTAACTGCCCGTGTCGTTATAATACATCTCAAGAGCAGTCTGGATCTGCTTGACGTCCGCCACCCGACGAGCATCGCGCGACCGGGCGCGGGCAGTGTTGAGGGCCAAGATCGAAAGCGTGGAGAGCAGGCCGATGATGGCGATGACCACCAAGAGTTCGATCAGGGTGAAACCTTTCTTATTATTTTTCATACAAAGTTTCTAACTTGCCGGCGCGTTCATGCGACCGTCGCAAAATTAATTTTATTTATAAATCCTTATTATTGATAATTATAGCACTGCGTTAAAAGAGGTGCAATAGTACAGGGCGTTTAGCACGGATATTTGATTCTATTATACCATTTTCAAAAAAGAAGCACAATACTATTTCGCACCCGCCAGCTAGAACTGGCTGGCCAGATTATACATCGGGAGCAGGACGGCGGCGACCATGATACCGACACCGATACCCATGATCACCATGATGATCGGCTCCATGAGCTTCGACAGGTTATCTAGCATATTGCCGCTTTCCCGCGTGTAAAAGGCCGTCAGACGGTCTAGAACTGAATCGATCTTACCCGTCTTCTCACCAACCGCGATCATCTGCGGCACCATGCGCGGCATACGGTCGCTGGCCTCAAAAACCGTCGCCAGAGGATTACCGTCGTTAATGGATTCCAGGGTTTCCAGGATCAATTCGCGATAAATAGTATTACCGACGACTGCCGCCACGATCTCGAGACTGCGAGTAATAGTCACACCCCCCTTAAGGAGGGTGGAGAGAGACCGGCTAAAACGCATCAGATAGATATATTGGAAGAGCTTGCCAAAAATCGGCAGCTTGATCTTGAGGAGGTCCCATTGCCGACGGCCGGCATAAGTTTTGAGATAAAGACGGATCCCTAAAACGGCGGCGACAAAAACGATGATTACCAGCCAGAAGTAACTGACCAAGAAATCGGAAGTGGCGATCACGATCCTCGTCGAGAACGGGAGATCGGCTCCCGTTTCTAGCAGGATAACCGTCAAATTAGGAATAACGTAAACCATGAGCACAATACCGACCCCAAAAAGGGCGGTGATGATGAAGGCCGGGTAAATCATGGCTCCCCGGATCTTGGCAATCATATCGTAATTACTTTCCATCTCGTCCGCCAGGTAATTTAGTACCTCATCGAGGCGGCCCGAAGTTTCACCGGAGCGGACGATGTTTACAAACAGCTCGGAAAAAACCCGGGGGTGCTTGGATAGGGCATCGGACAGGAAAGAACCGCTATCGACGTCAAACGCGATCTCGGCAATCATATTCTTGAGTGTCAGGTTGCCTGTCTGATCGACCAAGACAAGAAGCGACTCCACCACGGGCACGTTGGCGGAAATCATAACCGAAAACTGCCGGGCAAAAATAACTAGATCCCGACTCTTAATAGGTGAGATCAGGCGCAAAAAACGGCTGAGTGGTTCATTGGTCACGTCTTTTATGGCAGTGACCGCCAGCTCTTTCTTACGCAACTTGAAAATGACTTCGCCTTCAGATAAACCGACGGCCAAGCCGCGCTTGGTCCGACCAGTAGCACTATCCGCTTGATAACTGTAAATTGGCATAAATTACTTTTAACTCTCAATCACACGGAGCACCTCTTCGATAGTCGTAACGCCTTGGAGCACTTTGATCATGCCGTCCTGCTTGATAGATAGGAAATCCTGGACTTTCTTGACCGTTTCGAGCGTCAGACCCTTTTCCCCGCTATCGATAAGTTCGCGTAGTTCATCGTTTATCTCGATCACCTCGGAGATGGCGACACGACCGCTATAACCGGTGTTCTCACAGCGCGGACAGCCAACCGCCTTATTCGGCTTGCCCAAGGCCAGCGGGGCGGCCGGGTCGAAACCGTCCATCTCTTCTTTGACAACGGCCGGTGGCGCCGCCTGGAGCTCGGAGGCGATCTCCTGTTCCGCCTCAACGCTAAGCTTCGTCGCCGCCTTACAGTGTTCACAGAGACGACGACAGAGCCGCTGAGCGACCACTGTTTTCAGGGTGGAGGAAAGGAGAAAGCGCTCAATCTTCATATCCAGCAGGCGGGAAACCGCGCCCAGGGCGTCATTAGTGTGGAGGGTGGACAAGACGAGATGGCCGGTAAGCGAAGCGTTGATGGACAATTCAGCGGTCTCTTCGTCGCGGATTTCGCCGACCATGATTATATTGGGGTCCTGACGCAAGAGAGACCGGAGCCCGTTGGCAAAAGAGAAACCGATCTTGGGACGGACCTGAGATTGGTTAATGCCTCTAATCTCGTATTCGATCGGATCTTCGAGAGTGGAAATATTCACCCCTTCCTGGTTGAGGATATTGAGCAGAGAATAGAGCGTCGTCGTTTTACCGCTACCGGTCGGCCCGGTCACAAGAAAGATGCCGCTCGTCTTTTTAATCCCGTCCCCGATGCGCCGGAGCGCGAGCTTGTTGAAACCAAGCTCTTCGAGGCCGGGCGCGCCGCGGGAAACATCTAGGATGCGCATGACTATCTTCTCATTCTGGGCGAGAGGCAAAGAGGAGACACGGAAATCGATTTCGCGATTATTAACAATCAGCCGGATGCGCCCGTCTTGGGGGACGCGGGTTTCGTCGAGCTTGAGCTTGGCCAGAACCTTGATACGGGCGATGATCGAGTTATGAATACTCTTGGGTAGCGTCAGCGAAGTATGCAAAATTCCATCAATCCGGTAACGGACGCGGCTTTCTTTGCCGAAGGTCTCGATGTGGATATCGGAAGCGCGGGCTTCGACGGCATGGCGGATGATGACCGATACGATGCGGGAAACCGGAGCGCTATTGATGTCTTCCGTACTCAGCTCTTCATTCTCGCTCTTGACGGCCACCAGGTCTTCGCCTTCTTCCTTGGCCCGCACCTCAAGAGCACCAGCGATCTCTTCCTCAATCTTCTGATACTGTTTAAAAATTTTCTCCCAGCTGCCGCGGGAGATGAGGGCGTATTCGACCTGCAGCTTATCGTCATTAGCCAGGAAGTTGACCGCCTCCATGGCTTTGAGATTCGGTTCCAGAAGACCCACCTTAAGGACTCGCCCTTCGCGACCATAACAGATAACGCGATAGGTCTTAGCAATTTCTTCCGGCAAGAAATTTAGAGTTTTTTCAGGAACTTCTTCGTTGAGTAGGTTGGCATAAGGCAGATTAGAAATCTGGGCGCGTAGTTCGGTAATTTTTTCCTCATTAGTCAGCTTCTTTTCCAATAAAAAAGCAACGAGGTCCCCTTTTTTCAGGACCGCTTCTCTGGCTCCAGCCGCCTGGTCGGCGGTAATTATCTTATCCTGCTCCAGCAGAGTTATCAGCTGTTCATTCTTATCCATAGTTTGCAGCTATTCTTTCTTGTTGAGAAAAGGCAGGCTGTTCCCTTGCCGGCAACCGGCAGGCGCAGACACCGTTCCTTCTTCATTACTACTCACAACCGAGTTCGGACGCCAACAGATGCGTTCGAAATCAAAGGTGGGAGCATAGTTTGTGAGATCGGCGAGAGCCGGCGTTTTTAGTATTTCCGCGGAAGGCCCCACTTCGGCCGTCACTACAAGAGACGAGGACCAGGCGGTCAGATCGACCGATGGACTCACGGCCTGAAGCAGCGGTTCGCGGAAAATGAAGAAACCGACGGCCGCCGCTATCATGAGCGCGACTAGAGAATAGAGGATAAAACGTAAACTACTGTGCATATCAGCGGATATTCTTATAATAATAGGTGGTGAGAACCAATATGGCCCGATTCTCACCCGGCGAAAAATCTACCTTCGTGATGTCAAATAGGCGCAGGTTGCTTTCAATCATCCGGACCAGATTCTTAAAGCCGGTGTAGTCAACCGCCTTAATTGAAATTTCCACGTCGATCCGGCCCAGATTGGAACTACGCGAACCGATCAGAATAATAGGGGCGACTTCTTGACCGTCCGCTCCGACCATCGCGCCGGACACTACCCCCTCGCTGACGTCCCGAAGCGCGATAGTGCTGATTATCCAACCGCCACGACTGATCATCTCTTCCAGCTCGCCAAAAAGCTTCTCCGGCGGATAGTCATCAGGAAGAACACTGTTAAATTTTTGCAGATCGCCCACATTCATCTTCTGATACATCGCTGTGAGCGCCTGCAAATTAGCCAGCTTCTGGCGGCTGATCGCATAGATATTCTGTTGCTGTTCCAGATTGAGGCGGATCGCCTCTTGGGTTGCCCAGACTTTCGGACCGATCAAGAAAAAATAAGACAGGAGCAAGAACACAACTAAGGCGAGGGCGATTAGCGCCGAAAAATACCGGTTCAGCCAGCGATTGAGAGTGTTCTGATTTTTTACCGGACGGGTCGCCATATTATTTTCTAAAAATTTCCGGCTTGACCTTGAAGCTCAGGCCGAAAGAGACTCCGGTCTCCCCAGACCCCGCATTCTTATTCTGGCCGCTTACTTCTTTAATCGTGACGCTCTGGACAGCCGGATCATTGAGCAGGGCCTTGGCCTGCCAGGAGGCGTCACCAAAGGAAGAAGCGGTCGCCTGCAGATCATACTCGCCGGTGAGGTCGCCGTTAAAACTCTCGAATTTGACAGTACTTAAGGTATTCTTCTCCAGCCAGGTAAAGAAGCCGCTCCAATAGACATGGTTATCGAGAAGTTCGCTGAAGACCGCCGCTTTTTCCTGATAAGACAGGGCGGGCGCCGCTTCGTTTCGCAACTTAGCTACTTCAGCGTTGAGACGATCAGTTTCGGCGACCAAAGGAGCGACCCGGGCAATTTCCCGCTCTTCCCAGCCATTTAAGCCCCAATAAGCCTCCGCCGTCAGAAGCGCGCCGAGAACGAGAACTAGACCGAGTATCAAGAGATTTCGGTTCCAATCGAAACTGACACTGGCTTCATCCTTGATCAGATTGACCTCCAGGATCTTGGGATTATGAAAAGAGGCGGCCGATGGCGCCGCGTGGTGCCGCTCGGCGTTGGCCGACGAATGTTTAGCTTCTTCTTTCTTGATTTTTTTCTGAAAAAAAGACATAAGCTCTTATTCGATCTCACGCATAGCCAGACCGATGGCGACCGCCAGCTTCGGCCCCACTTCGGACAGGACGGGTCTCAATTCATCTGGGTAATGGATCCTGCTCCAGGGGTCACCAACGATAACTTTAAGGTTGAGGCGTTTGGAAAAATAATCGGCCAGGTTCAGAAGCATGGCGCTGCCGCCAGAAAGGATGATCTTCTCGATCTCGCCATTGTTCTGCGAACGGAAAAAATCGATCATATACAGAATCTCGGTCACGACCGGCTCGAGCGTCCTGGCGATAAGCTGCGGCAACTCCTCGCGATTGTCGACGCTCAAACTAAGGCTGAGATCCAGTTTGAACTGTTCAGCTTGGGCAAAAGGCACGCCCATCTTTTCCGCCAAGACCTTCGTAACGGTCGAACCGCAAACCGCCAGGCTGCGGTTGAGAACGGGGATGCTCTCCCGGACGATGGAAAAATCCGTGCTATTAGCACCGATCTCGACAATCATGACGGTGGACTTATCGTTACCCAGAAGCGACCTGACCAGAGAAAAAGTTTCGGTCTCGAGGCTAGCGAGTTCCAGTTTGGCCGCTTTGAAAATATCGATATATTTGCGCACCAGCTTTTTGGGCGAACCGGTCAGGAAGATACTCAGATTACCTTTGGACGGAATCTTCCCTTTCGCGTCGGGGACGATCTTCCAATCGAGAGTCATCTCCTCAAGAGGAAGCGGGATTACCTTCTTGGCCTCCTCGTTCACCGCGGCGGCCAGGCTCTTCTTATCGGTACTCATCACATTGATTATCGAGGAGAAAACGGAAAAAGTCGGCAGTGATGCCGTCACCTTGCGGCCCAAAATACCCGCTTCGGTCCTGACTTTAGTGATGGCGCTTGCCAGATAGTTGATATCATCGACCTTCATGAAATTGATCTCGCTAACATTCTCGCTGAAAGCGTAATTGACCAAATGGATCTGACGATTCTTCTTCCGGAGCTCGACCATTTTTAAAGATGAGTCGCCGATATCGATACCTAAAAAAAGATTGTCCCCGCCGAAGGAAAAGGGGCTCATAAGTATGGGTTGGGAAGTTCCCTTTTAAATTGAATTATCTTCTGGGTTGATATATAATGATTATATAATATTTGAAAACATTAAACAAGAAACGAATCCATGAATTTTTTCAGCCGTTACAAAAAGATTTTTTTGATCGCGGGCTTCCTAATCCTCGTCGCCATCATGGCTTACCTGCTCTGGGCGGTGTTCTTCCGTTCGGCTCCTGCCGAGGCGCCAGTTACGGAACCACCGGTCGGCGGCGGGTTGTTCCCCGCGGCCGGACCGGGCGGTCCGTTAACCGGTGAAGGAGCAGGCGGGCCAGGCGCCTTGCCCGATAGCGGGTCAGTTACCGGCGCGCCTGATCCAAACGCCCCCAGTCCCGTGGCTATCGGCGGGCTCACTAAGACACAACCTCTTACCGAGTCGACAATCCTAAACCCGACCTTATCTAAGAACGGTGGCGTCCAATATTATGATAAAAATGACGGCCGTTTTTACCGGATTGACGAGACCGGGCAGCCGGTACGCCTGTCTGACCGAATCTTTCATAATGTTAAGAGCGTGACCTGGGCACCAGATAAAGATCGCGCGATTCTGGAATACCCAGACGGCAACAAAATACTGTATAATTTCTCAACCAAACAGCAGGTGACCCTGCCCGCCCACTGGCAAGATTTTTCCTTCTCTCCTTCGAGCAACCAGATCGTATCTAAAAGCCTAGGTCTCGATCCAGAAAATAACTGGCTCGTCGTCTCTAGTGATGACGGTTCGCGCGCGACGGCTATCGAAAATATCGGCACCAACGGCCAAGCAGTCTATTCTTCCTGGTCACCCAATAATCAGATCATCGCCATGTACACCGAGGGAATAGATTTCAACCGCCAGGAGCTCTTCTTCGTCGGACTTAACGACGAGAACTTTAAGTCGACGGTCATCGAGGGGCGCGGCTTCCAACCGGAATGGTCAACAGAAGGAGACCGCCTACTCTATAGCGTCTACAACACGGACACCAACCTCAACCCGAATCTCTGGATAGTCGATGCTAAAGGTGATACTATCAGCCAGAACCGCCGCAACCTGAGTCTGAGCACCTGGGCTTCTAAATGCACTTTTGCCGCCAACACGACTGTCTACTGCGCCGTCCCAGAAACTTTAGAACGAGGCGCCGGCCTGTTCCCGGAATTGGCCGACCAGACCAGGGACAACCTCTATAAGATCGATCTGGTAAATGGCACTCAGGAACTCATCGCCGTCCCCGATGGTACCTACAACATATCGGAGATCCTTGTTCCACCCGCCAATGGTTACCTGTACTTCACGGATAAAAAAACCGGCCAATTATATCAGATCCGGCTGCAATAACTAATTAAAAATCTCAGTTTGCTCCCGCCCGCCTATAATGGCGGGCTTCGTGTTTTTAAAACTAGTCGTTCAGTTTATTTTTATTTTATCTTTATGTTACTTTCATTTCTCAAGGATCTCCTCTTTCCAATCGTCTGTCTGGGCTGCCGTCGCGAAGGCGCTTGGCTCTGCCCCGCTTGCTTCCGAACGCTGCGTTTCGGCGGATCGGTCAGCAATGATTGCCGCCTAGCCACGCCGACAGTGGATCACCTCTATATCGCTGGAGATTATGACGATCCTCTTCTGGCTGAACTGATAAAAAAATTCAAGTTTAATCCAACAAGAGAACTCGGACCGATCCTGGGAAATTTCTTGGCCCTCTTCTGGTCAGGACAACTGCTGCTTGAACCCCATCTCAAAAAGGCTGTTCTGGTACCGATACCGCTTTCTAAAAAACGCGAGCGCTGGCGGGGCTTCAATCAGGCGTCTGTCCTGGCGGACGAGCTAGCCGCCCAGCTAGGGCTAGAGTCCTGCCCGGGACTGACGCGCGTCAAAAACAGGCGGCCGCAGTCGACCCTTTCAGCCAAAGACCGTCGCCGGAATCTGGCGCAAGCCTTCCTCTGGCGGGGCCACTCGCTCGCTGGACAGGATCTAGTCCTAGTGGATGACGTGATAACGACCGGCGCCACCCTGGAAGAAGCGGCTCGGACCGTAAAAAAGGCAGGGGCGGGTAAAGTTTACGGACTAGCCCTAGCCAAGGGTTGATAAACACCGCTATTTACAAACGATCTTCCCTGTAATACAATGGGTATACGCTGATTGCCACGTCTACCAAGCGCGGGCGGGACCACTGTCCCGAGATAATCTCCTAAGGCGCCAAAAGAGTGTTTCCGTTAAAAAGCGGAAAAAGCCGGGTGGAACCGCGAGACTAAGGAGTCCCGTCCTGGCAAAGACAACTTCGGTTGTTTTTGTGAGGAGGGGGCTTTTTTAAAATGTAAAATAATATAATTCATAATTCTAATAATATGGACAAAGAACAGAAACCGGATTTGGATGCCAAGCGCCACTCGCTCGCCCATCTCCTGGCCTCGGCCGTTAAAGAGATGTGGCCGGAAGCCCAACTGGCGATCGGACCGACAATCGAGAGCGGCTTCTACTATGACATCGACTTTGGTGATAGAAAAATCAGTGACAGCGACCTGCCGGTGATCGAGAAGCGGATGGCCCGCCTCGCCAAGCAGAATCTGAAATTTGAACGCACCGAAAAGAGCGCCGCGGACGGCCTGGCCATCGCAAAAGCGTCTGACGATATCTATAAAGCCGAACTGATTGACGATCTGATGACCCGGGGAGAAAAAACCGTCAGCTACTATACGGTGGGCAGTTTCAATGATCTCTGCCGGGGCGGCCATGTCGAACACACCGGCCAGATAAAACCGGGCAGTTTTAAACTAGACAAGTTGGCCGGGGCCTACTGGCGCGGCGATGAGAAAAACAAGATGCTGACCCGCATCTACGGCCTGGCTTTTGAAACTAAAGAGGAGTTGGCTGCCTACCTGGCCAACCGGGCGGAAGCGGAAAAACGGGACCATCGTAAACTGGGCAAGGAGTTGGGCTTGTTCGTCTTTTCCGAACTGGTCGGGCCGGGCCTGCCGCTATATACGGCTAAGGGCGCACTCATCCGTCGCGAAATTATAAAGTATTGCACCGAGCTCCAGACGGCAATCGGTTACGAGGAGGTCTATACCCCCAACATGAACAAGGCCGAACTTTTTAAAGTATCGGGCCATTACGAAAAGTATAAAGAGGACATGTTCCGCGTCGTCTCCAACTACTCGGAAGAAGAATACTTCCTCAAGCCGATGAACTGCCCGCAGCACACGCAAATCTTTGCCTCTCAGACCAGGAGCTACCGCGATCTACCGCTCCGCTTGGCTGATTTTGCCAATCTTTACCGCGATGAACGTCCGGGCGAACTCAACGGCTTGGCCCGCCTACGCTGTTTCTGCCAGGATGATGGCCATTCCTTCTGTCGCGAAGATCAAATAAGAGGAGAATTCGTCTCCATCTTGGGAGCAATTAAACAAGCGATGCTCACCTACGGGATGGACTATATGATCCGCCTATCCCTCTGGGACCCCAAGCAACCGGAAAAATATTTAGGTGACGCCGCCACTTGGGAAAAATCCCAAGCCCTGCTAACCGAAATCCTGACTGAAAATAAAATTGATTTTATCCGTGCCGAAGGAGAAGCCGCAATCTACGGACCAAAGATGGATCTGGTCTGTCGCGACTCGCTAGGCCGCGAATGGCAAATCTCTACCATCCAGCTCGACTTCATCATGCCCCAGAGATTCGGCTTGGAATATAGTGACAAGGACGGACAGAAAAAGACTCCGGTCATGATCCACCGGGCGCTCATCGGTTCGCCGGAAAGATTCCTGGGCATCCTGATCGAGCACTACGCCGGCGCCTTCCCCGTCTGGCTCTCGCCGGTCCAAGCCAAACTCCTGCCAGTCGCGGAAAACCACATCGCCGCGGCCCGCGCCCTAGCCGTCGAGCTGAAGGCGGCTGGTATCCGCACGGAAATAGATGAAGCGAGTGAGACGGTCGGAAATAAGATCCGTAAGGCGACCACCGAGAAGATCCCTTACGTCCTCGTGATTGGCGACAAGGAAGCCGAATCGGCGAATCTGAGCGTACGCGACCGCGGCTCGGCAAACAACCGGGAAATCTCCCGGTCGGACTTCAGCGCAGAAGTCTCCCGAAAGATCCGGGAGCGGAGCCTCTAGAGCCGTTGGGGCTAATATGGTATTATCTAATTGCTAAATAACCAACTAACCTTTATGAAGAGGATATATCTTGCTTTTGTCGCTCTCGCTGCCTTCGGGGCCACGCCCGCCCAAGCCGTTTGCCCGGTCTGTGTCGTCGCGGTTGGCGCTGGTCTCGGTCTCAGCCAGTATTTAGGTATTGACGACACGGTGGCTGGTGTCTGGGTCGGCGGCCTACTCGCGGCCATCAGTTTCTGGACAATCGACTGGTTCAATCGGAAAAACTGGCTGAGCACCCAGAAACTTCTGCGTGATATCCTGATTTTCATTTTCTACTACGGCCTGACCATCTGGCCACTCTGGACACAGGGTCTGGTCGGCCACCCCATTAACCGCCTCTTGGGGGTGGACAAGCTCCTTCTGGGCGTCATCGTTGGCAGCCTAGCTCTAGCGGGCGCTTCAGCCTGGTACGAATGGATGAAAAAAAGCCGAGGTAAACCACACTTCCCCTATGAGAAGGTCGCCCTGCCCTTCGGCTCACTCGTTGTTTTCAGTCTTATCTTTTATTTCTTAACCAAATAAAAATATGTCCGAACCCTTAATGAGCCTGAGCGAGATGGTCGCTAAAGTCGATCAGCTAAAAAAGGACAATGCGCTCGACCTCTCTTCCGACCAAGACCTGTCAATTGCGATCATGAATCTCGTTTCGATCGAGGAACACTTCTTCTTTACCGGTTCAAAAACCGGCAATCCTAAATATTACGACCTCTTAAACGAAGTACGTGAGATGCGAAAATCCCTGCTCAAGCGGATTATTAAAGAATATGAGGGGGAAGTCTGGTGCATCTCCAAACACCTTCTAGCCGCTTCTTACCGCCTCATGGAAGTCGGCACCAAAGCCCAGGGCAAGGGAGAAAAAGCGGCGGCCCAGGAGATGTTTAAAAAAGCCTATGACCTATATTCCCTGTTTTGGGGGCTCAACATGAAGCTGATTGATCTAGGTGAAGTGAAAAAGATCGACGATGAGGCCATAAACACGAAACAGCCATCAGGAATGGCTGCTAAATTCGGAGCGCTTGTCAAAAAAGTTGTCGACTGCTGCAAGGAATAAGCCTTACTGACTAACGATAATCGCTTCCTTCCTAATATCGCTATAACTGCCGTGATAGCCGGTCGGATAAGCCCGCAGCGCCCGAAAAACTACCTCCTCAGGATAATGATAATCCGCGCCAAGACGGGTACCCGGATCATTAGTGATGAACTCCTTCTTATTATAGTCATACCCTTTAACCACAATGAAATGATGTTCCGGTCCGGGCGCCGTAAAATTAGGGTTATTAAGTAAGCGTCCATTCATCGGCATAAGCACCAAATTACCTTTCTCTAATTCCGCCACAATCTCGGCGGAATTTTTGATTGTCTTGATACTGACCTTGTCATACGAGAAATAATCTTTGAACATCCAATCGACTGTATCAGACACCGAGACGTCGCGATGTTCACCATACTTTTCCTGCTCCCAATCGGCCAGTGTGATAATCTTTTCCTCCCAAGTCGCGGCACTTACCCCCTTGTCTCCTTTAGCCCAGGCTATAGCCATTAAAACAGCTGCCTCTTCGCAACCGTCCTGCTGCCTCTTATCGCTCCACCGGGCCAAGGGCGCCTGCGAAGTAAAGGGTACGGACAGGTTCAAGGTCTGGGGGACGGATTCCCCGGCCGGCTTAGGCTCAACCTCAATTTTTTCGCCGGTCTCGCCCGGATCGGACAACGGCGTTTTAATTGGCTTAGTCGGCTCGGGCTCGATAATCAAGTCTGGCAAAATGGCCTCTTCTTCAACCACGGGCAAGTCCGCCGGGGGAGCTTCTTCGGTCTGGGAGACGTCGCTGAGGGCCGGAAAAACCGAATTACCCGTTTTCTCTGTGCCGCCAAACAACCAATATAAACCAAAACTAACCACTAATATGATAGCTAAGAAGGTATAAACTAGCTTATTTTTATCTTTATCAGACATTCACGGTGTGGGTTAATTTGTTTTAAATTAGCCTTATTTTATAGAACGTCAACTGGAGTTAGTTTATTTACTATTGACTTTTATTAAAATATGTGACATGCTGGAAAGTTACTAAAGTTTTTTAACAAACAGATAAACATAATTAATTATCTCAATTATCTCATAATAATCAAGGAGTACTAATCATGACGAAAGAAATTAATGAAACGGTAACGGCGATTTACACTGTTATTAAAACTTTCCTCAATGTAAAAGTAAGCGTTCCGGTTATAAGCGCTTCTTATAACAGCAAAAATGGCCCAAAGGATTTATGGCGAGTGGGAGTTTTCAATAGGAAAACTAAACAGATAACCACACTCGGCACAGGAACAAAGGCGGTCCAGGCAGGATTGTCATATAAAGTATCGACCGATGAGGAAGTTTACTATCAGGTCGGTTATAACCTAAACGGAATCGTAGTAAACAAGAGCTACTACAGGCTCAAACCTCAGGATTTCGGCCGACACATCAACTGCAAGCTTCAGATCAAGGTAAAAGATACGGGAAACAAAAAATACACCGAATTATCACTAACCAGATCAGACGGCCGCTGGGACAAAGTATTTAAGATTGGGGCAGCTAGCCCGAAAGCACCCCACCGCTTCAAGATAGAAAATTCTAAAGATTATATTAATATAATCTCTCTCATCCCCTAAAATAAGTTTAACACTACCCGCCATTTATACTCCTTCCCCCTTTAAGAGACCGAAGCGCGCTTAGCTAATATTGTTTACGTAACAATATTATATCTAAGCCCCGGCCTCTTTTTCTTTGCCGGGAATCGCCGGCTTGAAGATTGAGACAAAAACGAAGATCGCCAGCATGACAAGAACGATCGTACCACCGGCGACTAGGTCGAGATAGAAAGAAATTAGGATACCGCTCGCAACGGACAAAACGGAAAACAGCTCGGCATAGATGATAGTCAAAACCAAGTTGCGCCGGAGCTGCAGAGCAGTCACGGCCGGAATAACGACAAGCGCCGCAATAAGCAGCACGCCGACCACCGGAATGGCAATAGCCACCGTGAGCGCCGCCAAGATTATAAAAACAGTGTTTATCAGACGGACCGGCAAGCCGACCACCTGCGCCGCCTCTTCGTCGAAGGTGACAGCGACGAGCTCTTTGAAAAAAATGATCATCGCGACCCCGATGACTATAGCCAACGCTCCAATCAGGTAGATATCGCTAGTCGTCACCGTCAAGATGCTCCCAAAGAGGTAATTCAAAATATTAACGTTAAAGCCGCGGGCCAAACCGAAGATGACGACGGCGAGCGCGAGGCTTCCCGACAGGAAGATGGCCAGAGCCGACTCGCTGTAAATCCGGCTGCGGCGGAGACGTTCGAGTCCAAGAGCGGTCACGACCGTCGTTCCGAGAGCGGTCAGGCCGGGATGGAGGCCAAACAGGAGACCAATAGCAATTCCGGCCAGAGAGACATGGCTCAGGGTGTCGGCAATAAGAGAGTATCTTTTCAAAACCAAAAATACGCCGATTAGTGGCGCAATCACCGCGGCGATCAGGCCGAGCACTAAGCCGCGGACCATAAAACTATATTGGAACAATTCTAACCCCATATCAGTCGTGGTGATGGTGAGTTATAACCCTTATCTTCTCGCCAAACAGGCTAACCAGTTCACTATCGGCCAAAAATTCTGCCGGCGAATTATGACAGACGAGATGGCGGTCCAGGCAGGCGATATGCATCGCCTCCCGAGTGATCTTTTCAATATCGTGGCTGACGAGGACTAGGGTCAATCCCGATTCACGGTTGAGCCGACGTAGTAAATTATAAAGCTCTTCTTGAGCGGCCGGATCCAGGCCACGGGTCGGTTCGTCCAGAAACATCACTTCCGGTTCACCACTGAGCGCCCGGGCGATAAGAGTCCTCTGCTGTTGGCCTCCGGAAAGCTCGCCGACAAGAGACATCCGCTTCTCCCACATCCCAGCCTGTCGGAGAGCCGCCTCGATTGCCTGCTTATCAATGACTCCGAGCGACCTCCCGATTCCCATCTGTCCATAGCGGCCCATGGCAGCAACTTCATAGACGGTTACCGGAAAATTACTATCAAAATTAGCGGTCTGCTGCGGCACATAGCTGATTTTTTGATAATCACGGAAATCATGACCGTCCTGACCGAACAACCGGACATTCCCGCGCGCCGGACGGATCAGGCCAAGCATCATTTTAAGTAGCGTAGTCTTGCCGGCGCCGTTAGGTCCAATCAGCGCCAAATAGTCTCCCTGGTGGACGGTCAGACTGACATTTTCCAGCACCACCCGGCTCCCGTATGAAAAAGAGACGTTTACGACTTCGATTATATTTTTAGTGTGATCAACTGCCATCATTACTTGTCTAACGGCACTCAAGAGCCATCTTTAAATTATTTAAATTATTGCGCATCTCGCTTAGATAGTCCTGACCGACGACAATCTGCGCCTCGCTCAATCCTTCAATAGGATTCAGCACTAAAGTAGCCGCTCCGACCTCCTTGGCTAGCGTCTCGGCTAACTTGGGGCTAGCCATCTCTTCGAAGAATATATAGTGGATATTGCTCGCCCGCACATACTCGGTCAGCTCAGTAAGCTCGCGCGGCGTTGGTTCAGCTTGCGGCTCCAAGCCGGCAATTGGCATCTGTACCAGATCATAATCATCCGCCAAATATCCGAAGGCGGCGTGCGAGACGACAAAATCGCGACG